>LAZR01002527.1_pt1 | contig 10576 bp, 10 predicted proteins | sample 329461 | NCBI WGS metagenome assembly LAZR01 (sample SAMN03002196, study PRJNA259156) | marine sediment metagenome | biome: sea floor; feature: Hydrothermal impacted sediments; material: marine sediment; isolation source: Loki non-amplified sample from Loki's castle hydrothermal vent sediment ...
GAAATTGTCAGAATTATGGATAACTTTTAAATTTCTAATTGCTTTCTTTTTATCAACGACAATGCTATACCTATTAATAAAAGATACAACGTCTTTATTTAAATTTCTTAAATTCCTAATATATTCATTGAGTTTATTAGAGTTAATACGGTCCTCAAAGATTATTTCAAATATGGTTTTTTTTTGAGCTAAATCTTTTAGAATCGCTATATTCGTCTTAATCATCACGATAATCCTCTTTATTGAATATGCTCAAATATATCGATTTTCAGTATCAAATCTGTATATTTGGAGTTTATTAAATTTCTAATTTTTATAAATGAGAGATATAAAATTGAATCAAGTGGTAGATATCCTTTTTTATTAAAAGCATAATCATCTTTACCTTCAAGAAAAGCCAAATAAGGAAAAACTTCTTCAAAATCTTTTTTATATTCTGTTCTAATATTAAAACTTTTTTGATTGATCTCGATTGTTACTGATATATTATCAAATTCAGAATTTATCAATAAGTGATGATTCAATATAATTAGATTTATTATTTCAAAATCTTCTAAATTGGTTTCGATATCTTCCCTTGAGATTTTAGAAAACTTAATTTGATTTATTTCGTTTATTATTCTTCCTGAAAGAAAACTTTGTAAATTTTGGAGCTTGGAAATTGTAGAATTGATCGACTTAAAACTTTTTAAAAAAAATTTTCCTGTAACTTCAGAGAAAATAATATTGGGGATTTTTTTTAGACTTTCTTCTACTTCTGATTTGACATAATCATATTTGGAGTTATCAATTCCTATTATTCTGAGATAATTTGAAATAATGTCATCCGCAAAACCGATCTGGTTCTCTGAGAGATAATCTTTAATAAATTCACTAATATCCAGCATTCCTAAACCTCCTCTATTAATAATGTAGATATCTGCCCTTTTAGCTTTTTCGTCTTGTCGAAAACAATAAAATCATGGTTTTTTTTCTTTAATTGTTGTTCTCGATAAATATATTTAATTACTTCTACTTTCTGCTGTTCTTCCCTATCAAGGTAAAATATTTTTATACTATTTAACTCACTTGTAATACCAATATAATCAGCTTCTTTGGAGCCATCTTGAAATATGAATTCAACTGATTTAGCTTCCAATTTTTCAAGTAGTTTATTTATACCTAAATATTTATACCAATCTTTTAAATTCCAACCCTGTAATATATCTAAATCTAATATTAATTGTTTTTTTAGTATCCAGTTCGAAAATTCGTTATCCACGATGAATTGTGAAATCTTAATACTGTCATTTTCAGAATCTAAATTATAATAATTAAATTGATTTGGTTGCATAATAAGGTTTAATTGGTCCCATTTAATGCTGTTTGAACCAAAAAGTGTACCAGCAGTAATACCATAAATTCCATCATAATTTGTTTTTGAAAATTTATGAGAATCACCGGCGAAAACTACTTTGACATTATTTTTTTTCAAAATCTTTATACTATCAATATGTTCTTTTAATTTTTCCAATGGATGATGAATAATAACAAACTTGTTTCGATAAAAAAAATATTTAATTTTTTGTCTAAGTTCATTAAAAAATTCATCTGTTAATTGATAGGAAATTGTGGCTGGTTTTTTAAAATCTTGCTCTTTATTTGTAATGATATTATGGCATGAATTTAATGAGATAAATAAAGTATTATAACGAGGAAAATCCATATACGAAGCTTGATTTTCATAAAAATTTTCCGAAATATTAATTCCTAATTCTTTCTGATGTTCCAAAATAAAGTTATTAAAATCTACAAATTGATTTTTATTCTCAATATTATTTTCATCGAGATCATGATTTCCATTACAAATCAGTATAGGGATATTATTATGTGTGAAGTATTTTAAGAAGTCTAAAATTATTGGGCTTTTCAAATCGGCTATTTTACCTTTAGATATTAAATCTCCAGTAAAAATTACAAGATCAGGCAATTCTAATTGTGTTTTCATAAATTTTTGAGTTTTATACAAAAAATCATCTGGGATTGTTGGATATATGGTATCTTGTTGAATTGAATTATTTCCAAAATGAAAATCAGAGATATGTAAAATCTTCATATATACTCAATGGATAATTATTAAGTTATCTATTTATGATTAATTCTTATTAGATTATATAATAACATAGTAATCTTTTCAGTTAAATACCTTGAGCTTGAGAAAATTAACTTTAAAACATTGACAACTTGATAAGTGTAAAAATTAAGTTATCAATTTTTTCGTGAAATAACCGTTTCACGAACTATTTTGAATTGCATTTTTTCGAGTATAAATACCCTAATTTTATAATACTATGGTTCTATTATTACTAACAAAGATAAATTTCTGTGATCTTAAATGGAAGATGTAAAATTTCTCGAAACTATCAATGAGATTAATGATTGGAGTAAAAAATTCGTAATTTTTGAAAATGATGTTAATAAATTTATCTCTGAAGTAAGTAATTTGGATGAAGATTTTCTTTCCAAGCAGAGAGAAATTTATTATGAAGCGAGCCTATATAAAAACAAAATTAGGCCTGTTAATTACGTACGTCTAGTGATATTGGATAATATAATCAACAGAAAAGCTCTTAATGAAGATATCATTAATGAGATAAAAAACAAAGTAGATCTAAAAGATTCTAGCTATTTTAGTGCTTATCCAGAATATAAAAATCAAATTGAACAACAAGAGACTAAAGATTCTTTTAAAGTGTGGAATAATTTCCGTATTTTGTTTCAAATTTATTACAATTACTTCAGACAAGAAATAGAAGAACTATTGAAATATATAGCAAATTATATAGAAAATAGTATTCTTAAAATGAGTTTGAAAAGGAGAATAAGCAGTTTTGATGGAAATTCAAATTTTGGTAGAAGTTATGCATGGATAGCATTATATAAATTAGATAAAAAATCTCATCAATTCGGGTGGCAATATTTTATAGATATTGATTCTTCACGAGGAATTATCTACGGATTATATCCTGGTGTTAAAATTGAAGGTAAGAAAATTGAAATTATTAAACCTTTATCTGAATTTGATTTGGAGGTTTATAGAGATGATTTAACTAAATTAAAAAATGAATTTATTGAAAGAAATAACAGTATTGTTTTAAAACCTTCAAAAGATAAGAAAAGATCTATTGAAGATATAGAGGATTTTGAGGAAGTCGAAGAGGAAGAAATTGAGGAATTAGAAACATTTCCGTTGAATTTAATTTTATTTGGTCCTCCTGGAACTGGTAAAACCGTCTTAGCGATTAAGAAAGCAGTAAATATTATCGATTCTTCATTAGATTCTGATGATTTTAACGAAATCTTAGAAAAATATAAAGAATTTGAGAAAAAAGGATTAATCAAATTCATTACATTTCATCAATCATATTCTTATGAAGATTTTATTGAGGGTTATAAATATAATAAGGATCAAAAGGTACCCCTTCCTGAACCAGGTGTATTTAAAGGATTTATTGATAGCATACCTAAAAATTCAGGAAATTATGTTTTAATTATTGATGAAATAAATCGAGGCAATATTTCAAATATTTTTGGAGAAGTAATTACTATAATTGAAAAGGATAAGAGAGAAAACGAAGAATTTAGTACTGAAATAGAATTACCATATTCGCATACTAAGTTTTCTATACCAAACAATTTGTATATTATAGGCACAATGAATACAGCAGATCGTTCGATTGCTCTTCTAGATATAGCTCTAAGAAGGCGCTTTAATTTTGAAGAAATTCTACCTAACAGTAAATTAATTGAAGAGAAAATAAAACCTTACTTTGAAAATGCGGCTGATTGGAAAGCGATTATAGAAATATTTGAGCTGCTAAATAAAAGAATTGAAATCTTAATTGATAAAGATCATACTATTGGACATTCATATTTTATGAAAATAAGAAACCAAAATGATTTGTATAATGTGTGGTACTCCCAGATTATACCTCTTTTAAAGGAATATTTTTACAATGATTGGTCAAGTTTAAAGAAAGTTTTAAGTGAATATAAAGAAAAAGATGGTAATGAGTTTGGTTTTATTAAAGATTTAAGGAGTTCATACAAAACAGTTTTACCAGACATAACTGCAGAGGATTATCCTTGTGAAATTGTAAAATATGAAAATAGAAAAAATGAAATTCTAAGCATCTTAAGAGCAACATTCCTAGGAACTTCAAAATAAAAAATCAATTATTATGAAAATAGTTAGGAACCTAATTATATTATCAGAGTATGAATCTGTTACATTTGAGGAATTACGGAAAGAATTATCAAATTCTTTCAAAGATATTGATTCTGAGAAAGAAGTGCTTAGTATTATTAACCAAATAACTTTAATCAACAAGAAACTTGGAATTAAAATAATTAAATTACTATGGGACAAGTTAAAAGCAACGCAGTACGTTGGTTTTATCAGATTGAGGAATTTTGTTATCCAAATTATACCTAAAATATTTCAATCAGATGATTCAAAAAATCTAGAGTTTTTAACATATATGATTGAATATCTGAATAAACAAATAATTTCAATGAAAAATTTAGATATCGGATTAATCGATTCAGTAAAGGGTAATTTATTTGAATACTATATCTATCTTTTTGTTAAAAGTTTAAGGGATTTCTTAAAATCCGAAATTCTGAAAACCTATGTAAAAATTAAGAAAAACGATACAAAATTTAAAGGAAAATTGATAATTAGCCAACAAATCAAATTAAATTACAATAAAGAATGGAAATATTATTGTCAATACGATAAATTTACTTTAGACAATCTATTTAATCAAATCATCAAATACGTTCTACTTTTATTAAAAATTCAAATTTCGGTATTAAATATTAAACGATATATTAAAGAAATACTAAACTATCTTGATGATGTTTCTTATAAGTTCATAACACTTCAGGACTTTGAGAGCCTCCAATTTGATAGAATGAATATGAATTATAAACCGTTTATCGATTTTTGCAAATTAATTATCATGCAGAGTACAATTAATTTTAACACTTCTAACTTACATTTATTCTATTTTGTTTTTGATATGAATCGCTTATTTGAAGCTTTTTTATCAGAATTCATAAGAAAAAACATCTCAAAATTAAATATAAATTCAGAATATAAACTCCAAGAGGTTCAAATTCAACATATATTAGGTAGATTATTTAATAATTTTGGCCTTAAATGCGACCTTCTGATTGATTATCAACGTAATGGAGATATAAGTACTCTTTTGCTTGATTTTAAGTATAAACTTTTAAGTTCAGAAAAAAAGAAGTTAGGATTGTCTCAATCGGATTTTTATCAAATGTTTGCTTATTCTCAATCAACAAATAGAAAATTTCAGAATATAATTTTGTTATATCCTAAATCTGAACTTGAAAAAATAAATTTCAATGAAACATACGAACATTTTATTAAATTGGACAAAAAAATTAAAATATTCATAAAATCTATCGATTTAGAAATGATCTTTGGTAGAAAAACCAGATCTGAAAGAGAAAACTTATTAGTAATTGCATTAAATCAAGTTTTAAATATAATTTAGAGTTTTTCAAGAAATAATTTTATTTTCAAATTCTTCATAAAAAATATAATCGGTTATTTCACGAATCTGTAAAATAAATATGCGAAAGCTTGTTCTAATGGTATTTTAACATAATCTCTGCCTTCAACCCATTCTTTTTCTCTTTTTTTATAAATAATCCAATTTTTAATGTGTTTTTTAGGAAAAATTTCAAACGATAAATTTATCAACTTGGATCAAAAAATCCCCTAAAGATTGTACTATTATTAACTTATCTTATACTGTATTTACGGTGTCAGATAATTGATTTCTTAAGATTTTACTAAATTGGTAAGATTTTCTTAATTAAAGTCTTTATTTTTGAAGAGTAGAACAAATTTTAAGGATTATAAAAGGTAAGATTCTGTAAAATAATAAATACTTTAGGAGTGAACCAATGCTTTTTCAGCATTTAAAATTTCATTTGTTTCTTGCCTTTCTCAGGTTCAAACTTATGAGTTGTAAATTTATTTTTTATTTTTCTTTCAACATCATTATACCTTGGTAAGGTATCGTAAAGAGTGCTTAAGAAATTTCCAACAAAATCCGTAATAGCATTACGGATTCTTTTTTCATTCATATTTTTATCTCTTATAATAACTGAACTTGCTGTTGTATAAGTAATCGTACCTTTGTATTGATTAGAAACATATCTTTCAAAATTATTGCTAAAATCACTTGTTTTTTTATCAATTATGCTTACGAGTTCATTTGTATTTAGTAACTTTAAATCATTTTTCAAAGCTGGAATAAGAGGTCTTTTTACTTCAGAAATTAACAAATTTTCATATTCAAGATTCTTTTCATTTAAACGATCTTCAAGAATTTTTACAATAATTTCAATGAAGAACTTATATTCTCTAAAATAAAGATAAAAAGCCTTATTTAATAAATCGAATACTATACATTATTGGCTAATTTTATTTTTTGTTACTTCTGATAATTTTTTCCCTTTACGTTGTATGCTTCTATATTTTTGGCAACATTCTTTTGAACAAGTTTTTTTAGGATTACTTAAAAAATATTGTATATATTTTCAAATCAGGTATTTTAACATCATCGATTAGAGAATACAGTTTATTTCTATTTATTTCACTAGCATCTTTTTCTAAAATAAAGTAGTTTTGCCATTTTTGAGAGGCATTGTAAAATTGTATCCAAACATTTCCATATAGATCTTTAAATTGTGTGCATGTTCCTAGAACATTTACAATGACCTTTTCTTTAGTATTATCATCTTTTTGTAATTCGATAATCCCTTCTACAGATATTGAATAATGGGAATGAATCCCAGTCTTCTCTTTAATTTTTTTTCTGTGTGATTCGACAAGAGATTGAAGAGATTTTATTTCTAAATCCCTTGATTTATCCAACTCTTTTTCTTCAAAATCTCCAATCCATAAAGTATAATCTTTAATGGGATTGAAATTAAAATGTGTAATTAATCTCTCTATTACCATTTGATACAAGATAAGCATCGAATCTTCATTAGTATCATAATTTCTTTGAAGTTTTATATATAAACCCATTTATATTCACTCCAATCCATATATTTCAAAATCAACTAAATAACAATAGAGATCAAATCTAATTTCGTCTTCATTATTTATTATAGTTATTGTTTCATTATTATTTTTTCTTCTTTTAAATAGAAGGTCTCCCTCAATTCTATAATGTTTACTCCCCAATCTATCATTCCAGCGGTTTTCATCTAAAATAATTGCGATTTTTCTAACTTCATTTTCATTTCTATAAATATGGTTTAAAGTACTTTTAATTTGTGATTTTGCTTTCTGCACATCAGAAGCTGTCACTTCTACTACACACCAAGGACAGTCTCTATAATGACCGGCTCCATCTGCAATTTTATCATATAATCTTCCACCTCCATTTGGATTTTCTTTCATAATATCAAACTCTAATCTTAAATTATTTGTATCATCAATAATATCAACATCAGCGGGATCATATAGAATACGATTAACGTTGGTTTCTTTTCTAAAAAAGGAATCTACTACTTCTTTGACACCCATAGTAATCACAAACAGTTTATAGAAAATTTAATCATAAAATTGTCAAAATTATCTATTAGATTTAAAATCTTTCAGATTTTTGTATTTTACTTTTTTATAAATTTATGCCTTATTCTATAGATTAATATTGATGTAAATGTTTTTAAATTTTCATACAAATTGCCTTATAGAAAATTAGAAAAATCTTACTTTTCATTAAATAAAGGTATAATATTATACTTTTTTCAAATTATATAACCTCTTCACGAAGATTTAAACTATTAAAAATTATAACACGAATCTAATATTACGAGATTTGCGATTTTTTTTTAATTAGATTTTGATTATTCATCTATAAAGATACAAAATTAGAAGTATTTTATCCTACTTTACCTAAATTAAAAATTAAAATGATTCAAGAGACATATCATTGGTAATTTTCAAAAAGGTAACTATCCAAGTTAGAACCTAATTTTTATTGAACATATTTTCGTTCTCAATTAAGGTTTCTTGATTACAATGAGGACAAATACCTTTATTTCCTTTAATAACCGTTTTAGCTAGATCATTTACTTGTATTGGTGATCTAAACTCTTTCTTGCAATTATAACATTTTACATAGGTGATCATTTTAGGTTCAATCAATCTAACATGATCTCCAATATTAATTTTCATATTGACTCTATATGAGTCTGCAAGCAATTTTTTTAGTTTTGCACTTGTCATTGAAGGAAATGGTAAGACCAGAGATGTGATCGTCTCACAACTTTTAGCTATACTAAATTTTTCATAAACTGTTGTAATTTCAACTGTAGCTTTAATATAATCGTATTCCCCCAATTCCTCCCCTGTCTCAGGATCTTTTATTGGTATTTTAGGTTCTAAGATATGAAATTTCATTCCATTTGAAACATCCTTATCTTCTCCTATATTCATGGCAATTGTATAATGATCAATAATTTCGGATACTCTTCCTTCCATCATATTTCCCCCATACATTTAGTTTTAATATTTTCTTGTTTAATAATAACATCCTTTAAAATTTCAAAATAATCTTTTATTAAATACCATGTTTGTTCTTCTTTAAAAAGAACTTCATCATAATCAGCAAGCATTCTTATTTTAATTGCATAACAGTAAATATTAGCTAGTGCCTTGAAATTTATTAGAAAATTACAATTATTCTGCATTTGACAAATCTCACAGTTAATACTTTTACTAGAGCTTATTCGACTTAATCTTCTCATAATATTCCAAACCTCTTTATGCTGGATAATGTTATTTTTGGCATAATTAATAGAGAATGCGAAACAACCCAATGAACAAATAATTTTACATTCCAATTCAAATGCAGAAAAAATTACATTTATTAATCCTATAACCAATGTAATAAAATTAATATATGCTAATCCAAGCTTGTTGAATGCTTGTACAATGATATCTTTTTCTTGTTCATTTAACGACTCTAACTCTTCTTCAGATATTGGAAAAGTAATATTAATTCTAATATTATCTTGACAAAATTGATGGATCTCCTCTACTTCATTAATATAGTTATTCCATAAACTCCTTAAATAATCTTGTATCGGAATCGATTTATAATTCGCTAATCTTGAATGAAAATTGATTCTGTCGATAAAATCATTTAAGAGATCTTTTGAACTAAGTTTATTTCTTATTTCAGAAAATCTTGTTATAAGATCATCGACATTCGAGCAACTATCAATAAATACCTCATAATCATCCCTAAAATAATTCATAAACTCGTATAATTTTTTATTATCACGAAGTTTAATTATGTCCTTGGGTTTTAAAGATTCTGAATATGGATTTTGAAGAGACATCTAATCTTAATTTAATGGATTTGGTATACAATAAATCTAATAATTACTCTTAATGAGTTTTTCTATTATAATAATAATTAAAAATTTTAACTTTTCTTTAGCGATAGAAATTTATCCATATATAATTCTTTCTTCATATTTGCAGTATAAAGTCTCCTTGATTGAACTAGTAATTTGTTATTGATATCAAAATAGAGCGAAAAAGATATAATTCTATTGTATTTATTATGAGTTAAGAAAAAAATAAATTTAATGCGAATATGAGTGTATTTTTATGGAAAATGATTTTGATTATTTTGTAGAACAATTTAAAAAAGCCATAACCATGATTGATGAAAAAATAGGACAGATCCTCAAAGCCCTTGATCAGAAGGGCTATCTTGATAATTGTGTGGTGATATTTACCTCGGATCACGGTGATTGCTTGGGGGATCACGGTCACAGTCACAAGTGGACCATGTACGATGCTGTTACTAGAGTACCGGCAATTGTTTGGGCGCCGAAGCTCATCCGGGGCGGCAGAAAAATCGATGATCTTGGTCAACAGATGGATCTTGGTGCTTCAATCCTGGATTTAGCGGGTGTACGAATACCAGCATCCATGGAGGCGATTTCTCTTGTTCCCGTTCTCCAAGGAGAAAAAATGGCTGTGGGGCGGAGTTTTGTGTTCGCTGAGCATGGCCGGGACACTGTCCTCCAAGACACGGAAAACATGATCATGGTGCGCAGCAGGGAGTGGAAGCTTGTCTGTTTTTTAGGAGAGCAGTACGGTCAGTTGTTTCATTTGGCGGAGGACCCGGAGGAAGTCCATGATCTGTGGGTTGATCCGGACATGTACGAAAAGAAGCAGGAGCTATTGAATGTTCTGCGAGAGTGGTTCATAGGCAGTGCCTACCGAACCCGTGGTTGGAAAAGCGAGTGGCGCTAAAAAGATGGAAACAAAAGAGGTTGTTCATGGATAAGAGCACAAAAGTAGTCGTAATCGGCGCAGGGAGCAAATCTTTTAGCACGAAGCTGATACATGATCTTGTCTTAGACCGAGATCTGTTAGGCAATGCACAGTTAGAGGTTGTACTCGTCGATGTAGAAGCCAAGAAACTTCAGGAGATGCTGGCCTATGCCAAATAACATAAAC
>LAZR01002528.1_pt1 | contig 10568 bp, 7 predicted proteins | sample 329461 | NCBI WGS metagenome assembly LAZR01 (sample SAMN03002196, study PRJNA259156) | marine sediment metagenome | biome: sea floor; feature: Hydrothermal impacted sediments; material: marine sediment; isolation source: Loki non-amplified sample from Loki's castle hydrothermal vent sediment ...
TTGTTCACCCGAGAAACCTAGAATATCAATTGCCGAACAACGACAATTTCCTGAGCATGCACCGCATCCCTTACATAACGCTTGGTTAATGACTGCTACTGTTCCGAATCTTCTATCTTCCATTAATTCAATAGCATTATAAGCACAAAGTTCAATACACATGGCACACCCAGTACACCTAGCCATATCAATTCGAGCTGTTTTTCCTTCTACTTCAACTTCATCCTTCGAGAGGATTGTGCAACCCCTAGAAACTGCAGCATTAGCTTGTGAAATTGAATCCTCAATCGTTTTTGGACAATGTGCCGTTCCCGCAACAAATATCCCTTCTGTTGCGAAATCAACAGGGCGTAGTTTAACATGAGCTTCTAAGTAAAAATTATCCTCATTTAAGGGAATTTTCAACTTTTTTGCAAGTTCCTCATTGTCCTTATGAGATGCGACAATTCCAGCACTTAATACAATTAAGTCTGTAGGAATAGATAGATCGCCTGACTTTGGTGTTTTGACTTTTACTTTTAATGAAGATCCATCCTTAATGACTTCAGGAGGTTTTTCATCATCAAATCGGAGGAAAATTACACCTTCTTCCCTTGCTTTTCTATAATATTTCTCTTTAAAACCGTACGTCCTAATATCTCTGAATAATATTATAACTTCACTCGAGTGGTTCAATTTTTTAATTAGTAGAGCATTCTTAATGGCTTCCGCGCAACACATTTTGCTACAATAAGGGTGCTCGTCATTTCGGGACCCAACACACTGAATCATCACAATCGATTTTTTATCATTGATTTTTCCATTTGTATTTAAGATTTTTTCAAGTTCCGATTGCAAGATAATTCTATCATCTTCTCCGTAAAAATATTCTTTGGGTTGATATTCCTTAGCACCAGTAGCCACAATGATAATTCCATGCTCTAATTCAATTTTTTCCTTGTTAATTCCAAAAATTACAGTAGATTTAAAGTTACCTACATATCCATCCACATATTCAACTTCAGCATTGGTATAGACATGAATAAATTTATTCGAACTTATATTTTCGATTAGATCTTTTAAATATTCTTGAACATTCCCCCCTTCAAGAGTATTATAGATGTGGTTAGCAAAACCTCCCAATTCTCTCTCTCTTTCCACTATATAAGTTTCAAATTCTTGATTTGCAAAATTGAGAGCAGCTGTCATACCACTTATACCTCCTCCTATAATTAATGCTTGCTTTTTTACGCTTAACTTTATTCTTTCAATAGGTGCTATTTTTCTTGCCTTGTTTACAGCCATTCTCACAAGGTCTTTTGATTTTTGTGTAGCACCTTCCCAGTCTTTCATATGAACCCAACTACATTGATCTCTTATATTTGCCATCTGAAATAGGTATCTATTCAATCCAGCTTCTCTTATTGTCTCTTGGAATAGCGGTTCATGTGTCCTAGGAGTGCAGGATGCTACAATTACACGGTTTAAATGAAATTCCTTTATTTTTTCTATTATAATCCCTTGAGTATCAGCAGAACATGTATATAAATTTCTCTCTGCCATAACTACATTCGGTAGAGTGGCTGCATACCTAGCCACTTCATGTACATCTACATATCCAGCTATGTTTATTCCACAATGACAAACAAAAACACCAATACGTGGCGGTTGTCCAGAAACAAAAAGTTCTGGAGGTAAAGTTTTTTCTGTGATTAATGTACCTCTTTTTTTATATAGAAGTTGATTGACACAACCAGAAGCCGCACTTGCTTGAGTAACCGTATCAGGTATGTCTTTAGGTTGAGAAAATGCTCCACATGCAAAGATCCCTGGTTTAGAAGTTTGTACAGGATTAAATATTTCTGTCTTCGCAAATTTATATTCATTTAATTCTATCCCGAATATTTCCGCTATAAATTCTGCGTCCTTTGGTGGATTTAGCCCAACACTCAACACTACCATATTATAATCTTCTTGAACAATTTTCCCCTCTTCGGTTTCATACCGTAGCCTTAAATCCTGAGTTTCTGGAATTTCAATTATTGAAGAAATTCTGCTCCTAACATATCGAACCCCATATTCTTTTTGAGCTCTTATAATATATTTATCAAAATCTTTCCCATAAGCTCTGATATCCATACTGAAAATCGTGGGCTTCACTTGGTGTTGATGTTCATGAGCAATCACAGCTTCCTTTGCAGTATACATGCAGCAGACACTTGAACAATATGGTTGACCTTCTCCTGAATAATCACGTGATCCTACACATTGAAGGAATGCTACTTTTTCTGGAATGTCCCCATCAGATGGTCTTAGTACTCTTCCAGCAAAGGGACCTGATGCACTGAGAATGCGTTCAAATTCAATACTAGTAACTACATTTTTAAATTTGCCGTAACCATATTTATTGCCTTCAGAAGGCACGTATTCATCAAAACCAGGAGCCAAAACTATTGCTCCTATATGAAAAACCGTTTCTTCATCCTTTCGGTCATATTCTACCGCTTTTGCTTTACAAACACCTGCGCATATTCCACAACCTATACAATACTCTTTATTGATTGCGTAAACAAGAGGAACAGCTTGAGGATATTTTACAGAAGTTGCTGCTAATTTAGCAAATCCTTCATTGAAAAAATCTATTGCCTCAACTGGACAATATTGCCCACAAATTCCGCATCCCGTGCAAGTATCTGGATTAATAAAAAAAGACTTTTTTAATATTTTTACAGTGAAATTACCTGCTTCTCCAGAAACATCTTGTATCTCACAATTAATACTCAATTCGATGTTTTGGTGGCGTCCTGTTTCAACCAACTTTGGGCTAACTATACACATAGCACAATCATTCGTGGGAAATGTTTTATCTAATTGAGCCATCACTCCCCCAATACTGGTACTTGACTCGATTAAATAGACTTTAAACCCCGAATCTCCTAAATCTAGAGCAGCTTGAGCGCCTCCAATTCCTGCACCTACAACCATTACAGCTCCAACTTTTTCCATTCTTTTATTCCCTCTACGTCTTCATAAATATAGGTGTAATTCCAACAATTTTTTGAAAGTCTGCTCTACCACGACTTTTTAAATTTAACAAATGTTGTAATACAATACTAGGATCTATTTCTATTTCAATTGCTATATCTTTTACTGACTTAGAATCTTTTTCCAATGAAAGTAAAATTCTATGTCGATTATATTCATCGATAATTGCAGAATTAAAAATTTCATTAAACTTATCAGAAGAGAATTTCTCCCCATACACATTTTCTACCTCAGTAATTTTTCTTTTCCTTCCTACAAGTGCTCTCATTCGATCACCTGAAGCCGCTTCTTGCATAGCCTTTAACTTACCGAGGATCTTATTGTCCGGATTTTCTCCCCCTGCTTGTGATTGTCCGAGTTCTTTTATTTGAGTTGTAAAATCTTTAACAATATTAGTATACCTTGCTCCTTCTGAGGCTGAAACCCATTCTAGCCTCACTCTATTATCAAAATTTATAAACTCGAGGAATTTTTGAACCATCTCAAATTTTTTTTCTGCTTCGTAATTTCCTTCGATATAATGACAATCTCCTGGATGGCATCCCATTACTATAACACCATCAGCTCCAACCCGGAATGCTTCAAAAATAAATTTTGGATCCACTCTACCACTGCACATGACCCTTATTACTCTTATATTGGGGGGATATTGCATACGTGACACTCCTGCTAGATCGGCTCCTGCATAAGAGCACCAATTACATAAAAATCCTAAAATTTTTGGTTCATAACTCATAATTTCTATTGACCTCCAAACGCATAAATTTCAGACAATATCTGTTCATCTGTAAAATGACTAATTATTATAGCATGGCTGGTGCACGTAGCCCCGCACACACCGCATCCTTTACATAATACTTGAGTTATCTCGATTTCATCTTCTTCATTTTTATTTATTGCTTTGTATGGGCAAACAGTAATACACACTTCACAACCAGTGCATAAATTTTTATTCCAATCGGGCAAAAATGATGTAGCACCCTCAACCTCAATTGTATCATGAGATATTATTGTACTTGCCCTCGATGCTGCAGCATATCCTTGGGTAATGGCTTCTGTAATATCCACAGGCCATTTCGCTGATCCACAGATATAAATTCCATCCGTTGCGAAATCCATTGGACGCAATTTTACATGGGCTTCTAAAAAGAAATTATTTTCTTCCAAGGGAACTTTTAGCATTTGAGCAAGTTCTTTATTATCATCATTTGCTCCTAATGGTGTTGATAATACAAGTAAATCGATAGGGATTGAAATGTCGTCTCCCATTAACTCATTATATACTTTAATCTTATTTTCTACTACGGCTGGTGGTTTATCAAGTGAATATTTTATAAAAATTATCCCTTTTCTTCTTGCTTTCCTATAATAATCTTCATATTCTGTACCAGGAGTATATAAATCTCTAAAAATAATTGTTACATTAGCGTTGGGATTATTTTCTTTAATAATTAAAGCATTCTTTAAGGCTGTCATGCAACAAACACTTGAACAATATTGTCTCTCATTATTTCGAGCACCAAAGCATTGTATCATTACCACATCATTAGGATCAAGTGGAGCTTCGGGAACCATTTTTTTCACCTCTTCACTGAAATCATTATTTTTGAATCTATATTCTAAATCTGATTGAGTGATTCTTGGGACAGATCTATCCATAACGGTTTTAATAGAAGAATTGAAAGTATCAGCTCCTAAGACTTTTTTGAGTTCCTTTACAATTGTGGTCATCGGTACTATAGAAGTTCCAACAGCAACAATTATAGCTCCCACTGTTAAATTAATGTAGTTATTGTTTTGACTAATATCTACTATGTAATTTCCTACAAATCCTTCAATATTTATAACTTTTGAGGAATTATAAATAGTTATATTTTGATTATTTTCGATACTATTCTTAAGAGAATCTAATAAGACAGAAGCTTCGAGATCATGCGGAAAAAGTTTGTAGAGTTTATTTAACCTTCCACCTAAATGATCCTCTTTTTCAACTAAATAAGTTTGAAATCCTTGATTACCTAAACTGATAGCAGTTGTCATCCCAGAAATACCACCGCCAATAACTAATGCAGAGGGAGTTGCATCGACTATAATTTTTTCAAGTGGTTTTAATCTCTCGGATTTTGCAACTCCCATGCGAATTAAGTCCTTAGCTTTTTCAAATGCCTCTTTTGGGTATTTTTGATGAACCCAAGTGTTTTGATCGCGAATATTAACAAAATTGAAGAGATACTCGTTAACTCCCTCTTCAGAAACACAATTACGAAATAAGGGCTCATGTGTTCTTGGCGTGCAACTCGCCACAACAACGCGATTTAAATTGTGCTCTTTAATTCCCTTTCTAATTTCTTCCAGTCCAGTTTCTGAGCATGTATATAAATTGTCTTCCGTAAACACTACGTTGGGTAGAGTATTAGCGTATTCAGCAAGAGCCTTAACATCCACAAGGCCTCCGATATTCGAGCCACAACTGCACACAAATACTCCAATTCTGGGTTCTTCTTTATTATTTGACATTTATTTTAACCTCCTTTAATTACTTCGGCTGCTCTTGCAGCAGCTCCACTTGCTTCTGACACAGAGCGAGGAATGTCCATTGGTTCACGAGCACATCCACAAGTGTATATTCCTTCAACACTTGTTTCCATTGGTAAAAATGGATCAGTTTTTACAAAATCATATTTATTTAACTCAATGCCTAACACATCTGCGAGGTTGTAAATCCCTCTGGATGGGATAATACAAGTAGCTAGCACAACTAAATCTACCTTTAATTTTTTTATTTCAGATGTTTCAAAATTTTCATAGGTTATTATAGGATTCGCATTCTCATCAACTTCAACATGTGATATTTTGCTATGGATGTATTTTATATTATATTCCTTCTCTCCCCTTTGCAAAAACCTTTGAAATCCTTTACCACCCGCTCTCATATCAATATAAAAAACAAAAGATTCTAACTCGTTATCATGTTCATAAGCAATTATTGCTTCTTTAGTAGTGTACATACAACAAATTGAAGAACAGTATAGTTGTCCCCTTAGGGATCTAGAATCTATGCATTGAAGGAAAGCTATTTTTTTTGGATGTTTACCATCTGATAATCTGCTTAAATGACCTTCTAGTGGTCCGGAGGCACATATTAATCTCTCAAGTTCCATAGCGGTAATAACATTATCGTATTTCTGATATCCGTATTCATTTAATGTATGGATATCCTCAGCTAAATCCAATCCTGTGGCAATTATTACGGCGCCTACTTTATTTAAAGTAATCATAGAATCTTTTTGAGTAAAGTCGATTGAATCTGCCCCACAATTCTGATAACATAAACCACAAATTCCATAATTTAGATATAAACATTTTTCTGGGTCAATACGATATGCAGCTGGAACTGCCGAGGGGAAAGCAATTTGAGCAGCTGATTGAGTAACTAAATCAGCATCAAAAAAGTTTGTAATTCCTCTAACAGGACAAATAGTTCCGCAATCCCCACAGTTAGTGCATATCGCTTCTTTAATATACCGTGCATGTTTAAGAACATCAATAGAAAAATCCCCAACTGAGCCTTCAATTTTTTGAACTTCTGAAAGTGTATGTAGGGAAATATTTGGATGTCTATAACATTCTGACAGTTTTGGAGCAAGGATACATATTGAACAGTCGAGAGTAGGGAATGTTTTATCTAATTGGGCCATTCTCCCTCCTATATATGGTTGTTTTTCAACTAAGTGTACTTTAATCCCCATATCCCCTAAATCTAAAGCTGCTTGAATACCAGCAATTCCTGCTCCAATAATTAAAACTGATTTTGAATCTTTTTCCACGTCTTTCACCTATTTATGTTTATTAATTTTATCAATTGTCATTTTTCTAAGTAAATTTATCTTTTTAGATTTCCAAACTGAAATTGTTGATTTTTTAGGTGCAAATTTAATGATATATCCGTCATTAAATAAATCTCTAAATAATTCTTCTCCCTTCTCCGTGCGAATTAATATCATTGAATTTTTTTTAATAGCCCCGGAACCTCCTAAACTAATATCAGCAAATCTACTCGTAAATTCATCACATTCAAGACAATGATTTCTTACAGCTATATCAAACTTTTTTAGCTCAACTTCATATACCTTATTCTCTTTATTAGTTATAAAGAAATTTTTTTTAATATTCATCTTTGCTATATCTTTTGGATCCTCATTGATTTCCTTTTTTACAAGTTCAAATAAATTTGTATAATCAAAATTTTCCATACAGAATAATCCAAATACGTATTTAATGACATGAGCAGGACTTACGTTTAAAAACTGCATTTTTCTTATAGCTCTACATTGACAAGGAGTTCCAACAAAAGCCATACGAATTTGATTAATATCATAAATCTGTGGCTGTTTTTCTAAAATTTCTTCAGCGATAGAATAAAAGTCTTTTAGCGGTAAAAGATTGGATGAGATTGAATACCGAGTTCCAGATGATTTAAACAAATCTTCTTTATTTTGTATAATTTTAGGAATAGTTTGTAAATCTTCGGTGAATTCAGATACAATCGCCGCATCGATTTTGTTTTTATCAAATAAGTATGTTAAGAGAGTCGTAACTAAACCTCCATCTTGCCCAATTTCTTTTATTTTTTCATCAGTAGTTTTTGCGGCAACAACATCTTTAATGTGCCCAATTTCATCCTTTATCTGAAAAGCTTCATTTAACTGCTTCATTATAGTATCGGTTTGTGGACAAATATAGTAACAAACTCCGCATTCCTTACATTTTTCTTCATTTGCATCTGAAATGAATTGAGGTACATATCCCTCCATTTTAATAACATCAAAACCTTGGCTTGAACAGTGAGCTACGCACGCACCGCAAGCACAACATTTATTAGTTTTTATAATCTCCTCTTCGAGATTCTTGAAAATTTTTACATCTTTTAATACCGTTTTCTTTGGCTTGACCTCAGTCATAAATTATCAAATCCTAAATTATTTTATTTTCTTTCAAAAGTTCAGTATTGATGGTTAATGACACGCATGTCACTTAAAATTTTTTTTTCTTTTTATCTGGGTAAGAAGAATTAAAAAAAATTTAATAAACTTGTTAGAAAATTTCCAAAATTAAACATCATCTTGAGCTTATATTTTATTTGTCACAAACTTATTTTTACTCCAAAAGTAAATTTTAATTAAAAACTGTTCAATTCTGATAATAATCTAAATCTTAATTTTGATTAACTGTAATTTTTTTCTTATGTGATCAGCATTCCCACAAATTTTAATGATCTCATTAATTTATATATTTTAAAAACAAGATTGATAAGTAAGAATTTTTCCCCGATAAATAAGCAAATTTTAATATAAAAAAATCTTGAAGTACAATTGGAAAGAATGAAAAAATTTAAGGTTTGAATTAATTTGTGTAAAGAATGTTCCTGTGATAATCTCGAAAAATGCTCAATTGTAGGTTTTATGCCTATAGGGTTTTGTTGTGAGAAGTGCATTTTATTTGTTGAGGAATGTCTTTGTGAAAATATTAAAGAGATCACTAAATCTAGGGTTTCTGAAAAAGATATAAAATTAATTCACGCTTCTATAGAAGGTGAGAATTTGAAGATTGTTATTGAACAGGGAGGAAAACGAATTCCGCTTCATTTTAATCTCAATAAATTTTTATCTTCGTCTTAACTTTTTCAATTTTAAACGATTCGTAGGCATGGATTAATATATGAATTATCATTTTTTATATAAAAATTAAACAAAAATAAAATTAGAAAAACCATATCTCCTGAGGCTTAAACCCAATGGATATTGTCGACCTTAAAATACTGGAACTTTTAAAGGAGAATAGCAGAAAATCATTTAATGATATTTCCTTTGAAGTGAAAAAGACCGAAGCTACAGTTAGAAGAAGGGTTAAAAAATTAGTAGAGGAAGGGATTATAAAAAAATTCACAATTGAATATGAAATAGACACAAAACAAAAAATATATGCAACAATTAAAATTGAACCTGATTTTAAAGATATAAAACGTATTTTAAGAGAATTAACGATAATTGAAGAAGTTTCTAATATCTGGCGATTATCGGGTGATTGTGGTCTACTTTTAAAAGTCGATATTGATTCAATTGACAAGTTCAATCCCTTAATTGAGGAAAAAATATCTCAGATTAATGGTATTAAAATAATCGAGACTTGTTTTATAACTGATATCATTAGGTAATGTGTTTTTGTCAACAATTCTAATAAAAACCTTTATAAGAGAATACAAAAAATACTAGTGAAATTGGTAAGGAACAAAATATAAAGCATTAATAATAAAATTTTAACTACTTGAATTTAAAAAAAAATAAATCATAAAGATCATTTAGTAATTTTAAAACAGAATTAGCTTCTGTACTCAAAATAAGGTGTTAAAAATCGAGCAGAAAATACCACTAAAATTGGTCATATTCGGTGATGGCGGAGTAGGTAAAACAACTTTAATCAGAAAGTTCGTTACAAAGGTATTCGAGAAGGATATAAAGATGACTATAGGTGCTGATTTTAGCGTAAAAAACATAACCCTTGAAAATCAAACAATAACATTGCGAATTTGGGATTTTGCGGGAGAAGAGCGTTTTAGAGTATTGTTACCTGCATTTGCTAAAGGAGCACATGGAGGGATTTTCATGTTTGATCTTACTCGATATTCAAGTATTAAGAATATTGAAGATTGGTTATCAATTTTTGAATACTTTGTATCTGAGAAAACTACTAAAATCCCTATCATCATAGTAGGAGGAAAATCGGATTTAGAAGAAAAGAGGTCAGTTAATGTTGAAGAAGTGTCTAAACTTTCTAATAAATATGATTTTAAAGGCCAATTTGAATGTTCTTCTAAAACAGGAAAAGGAGTTGAAGAAGTTTTTCATTTTATAGCTCAAAAAATGGTTGAAAAGAAAAAATGATATAACAATATTAAATTTCTTTAGTTAAATATTTAATTTAAAATAAATTAAGATTGTGCCGTTAAGTTCTTATAATAACTTTTACTAATCCTTTTTTTCTAAGTTTTTCCATCATACTCTCAATTTCCTCTATGCTTTTTTGAGCAATGGCGGCAACTTGTTCTATTGTGTTTTTCCCATCACAGATTTTTAGAACCTTAAATTGCTCCTTATTAAGCATTCCTAATTGAACTGCCATAGGAGGGATTTCTTTAACGATAATCGGAATTCTAACTTTTCCCCCTTCTAGCACCATCTCAGCACTTACTTCTTCAGTACTAGGTTCCTCTCCGAAGAAGACTTTTACTCCGGTAATATCATAGTTCTCATTTATATAAATATATATAGTATGTTCTTGTCCAGATAAATCTTCAGGATCTTCAAAATCGGGAGATGGGTTTGAATGCCTATATTCCTTTGTATATATACCGATCTGAAGACTATCAATAATCTCTTTCTTATCAATATTCACTGCAATCATATCCTCACAAATCGGACACCAAGCCCATGCTTCAATAAGTCTGAAATACTTTTTCACTTTATTCTCTGGCATTATAATATTCT
>LAZR01002529.1_pt1 | contig 10565 bp, 22 predicted proteins | sample 329461 | NCBI WGS metagenome assembly LAZR01 (sample SAMN03002196, study PRJNA259156) | marine sediment metagenome | biome: sea floor; feature: Hydrothermal impacted sediments; material: marine sediment; isolation source: Loki non-amplified sample from Loki's castle hydrothermal vent sediment ...
CACCGCAAGCGCCGACCAACTGGTGGCTCAGCCCAAGAGAACACACATACCCGCATATGGCGTGACCTCACCGAAGGTCTATTCACTTGGTCTGACAGGCTAAGGCTGGCCAAGCTCTACGGCAGCGAGTCGCCTGAGTTCAAGCGTATCCAGGCATGGAACCACAAACACCCTTACAAGAAGGGCATACCAGGCAAGCGCCTGATGAGGAGATAACGGTGATTACAATACGTGAGTTGACAGCCAAATGCAGCGTCCATGGCACACCACTCTCAAGCAAGCCGGTCACAGGCACAGATGGACGGATGAATGGTCGGCCATTTAGGCGGATGATAGGCAGGCTGATGTGGTGCCCCTTGTGTGACCACGCAGCGAAGGACATCAACTACTCACGCTGACTGCTCCGGTCAGCTAACCTCGTTTAACTTGTGCCTTTTAATCCAATTACAGTTGGCGCACAATAGTTGGTAGCCTATAGGGTCTGTCAAGAGGAGAAGGAAAATGAATAAAGGAATATCGGTAGCAGTAGTGCTATTTGTCATCACTTTATTCGGGCTAACAGTGCTCTATCTCGCTCGTCTAGCTGCGTTGGCCTCTAACTTTTAGCCATGTCTATTCGAGTAGGTGAGAAGAAACTAACCAGCCAGTACCACCATAAGGGGGGACACAATAAGAGCATGTGCTATGGAGCTAGGAGTTGGTATAAGGCCGACGGACAACCTATAAGTATGCACAGCTATATGGTGATGGGAGTGCCACAGTCCGAGAGAGGCCGAAACACCAATGAGGATGGATGGTGGTGTGAGAACTGCTGTAGGGAGCGAGGCTGGCTGTGGTAAAGTTCGCCTGGGTATATGGTGCACGAGTCTACCACACTAAGGGTCAGTGTTGGCATAGTAAGGCATACAGGGATGATGAGACCTATCTCATTAGTGGAAAGCGAGCTTATTACTACGACTGCCCCGCTGCGTCGGGCAATATGCTCTACTGCGAGGATTGCTTACGAGAGATGGGCGTACTATGGTAAGTGAGAGACTTAGATTCTATCGCTATCCCTGGGGATGGCCGCACTACCCTCACAAAGATGGGGCTTGTCATGGAGGTTATCTTTCTAAGAAGGGGGGCTTCATTAAGTCAGACCGTGCCTATCATGTGCCAAGCAGTATAAGTGGGAGTAGATACAACAACATCGTTTACTGTGAGGAGTGTTGCTATGAGAACGGCTGGCTCTGGTAGCCAAGTAGGAGCGCCCCCAAAGGCGCGGTGTCGAGAGACAAGGGAGCTATGATAAGACTAGCGGAGTCTACTCACCAGAAGATACGAGAGTCTATAGCAACTAATGGTTTCTGTTACCAAGAAACTCATAAATCTTTTGACTGTCACGTCTGTAATGGTAGTGTTCGTACTGTACTCAAGCTAGGTGTAAACTGGTGTCTCTGCGACCACCATAAGCGAGAGGTGGGTGTACTGTGGTGAGACTGGAGGAATCCACTTATGCTAGTATTCGCAAAAGCCTTGAGATGGGGGGTGAGCTACATATTGGGGGTGGTACGGGGTGTGATATCTGTCTCCAAATTACAACATATGTACTCTATTCCTCGGCTTCCCATGACTGGTACCTGTGCGAGCACCATGCGAGAGAGGTTGGGGTGCTATGGTAAATACCCCACAGCTATCGCCTTCTTACCCTTTGGTGGGTAAGATGCTTTCTATCACCCAAAGGTTGCCTACTTTCCAAGTTTATTTTACTGCTTACTGATTCTAAAGGAGTTAACCCATGCTTATCAAGATGCTATTCGTTGGCCTCGCTGTTCTCTTCCTGTTGGATGAGTCGAAACGCTGCAAGGTAGCGGGCTGTCTCATCCTAATCATGCTCGGAGCAGCTCTTTATCTTGGCGTCTAAAGGAGTTAGCTAGTGTGTCCCATTGAACTGCTACTCTTGATGTGGTTGTTGTCCAAACTTAGGAGACGAACATGAATCACGATTGGTTGTTGTTCCTCATCATGGCACAATTATTGCTTAGTGAGAGTGAGCGCAAGCTGAAGCGGGGAGAGTGGATGGCCGGTGTTGATGCCTTCTTTGCTCTCGCCTCTCTGATAGTTGGTGTGCTCCATGTCTTTGGGGTGGTACATGACTGACTGCGCCATGCCCACCTGCTTCACTCCTGCCGTACCCCGCTCTCAGTGGTGCTCAACCCACTCCCTTCAAGTCCAACGGGTACGTGGCTACATGAGTGAGGCCGAGAGTGATATGGCAAGCAAGCCGTCGTACACACCCATTGACTCCCACATCCATATCCTATCCACTCCACGTGAGCGGCACCAGCGTGCCTGCCGATGACTGCCGCTCATAAGGAGCTAATGCTCCGATACATTAAACAGTGTTCCGGGCGGGTGGAGTTTAACGGTGACTGTGACATATGTTGGGTCGAGCGTCCTAACGTCAACCTGACGTTGGAATCCTATATTGACGATGGAGAGGGTGGTATCACTACCATGCTCCCCAACCTATGCCTTGCCCACGCCATGGAGCTAGATGTGGTGTGGTAATGCACAAGACTCAACGCCGAGTGATGCTCAGGTTCCTCAAACAGCATGCTGGGAAGTGGGTCGTGGCTATGGCCCCGCGAGATTGTGATATTTGTTATTGCTTAGAGCGTGCTAAGGAGGAATCTCATGTCACACTAGTAAGTTATATAGCTAAGAGGGCATGGGATGATAAAGGGCCATACTCAGGTAGTCCACCCCTGCTCTGTGCCTCCCATGCACAAGAGTTAGGCTTATTATGGTAACACATCACAAGGAGAGGTGATATGATAAGGATACTACGTGTCCATAGGAAGGGCTGTGTTATTTTAGGTCATTGTGGAGCACCATTTACCACCGATTCAGTCTCTATTGGCATGGGTTGTGGCCAGGAAATAAAAGGGGACATACATTCCTTGCTGATTACTGATGCTCCGAAAGATGGATTCGGCAATCTGAATCTCCTATGCACGGCATGTGCCGCCAAGCAAGGCTTGAAGTGGAAGGTAGAGGACGCATACTAAAGGAGGGGTGACGAACTATGGCAACGAAGAAGAAGGAGCAGCAAGAAGCACTAAGCACACACAACCTGTATCAGACCACAGTCTCTGGCTACAAGGACATACTCAAGCGGATGATTAGCAATCTGCCGCCTGACAAATGCCCTGCCATGATTGGTATTGGTGCGGTGGGCATCGGCAAGACAGAGAGTGAGACCTCTTTGTTCCGTGAACTTCTAGAGGCGGGTGTCGTCAAGTCCAACATCATCAGGCACTTGAGTCAGGTACACCCACTTGACACGGGTGGTGTCGGCATTGACCCTGCCACTCGCACCATGTACTTCGCCAAGCCTCCCCTAGTAGATGAGGTGATGAACCTGCCTGGCCCGCGCATCCTGTTCCTCGATGAGATTGACCGCATCCAGCCCATCGCACAGTCAGGCATGCTTCAGGTACTTAGTGAGAAGAAGCTCAATGGCTTCGACTTGGAGGATACCTATGTGATAGGCGCAGGCAACGCATGGCACGCACAGTACACCTTCGAGATGGACAAAGCCTTCGCCTCTCGTCCTATCATCATGCACATCGAAACGTCTGTCCGTTCCTGGTTGGAGTGGGCACTCTCACGTGGAGTGCATGAGTCCGTAATCACAGCCATCCAACTGGCTCCTGACATCTTGAACCAGCATGATGACTTCAAAGACACTGACCTGCTCAAGGTGGCTGACCCCCGTGCATGGACAAACTTCTCCCATGCCCTCAACCACAAGGCTGCTGGGCCAGACGAGGCAGCCATGTTCGTCGGCGAGAACGCAGGCCGTAAGTACCAGCGCTACTATCAGTTCCGCAACGACTATAGTGAGTTGATTGAGCAGCTACTCGATGGTAAGCCCGTCAATACGGAAGACTCCAACCTCCTGCTCGCTGTCTACCTCACCACCGCTGGCCAAATCACCAAGATACCCCAAGCCTACAAGTTCCTCACCTTAGCCAAGAAGCAGATAGGCGATGAGAAGAGCTACATCGTTGGCCGCCTGCTCACCTATCGCATCCCTACAGTAGAGTTGCTCAAAGACGAAAAGATAAAGAGACTTCATCACTTGTTTCTGGAAAAGTACAAAGGTGAGTAGGGAGCTATGTAAGGCTGACCCTCCTCTTGGCCCCAACTACAATAAGCCTCATGTGCCAGTCGATGGCAGCTACGATGGGAAGCCCCGCCTTAGTTGTCTCTACTGTGGACGATGGTTAGACAAGGAGCCTATCAATGCAATATGACCTGATGGAACAGATTAAGAAGTGGCGCAGAGGTGTATGCAAGGCCATCCCTGCATTCGATGCCATCCTCTATGCAGCTACCTACGAAGAGGACAAGTCAATCCAGACTCTTGGAATTAACAATGAGACTCTCAAGATTAAGGTGAATCCAGAGTTCGTTGCCAAGCAGACTGAGGCCGACATAACTTTCATCCTGGCGCACGAAGCTGCCCACTTCCTATGCGACCACCTTCGACGCCGCCAAGCTATGGCGCGCCAAGAAGGAGACGACTATCGCCATGACCTCGCCACTGGTGCTCAAGAGTACGCCGTCAACACCCTGGTCGAGAGCCTGTCTGGTTGGAACACCCCGAAGGGCACTGAGTACCAGCCGGTAGAGAAGTGGAAGATGCTCGCTTGGGAAGAGATATACAAAGAGATGAAGAAAGACCCCGCCAATAAGCTGCCTCCAGTCCTATGCTTATGCGGTGGGGATGGCAAGGATGGTGATGGCAAACCACAGACAGGCGTGGCACAGATGATAGCGGAACAGGCACGTGAGGCCACCACCAAGACTCTTCAACAGGGCATCAGTGGCCAGCCCCCTGGCGACCAAGTAGGTGAGCTACGACAGCTCCTACTTGATAGGCTTGGCTTGCTCAAGCCTCCCGATTGGCGTCGCCAACTGGCTCGCTACTTGACCGCACTCGACACCAACTGCAAGCACTTCGACCCCCGCTCCATCTACCGCCGTGCCATGTGTGATGGACGCTACATGGTACTGCCCAACCTAGCCAGCGAACCCATAGCTCGCCGCTTCGCCCTCTCTCTTGACAACAGCGGCTCCGTATGTGACGAGATGTTCACTCAGATACTAGGCACCGTCCACTCTGCCACCCAACAGCTAGGCTTCAAGGAACTCTATGTCTACCACTTCACCTGCGCCATCATCAAGCGTCTCCGCCTGACCACGGCCAGTCAAATCAAGAAGATAGCCCGTGAGGGCAGCGGCGGCACCGACATCCACGAGGTAGATATGCAGGCCAAGAAGGATGCTTGTATGTTCAACATCATCGTCACCGATGGCTACGTCGAGTGGCTGACCAGCTATGCCGTGCCTACCCTGGTGGTACTGACCGTCGAGGATGTGCAGCCACCACCTAAAGTCCACAACCTGGTCGGTACTGTCTATGTCTCGTGATGTGGGGTGGGTGGTTGGGATGGTTGAAACAGTAGAGAAGGCTTGGTTCAACAATCCTAAGAAAACAATCGAGCCTTATCCTGAGTGCAACTGGTGCGACACGGAACTGTCCAATCCTGATACCCTGTTGGTGATGCTGACTCAGGTAGGTGCCAGCTCCCCAATGGGTTGGGTGTGTGAGTCATGCGCCAGAGAGAGGAACTTGATATGGTAATCAAGGTGCACCACGTCAAGGCTGACCCCTTATGGTTAGGCCACGAGGAAAGGGATGCGAGATTTGGTTGGACTTGTCCAGAGTGTAAAGTCCAATACTACTGGAGTCAATCGTGGAGCTATGCGGGGCCAATAGAGGACGGCGGTTATATATGTCTCGACTGTGCCCATCGGCTAGGCTTGCTATGGTAGCTTGACTTCCCTTTCATAGTGTGCTATACTAGGCACTATGAATCTCGACTTCTCCAGGTATGATGCCTTCCACCGCAACATGGAGAAGTATAGGCTGCACTACCTTCTCAATCTTACGCCAGCCACACCGAACTACTACTTACAGCGGGGAATTTCTTTCCATCTTATGCTTGAGCATCATAGCAAGGGTAGGAGTGGAGCAGAAATTGAACTCCTGGTGAAGAGAGAGGTGCAAGACCTCAAGGCTATCGCTGCTGCCAAGCGCATGTTCGCACACTGGCTCCAACGCTATAACCCAAGCGGCCCCATCATACTAGCTGCCGAGCCGGAGTTCCTCCAACAACTGCCCAACTCACCTCACTCCATCTGTGGCAAGATAGACCAGATACTGGAGATAGATGGTCGCCAATGGGTGGGCGAGGTCAAGACTACCAACTCACGTAACACCTTCGCTAAGATAAGCACTCAGTGGCAGACGCGTAAGCAGGCAGAGTTCGAGCTGATAGGCGCGCAGGCTCTCGGCTACAAGCCGCTTGGTCTACTGGTACGCACGGTAGTTGAGTCCTCACCGCCCGTCATATGGGAGCTGGTAGTCAAGCGTACCGAGTACCAACTAGAGTTGATGCGGCTGGCTATCCACCAAACGTGTGAGATGATAGAGTTCATGCGCCGTACCTTCGGCATAGACCAGCCGTGGCCCCACTCTGAGAACTCATGGCCCTGCATGAACAAGGAGAAGTGCGAGTATGGTAAAATCTGTGGCATCAGCAGACCGGAGCAAGACACGTCGGGCTTTAAGCAACGAGAGGAGCACCTGGCCATCCTTCGTCCAGCTCCGCACTAAAGTGGGTTGGATGAAGCTCGGCTCTTGGATTCCCGACTGTTGTGGAAGAGAAATTTCCTACCCATTTGATTACCTTGAGTTTGCTGGAGCCTACAGAGGCTCGAAAGGTTTTATGACTAGCCATATGTGTGAGGACTGTGCTCGCAAGCATGGCCTGATATGGTAAAAGATACTCGCTACCCACGCAAAAGAAACCCCACAATAGACCGAACTTCCCGTCGGTTTCGGTCGGTCGCTGCGGATTTCCCAACCTACCGATGCACCTCATGCGGCAAGCCGTTGAGGTTCGCAGCCGAAGCCTATGAGTTGGAGGAACGGCGCTTTCTCAAAGGAGAAGGACACCATTGGGCTTGTGAAGAATGTGTGTATGGTAAGCTAGGGCTGCTATGGTGACTTATGATGAATATAGATAAATGGCTCGCGTGGGTTCAGGAGGTTGGAGTCACACAGACGACAGATGCTCTGATGGCTTGTGACGTTTGTGAGAAAGAAAACCTTACAAATAAGTGGTTAAATCACAAGTGGCTAAACGCTTATGGGAGGCAGGGAATACCTAGAGTTTGTCTCAAACATGGCCAGGAACTTAACTTATTATGGTGACTTGACTTTCACTCTCAACTGTGGTACAATGGCTGTGAATTCAAGGAGACTTTATGTCACAGCTAATCATGCCACAAGCCAGCGGTGCGGTGGGTGTCAAGCTCAACCTCGCCATCAAGAACACACGTGAGCTAGACCAGGCACACGCTCATATCCTCTTGTTCGGAGAGACTAAGAGCGGCAAGACCACCTGCGCCACCAGCATCGTCGAGCCTGCCCTCATCCGAGTGGTCAGCACCCAACCCGAAGAGCAGCTAGCCCACCTTAAGAAGTTAGGCATAGACTACGTGAGAGTGAGGACGGCGAGAGAGGTAGACCATGTGCTCGATGCCCCTCGTCAGTTCTTCTCCGGCGAGTGGAACACTCTAGTCATTGATGACTACACAGAACTCATCAACTTCTATGAGACACGCTTCCGTAACGAGATAAAGGATGGCCGTCAAGTATACAAGGCTATCAAAGACCACGCTCGCAACTCTCTTGAGGCCCTGCTCGAAGGTGACTATCACCTGATAGTGACCGCACTAGAGAGGTCGCTCGAAGATGACTTCAAGCTGCCGTGGATTAAGCCCGACCTCCCCCCCTCCACCATGTCCCTGATAACAAGCAAGTTCTCATTCATCTTCTACTGTCTCGGCTCGCCCAACTTCAAGCTCCGCACTCGTAGGGATGTATCCCGCCGTATCTTTGCCGGAAATCGTTTGCCTAAGGGGAACGCCAATGCCTTCTCAGACGAAGAAACCTCTGACCTCAAGCAGCTCTGGGCCAAGTACCAGCAAGCCATACGTTAAGATACTCCGCCGCTTTGAGTATGACCCGACACAATGTTTCTTCTGTCATAAGTTAAGGGTTCTTTGTCACTGGATTACTCATGACGCCACGATTGACCTCGATAGTATGCGGATATCTGCCCTTCGAGGACGAGGTAATTGTGAGAGAGCATGTGATGAGTGCATGCGAGAGTTGGGGCTGCTATGGTAAAGTCGGTTGTCCGCTTCACGAAGATAAGCTGGAACTCTAACACTCTATGTGGTGCTATAGGTGGTGCGGCTACAGTACCAGATGGGTGTAATAAATCTCGCGCCGAGTATGACATAGAATTCACGAACCTCATCACACAGTGGTACTGTCACCATTGTGCCGCAGAGTTGGTGGCTATATGGTAAGATGGTTGGTACTGCTGCTCATGCTACTGCCTCACACTGGCGGCACACTACCGCCTATCGAAGAACTTAAGTGGAAGGAGATAGAACATGGCTTGGCTTCGTGGTATGGCGGTCACTATATTGGTCGTCGGACTGCTAGCGGTAGTGTCTACACCGGCAGGGACAGCACGGTTGCACATCGTCAGTTACCTTTCGGGACTCTTATTCGTTTGGTTCGTCGTGGAGTTGGTGGTAGATATTCGACAGGAGTGGTAGCGATAGTAACTGACCGAGGCCCCTACTGTGAGTACGTCGGCTCTTACTTCTACTCATGTAGGCAGCGCCGTATCGTGGACGTGAGCGAGAGGGTAGCAGAGGAGTTAGGATTCAAAAAGAGAGGTGTAGCTTATGTATCACTTGAGATACTTGACCTTGATTAGCTGTCTTGTCCTGGCTATGGGTGTGGCGGCACAGCAACCGGAGGAGAGCCACATGCAGGACAGTGGCAAGAGCAACAAGAAGTGGGTGCCCTTCAACATGGTACTGAAGGACATCTCTGTCTGGCGCGACGATGGCGTCCATGAGTATGCCTGTCAGATACTAGACTGGAACATCATGGCCAATCCGCATCCTGTCCTGAAGATTATGATTCCTCCCTCCAACATCTTCAGTCCCATTCGCATAGCCTTCAAGCTCTCATGGAAAGAGGAACGCCCTACCTACTGGATGGGCATCAATGGAGTGAGTAAATACACATGCAAATTTCGAGTCAAGCAGGGAGTAGTGCAGATACGCCTACAGGTCTACGAATAAGGGGTCGCCTTGAATTGAGGGCCCTGGGCTGCGACCGCTGCCGAGTGGTGCATGATGAGCCTCGCTGGTGGATTGTAGGCGAAAACATAGGAGCGCCAGGCGTTGCTTGGTGTCGTGAGTGTTGCCAACGTGAGGGCCTGCTATGGTGACAGCAGTACGAGTCGCGCCAGATTGGGTGGGAGACTGGGATTGTACGAGGTGTGGAGGAGAAATTAAGAAGGGCATGCCACGCTTCCAACGGGACGAAAAGATACCTGGGGCTAAAGGTTACTGGTACTGCTGTCTAAACTGTGCAAGGGAGCTAGGATTACTATGGTGAGACCAATCTTCTTCATAAGAAAGAAACTGCTATATACAGTTGACTGTAATAGATGTAATGATGCTGATGACAAAGGCTACTACAAGGTGGCGTCCAAGGTTAAGAGAAAAGGTGTCTCAATGAAGTCGTCAGAGGAATTTGCAAAAGACGGTAAGCCATACTACGTAGGCTTCTGGTGCGTAGATTGTATGCAGGCGGCGAATCTATTATGGTAAAGTACCGAGAGCTGCAACCAGGCGACAGAGTTCGTCTGCTTTGGATAGACTCCGATAGCACATCAGAGTGGCAGAACTCCACAGAGTTTGACAAGATGGGCGAGCGTCCTCTAGTCACCATCGAGGCCACCATCTACAAACGCATCAAGAATGGCGTCCTCATCTACAATGCCAAGTCCGAGGATGGTGAGCAGTACGGCGGCTGTTGGTTCATTCCCCGCGTCTGTATCAAGCGCATCGAGAGGCTATGACGAAGAAACAAGAAACAGGGATACGGGCCTATATTAGTTCATGCAATACTAAGTGGGTGGCTCCTCCAGAAAAGTATAATGTGTGCGATGTATGTGATTTCGCCCGGCAGCGCAAAAACTTTAAAAGATGGGTGATGAGTGACCAGCCGCCCTTCTTGTGTGATGAGCATGCTTGTGAGCTAGGACTTTTATGGTAAATGAAAGGTTCTTATGCTAACGCCTGGTTATAGTAAAGTAGATAATGACTTTACGTGTCCGGGTTGTCTGCTCTTAGTAGTAGCAGGCCGACCATTCTGGTGGGCAAGGAAGCAGATTTGCAGAGGACGCCATTACTGTTGTCTATCTTGTGCAAGTCAGCTCGGTTTAATTTGGTAAATGAAAACCCTTGACTTTTGCTGACGCGTGTGGTAAAATACCCTCGTAAGTCGAAAACAAAACGAGGAGACAATAACACATGAACACGCTAGTCAGCAATATCAAAGTCGAGGATGT
>LAZR01002530.1_pt1 | contig 10564 bp, 7 predicted proteins | sample 329461 | NCBI WGS metagenome assembly LAZR01 (sample SAMN03002196, study PRJNA259156) | marine sediment metagenome | biome: sea floor; feature: Hydrothermal impacted sediments; material: marine sediment; isolation source: Loki non-amplified sample from Loki's castle hydrothermal vent sediment ...
AAAATGCGCGTCAATACGATGAAAGGCGTGATGGCAGAAGAGTTGCTGCGCCGCCTCCGGTTTACATTGATCGGGCGGATCATACGTTTTCCGACAGATTATCTTGAACGCACCAGCGAGGGCGAGCTGGTGTCCATGGTCACGGGTGAGACCGAACCCATGGGCGGGTTGATGGGCGATGCGATCTCTCAGCCGGTGCTTCAAGCCGGGCAAATGCTGACCATTTTAGTGTTCTTGTTTTCGCAAAGCTGGGCGTTCGGGCTAGCAGCGGTCGCGTTCATCCCGCTTCAGGGCTGGCTTATTCCAAAGTTGCAAAGGCGTGTTAACCTACTGAACAAAAAGCGTGTGGTTCATGTGCGTGCACTGGCGGGCGATATCGGCACCAGTGCCGCGGGTGCCACGACCCTGCGTACCAATGGCGGCTGGGGCTATCTGATGTCATTGATCAACGACAGGCTGGCCAATCTGGTCGCGATCCGTTTCCAGATCTATCAAAAGAAATTTTTCATGAAGTTCGTTAATAACTTCATTTCGCAGCTTACACCGTTCTTTTTCTATTCTGTCGGCGGGTATCTGGTCATCAAGGGGGATGTCACAATCGGTGCGTTGGTGGCTGCGTTGGCCGCGTTCAAAGATCTTTCGGCACCCTGGAAGGAACTACTGGCTTATTATACCACATCGCAGGAACTGGGGCTGCGTTGGGAAATGATATCGGACCGCTTTACCCCGGTCGGCATGATTGAAAATAACCTCTTTGACGGTGATCCTCAGGATGGCCCTTTACTGACGGGCGATATCGAGCTTAGCGGGTTGAACCTGCGCAACTCAACCGGTGAACTGGTGCTGTCAGATGCCGATCTGGTCATCAGCAAGGGCCAGACCACCTTGGTTGTAGCACCATCCGAAGAGGATCGCCGCGCAATGGCATATATGTTGATGCGTGAGCTTAAACCAACATTCGGGTCGGTGCGGATAGCGCAGCACGAATTGGCAGGCTTGCACCAAAAGACGATTTTCCAGCGGCTTGGCTTTGCCAATTCACGGCCTGTGGTTTTTGACGGGACATTTCTTGATAACTTGATGTTGCCGCTGTACCGGCTGCCGAACGCAGACGAGCCGTTTCTGTTGAAGGAAACAGAGCAGCACTTACAGGAAAACAAAGGCAGACTGCGCGATTGGTGGTTGGAATTCATCACCACACTTGACCTGTCCGATGCGCTTTTCGCCCGTGGCCTGACCCTGCGGCTGCCTGATGACCTCGACACCCCACTTGCCAAAGCACTGCCCCAAATGCGCGATCGCGTTGTCGCCCGGATCAAGGCAGAAGGGCTGTCGCAAAATGCACGGTTTTTTGCCGCTGACACATATAACTCGGCGCTTTCGGTGGCTGAAAACGTTCTTTTCGCAATTGCCCATGAAACCCCAAATGCCGATAAAATTGCTGAACAGAGCGATTTTCAAGCGCTTCTGGGAGAGCTGAAAGTGGAAAAGGCGCTATTTGATACAGCTTTTTCAATTGTGGAAATCCTGCTGAATATTTTTGGCGACGACGGCAGCAATCACCCTCTGTTCCGCAAGCTTGATCTTGAAGAGGTGAGTTATCATCATGTGGCAGACCTGTTGGCGCGGTCGGATTCCCCAGCGAAGTTCACGACGCAAGACAAGTCGCATCTGTTGGCGGTGCTCTTCGCCATCTCATCAGAAAAACTTGGTGTGGCATTTGACGAAGACGTTGTCGCACTGATCATGCAGATGCGGGCCGCGCATTCGACTGCACTCCAGGCAAGTTTGGCTGATGTGGTAACGCCCCTTGCCGTTGATATGTCCATCCCGGGGTTGACCATACAGGAAAATGCGATGTTTGGCCGTGCTGTGCCGCGAACACCAAGCGAGGCGCAGCATCTCAAGGATGTAGTCGGCGAGGTCCTCGAAGAGACTTGCAAGACAGCAGTTTTGGACCTGATCCTGAAAACACCGGTATCGCGAAAAAGCTCTAACCTGCCGGCGCAGTTAAGCGAAATTCTTTCGCTGTGTCGCGCGACCATAAAGCGCCCCGATATGCTGATTTTGGATGAGCCACTTGCAAGCTTTGACGATGATGTACGCAAAGCGTTGCCACAACGCCTTCGAACGCTCTTACCCGAAGTAACCATTCTTTTGCTGAGCGCGAGCGAGCTTGGCGACGAGATTTGCGACAAACATGTTCGGCTATACCATGGTATGCTTGTGGACGATGCGGAAGATGATGCCCCCACCGAACAAGAAAGCGCAGGAAAAGCTGAGCTTGATCTCAAGATACAAGCGCTGAGCACTTCTAAGTTGTTTGGCAGCCTCGGCCGTAAACAGCAACGCCTGTTGGCCTTCGGCGCACGTTGGTACAAAGCGACACCCGGCGAATATATTTTTCATGCGGGCGATGCCCCTGACAGCGGTGTTTTCCTGATAGTGGAGGGGACGGCAGATTTGCTGCGTGCAGCTGACGACGGCACCGAGGTTTTGGTCACCAACGTCGGGGCCGGCTCTCTTGTGGGTGAGTTGGGCCTAATCAGGCAAGAGCCTCGCGCGCTGCATATGCGTGCAAGCGACAACCTGGTCTGTCTCAATATCGGTCAAGATGAATTCATGGCAGTTATCCAGCACGATGCTGCTACCGCCTATAGGGTGCTTCAGATCGTTGCTGGGTATATCTGATCTCTTCCACGCAGATGCCGGCGGATGAAACGATGCAATGGGGTATCCTATCGACCCGTGCTACTTCGGTTGTTGGCAGGAGCTGCACAGGTGGACACAGGGCCATCGCATTTGCACCATCTGCTTTAGCCTGTGGTCGGCTCACAGGTACACACGACAGTTAACTACATCTGGTGCGAGGTCTCGCCCGCCAGACGTCGCGCGTCACTTGCCCTAGGCCGCTTGTGCTAATTGTTTTGAGGTCGGCGCGCCTAGGCTGAACGGGAAGAACACCGTAAACTTTGTTCCTGTCCCTACGATACTTTCCACGGTTATGTCACCACCATGCGCGATTGACAGCTTTTTGCAGATAGCAAGGCCTAGCCCAGTACCGCCTTCAGACCGGTTGTCGGCATTTTCGATCTGTGTAAATGCTTGGAAAATTCGGGTGAGATCTTTCTGGTCAATCCCGCAACCGTTGTCTTCCACCTCAAAGCGAAAGCCAGTTCCCTCGGTGCAGGCGCGCAGGCAAATATGACGGGCCTTCGAAAATTTAAGCGCATTTCCAACAAGGTTAATGAGAATTTGCAGGCACCGAGCACGATCGGCCATGACGATCATATCATCTGACTCAGTGGATAAGGTTATGGATTTTTCCCCTGAAAGGCCCTGAAACTGTTCTGCGACTTCCAAGAGTAAATCGCGGGTAGAAAATGCGGCCTTGCTCAGTTTTATATCGTTCAGCTCAATGCTGGTATAGTCCAAGATATCATTGATGATCGTCAGCAGATGCCCGCCTGCGGATTTGACCCGCTGACCGTAAAGCTCGGTTTGATCGCCTAGCGTATTAAAATGGTCCTCGGTGATCGGTTCGCCGGGCTTCAGTTTGCTGGTCGTGCTGCTTTTAAGCTTGGACAGGAAGCTGGCATAGCCGATGACAATTGTCAGAGGAGTGCGCAGTTCGTGGCTCAGCACGCTCATGAATTCAGATTTTGCCCGGCTCGCGCTTTCTGCGGCATCACGCGCTTGGCGTAATTCTTCGATGCTTTCCATGCGGGTGCGTTTTTCAATGAAATAAGTGAAAAGTCCACCCAGCACAATCATGCCCGCTGTCCCGGCAATCACCAAAGCCAGCAATGTATATTCCTGTGGGTTGGTATAATCGTGATCAATCCCGATGGATGTGACTTTATACGCTGCCATACCTGTGAAATGAAGCCCGACAATCGCTAAAGTGAGAGCAAGGGTCATCTTCAACCCGCTCCCTTTTGTCTTTCGCATGCCAAAACACAATGCGGTCGTCGCTAGAACCACGGCAATGACACCGGAGGCTACGAGGTATGTGTTGTCCCACGACACGGCACCCTGAACGCGATAGGCAATCATTCCGGTATAATGCATAGCAAGTACCGCAAGGCCAAAGATTGTACCGCCGGTCACGATAGCGATACGGGTCTTTATCATCCCCGCAATCATGATGCCTATTATGGCCCCCAAAATTGCGATCACTAGCGAATCGAACGTCAATGACAGGTCAAACCTGACAGGAGCGTTTGGTTGATATGCCAATATTGCGATAAAATGCGTACACCAGATGGCGATACCCGCGGTGACGCCGGTCATAACGTACCAAACTATTGCCTGATTTCTTGGTCTCTCTAGGGCGTGTTGGTATAGTCTGGAGACGACCCAGCTCCCGAAGGCGCATAGAAGTCCCGCAAGTATGACCAGACCCAAATCATGGTCCGTATGAATTGTATGGGCGACTTTAATCATTTTGCTACTCAAAATATTTTTATCTCAAGATCTAATCTGCGCCACGATAGAGGCGGATTTAGGGCGAGATTAAGTTTAATTTTCCGAAAAAGTGGAGTTGTGAAAAAATGTTTATCCAATTGATATACATGTGTATTATAACTTTTAGTCGGAGCGTGCGCGTTAATGCTGCGCAAGCAGATCGCTTCCGAAGCCCACAACATTTTCAGCCAACAGGGTGCGATTAAATGCGTTCTGGTGCACAGCCAGAAGGAAGACGGGCCGATGTCCGTCTATCCTGCGGGGGGAAGATTACATCGGATAACAGCCTTGCAGAATGATTGGAGCAACCGAATTATGTGCGACAAAACTGATCGCTGCGCCCAGGTTTGACTATAGGTCCAATTGGTCCTAGCTGACGGGTCTCGACATCGGTCATTCCAGCACAAGGGCTTTTAAAATGCGCACCCTGATTATCGGCGGTGGCTTGTCTGGTCTCGCTTTGGCTGACGCGCTGGAAACGGCGGGTCAGGATTATCTTCTTGTCGAAGGGCGCAACCGGTTTGGTGGGCGCATCATAACAGAAACCCATGGCGGCGGTTACTTTGATATGGGCCCGGCGTGGTTTTGGCCCGGGCAGCCGCGCATTGCTAAATTGGCGCAGCGCTTTGAGCTGGAAGTATTCGACCAATACGCAAAGGGGGATTTGCTGTTTGAGGATCAAGATGGGCAGGTTCAGCGTGGCCGTGGCTTTTCTTCGATGGAGGGGTCATGGCGGTTGAAGGGCGGTATGCAGGCGCTGATCCACGCCTTGTCCGAGAACTTGCTAAAGGAACGGTATCGGCTGGGTGCCAGCATTACGGCGCTGGAAAATACCGGGTCGACGCTAACCGCGACGCTTGCGTCCAGTGAAAGCGTGGTCGCTTCGAGGGTGGTTTTCGCTTTGCCGCCAAGGCTGGTCGCGCAGGTTCGCTTTACGCCATCGCTGCCCGCCCCAGCCTTAAACGCGATGCAGGGGGTCGACACGTGGATGGCCGGGCAGGCCAAGGCACTTGCAGTATATGATACGCCTTTCTGGAGAGATGCCGGATTATCTGGTGACGCTTCAAGCAGGTTCGGCCCGATGGTCGAAATGCATGATGCGTGCCCCGCCGCAGGGGGGCCTTACGGGCTGTTCGGATTTATTGGTGTGCCGCCAACAGGGCGCACCGATGAACATAAGCTCCGCCTGCAAGTTTCTGCACAATTGACAAGATTATTTGGTCGCGCCGCCGCAGACCCGGACGCCTTATTCGTGAAGGATTGGGCGTATGATCCCCTAACCTCGACGCCGACGGATAGAGAGCCGCTGCGAACGCATCCTGAATACGGATTGCCAGACGCTATGAAGGGGATATGGGATGGAAAGCTGCTATTCGCAGGAACCGAAGTCGCTGGCCGGTTCGGGGGGTATCTGGAAGGGGCTTTGGAAGCTGCAGAAACTGTCCTGTCAGATATCGTGAGATAGGCTTGTCCGATGGGCGAGCCCGCAATCTGACGCAGGTAGCGCCAAGTTGTAAGAGCATCGCCTCCAAATCCATAAAACCCACCGTGCTACCCTGTGGAATACTGGGGTGTCAAAAAACGGCGCATGAATTTTACACGTGTAAGCAATAGTGTGCTGACTTTTCCACTATCCTGAATTATCGTCCCTTTCAGGGCATCACAATGCGAGGGGTTTGCCGATGTTAAAACCGAAAATTCACACGATGGAGGAGCTATCGAGCGCGATTGGCGTATCTCGCCCCACATTGTCACGCTATTTTCAGGACCCTTCGAAGGTCAGTCGAACCTCCGCTAACCGCATTCTTAGCGGGCTCGAAAGAGTTGATTATACCCCCAACTTTTTCGCCACCAGAATGAACCGTAAGACCACCGGTATGATCGGCGTGATTATTCCATATCTAAACGATCTGTTCTTCACGCGGTTACTAGAGTCTATCGAAACTGCCGCGATGCAGGCGGGGTATACGGTGATTACGCAATGCTCTCATGCAGACCCTGCAATAGAAAAGCGCGCCGCCGAAACGTTTTTGTCAATGAACGTTGACGGCGCAATCGTGGCCCCTTTGGGCAACCATAGCGACCTGCAAGTGTATGAGCGGCTGAATGATCGATTGCCGTTTGTCTTAATGGACTCTCGGCCTGATACCCTTTCGGATGTTGATTTTGTGGGCACCGATCATCTGCAAAGCACTGGCGCGATAACTGAATACATGTGCCGCGTGGGCGCACCTCCGGTATTCTTGGCGATGCCGCGCGTCAATTTCAACGCGCTCGAGCGCGAGGCGGCTTATATCAAGAAGATGAATGAGCTGGGTTTTGAGCCTCGGGTCATTGGGGTCGACCCAATTGACAAGCACGATCATTTCGAAGGGCACGGGCTTGCTGTGCTGGATGATATGTTCTCGCGGCAAGAGCTGCTGGATGCATCTTTTTTATGTGCCAATGACCGTGTGGCAATCGGCGCGTTGCGGGCGGCGGCAAAGCACGGGCTTGAGCCTGGGGCATTACGTAGGGGCGGGCTGCGAATCGCCGGGCATGATGATTACCCGCTTTGTCCTTTTATGACGCCCACATTGACCACTGTTGCTCAGGATGTGACCGCAATAGGGCAGGCAGCGGTCGACCGTTTGCTAAAAAAGTTACGCGGTGAAAATATTGATAATAATCAGGTCATTCTCCTCATTAATGGCGCGCTAAAGCTGCGTGAATCTGCCTGAAGCGCACATTACTAGCTTTGAAATTGTCATCTCTTTGAAACTTAAGGTTGACGAGACGCTATTCTGAAAGCAATAATTGACGCATGTAAAAAACTTTTGGGAGGAAGATAATGAACATGAAGCGCAACCTGCTTGGCTCGACGCTTGGCTTCGGACTTGCTGCAGGTTTGGCATCCATTGCCATGGCCGATGAAATCACCATTGCTACCGTGAACAACGGCGACATGGTTAGAATGCAAAGCCTGTCTCCGAAGTGGGAAGAAGCGACCGGCAACACGATCAACTGGGTCGTATTGGAAGAAAACGTGCTACGTCAGAATGTGACGACTGATATCTCGACGGGTGGCGGTCAATACGACGTGATGACAATCGGTACATACGAAGCTCCGATCTGGGGTGGCAACGACTGGCTGGTTTCGCTGAACGAAGGCATGGCCGACGATTGGAACATTGACGATCTTTTGCCCGCGATCCGCGGCGGTTTGACCGTTGACGGCACATTGTACGCCGCGCCATTCTATGGTGAATCGTCGATGGTCATGTATCGCAAAGACTTGATGGAAAAAGCGGGCATGGAAATGCCGGATGCCCCAACATGGGACTTTATCCGCAAGGCAGCCAAAGCGATGACCGACCGTGACGCTGAAATTAACGGCATCTGCGCACGCGGAAAAGCTGGCTGGGGTGAAAACATGGCCTTCCTGACGGCGATGTCCAATTCGTTCGGTGCACGCTGGTTCGATATGGACTGGAAGGCACAGTTTGACAGCTCCGAATGGAAAGACACGCTAACGTTCTATCTGGACATGATGAATGAATCCGGTCCAGCCGGGGCGGCAAACAACGGTTTTAACGAAAACCTGACATTGTTTCAGCAAGGCAAGTGCGGCATGTGGATCGACGCGACCGTTGCCGCATCGTTTGTCACCAATCCCAAAGACAGCACAGTGGCTGACAAGGTCGGTTTCGCGCTGGCACCCGACAACGGTCTGGGCAAACGCGGCAACTGGCTTTGGGCATGGAGCCTGGCAATTCCCGCATCGTCGGAAAAGCAGGACATTGCAAAAGATTTCGTAAGTTGGGCGACAAGCCAGAGCTATACGGCTTTGGTTGCCGAAAACGAAGGTTGGGCCAACGTTCCTCCGGGCACGCGCAGCTCGCTTTACGCGAACCAAGACTATCTTGACGCAGCGCCATTCGCCAAGATGACACTGGAAAGCATCAACGCGGCTGATCCGCAAAAGCCAAGCGTGCAGGACGTCCCTTACACAGGCGTGCAGTTCGTCGCTATTCCTGAATTTGCGGGTATTGCAACACAGGTTGGACAGCAGTTCTCGGACGCGCTGGCCGGCAATCAGACTGCCGAAGAAGCATTGGCAAGTGCTCAAGCACTCACCACTGAGGAAATGGAAGCTGCGGGCTACTAAATCTGCTGCGACCACTCCCAGCATCGGAGGCAGGCACGCCTGTCTCCGGTGACTTTCCCTTCAGGATTTTTCGCAAACCGCAGCCGCGGTATCCGTAAGGGCCTGACCCCTCTGTCGGAAGGAGCCAGTCATGGCGACAGAACATTCCAGATCTTCAGCACGCCTTATGATCGCACCAGCTGTATTCGTGCTGCTCGTGTGGATGCTGGTACCGCTGATTATGACGCTTTATTTCTCGTTCGCGGATTACCGCCCGCTGCGGGCAACGTTCGAGACTTGGATCGGCTTCGATAACTATGCGTCGTTTCTGACGTCCTCGTCCTTCCTGTCTTCAATAGGCACAACACTATGGATGGTCGGGTCGATCTTGCTGATCACCATTTTGGGCGGCGTCCTGTTGGCACTCTTGCTTGATCGGCCGATGTTTGGTCAGGGCATCGTCCGTATCTTGGTGATCGCCCCGTTCTTTGTCATGCCGACGGTTTCCGCACTGGTTTGGAAGAACATGTTCTTCAACGTGGACAACGGTCTGTTCTCGTACCTGTTCAAGTTTTTTGGCGCGCAACCGTTTGATTTCCTGTCACAGCTTCCGTTGTTTTCAATTGTTATCATCGTCGCGTGGCAATGGCTGCCCTTTGCCACGCTGATCTTGCTGACGGCAGTCCAGTCCTTGTCCAGCGAACAGCTTGAGGCGGCTGAGATGGACGGCGCACCAGCGTTAAGCCGGTTCTGGCATATCATTCTGCCGCACCTGAGCCGTGCCATTACCGTTGTTATCCTGATTCAGACAATCTTCCTGCTGTCGATTTTCGCAGAGATATTCGTGACTACCAACGGGGCCTTTGGGACCCGTACGCTAACCTATCTGGTCTACCAGCGCGTCTTGGAAAGCCAGAACATCGGCCTCGGCTCTGCCGGGGGGATCATCGCCGTCATCCTTGCCAATATCGTTGCCATCTTCCTGATGCGCATCGTCGGCAAGAACCTCGATAACTGATAGGGGGCCGCAGCTATGGCACGTGCAATCACGACACAGAAGAAAATTATGTGGACAGTTTTGTCTTGGGGCATCGGTTTGCTGATCTTCTTCCCGATCATGTGGACCTTCCTGACCAGTTTCAAAACCGAGGCAGCAGCGATATCCGATCCACCAGTGTGGTTTTTCTTTGACTGGACACTCGAAAATTACTCAGCCGTACTCGAACGGTCCAACTATCCGCTCGCGTTGATGAATTCGATTGTGATCGCCTTGGGGTCAACGTTGCTCGGCATAATCATTGCGGTTCCTGCTGCTTGGGCGATGGCCTTTGTTCCAGGAAAACGCACCAAAGATGTGTTGCTGTGGATGCTATCGACCAAGATGCTGCCCGCTGTCGGCGTTCTTTATCCGCTGGTGCTGATCGCCAAATACTTTGGGGTAATGGACAGCCGCATTCTGCTGGTGGTGATCTTGATGTTGATCAACCTGCCGATCATCGTTTGGATGCTCTATACGTACTTTCGCGAAATCCCCGGAGAGATACTCGAGGCGGCGCGCATGGACGGTGCGAACCTCAAGAACGAGATCATTTATGTCCTGACGCCTATGGCCCTGCCGGGCATCGCATCGACCATATTGCTCAATATCATCTTGGCGTGGAACGAGGCGTTTTGGACCATTATCCTCACCACGGTGAACGCGGCACCGCTGACCAAGTTCATCGCCAGCTTTTCTGCCCCCGAAGGGTTGTTCTACGCCAAGCTTAGTGCGGCCTCGATCATGGCGATTGCGCCAATCCTCATCATGGGCTGGTTCAGCCAGAAACAACTTGTCCGGGGTCTGACCTTCGGCGCGGTCAAATAGGGAGACGTGTCATGGGACGCATCACACTAGACAAAGTTCAAAAGAAATTCGGAGAAGTCGAGGTCATTCCACCCTTGGATCTGACGATCGAAGACGGCGAGTTTGTG
>LAZR01002531.1_pt1 | contig 10561 bp, 9 predicted proteins | sample 329461 | NCBI WGS metagenome assembly LAZR01 (sample SAMN03002196, study PRJNA259156) | marine sediment metagenome | biome: sea floor; feature: Hydrothermal impacted sediments; material: marine sediment; isolation source: Loki non-amplified sample from Loki's castle hydrothermal vent sediment ...
GGGGTCGACAGGTCATTATCAGGACAGTGGTCCTGAGGCCACGTCAGCCGGTTTGTTGGGTCAGACCCCACCCAAGATGTCAGGTTGTCTGGGGGAGGTGTTTGTAGGTTTGGCGGGCGACGTAACGTTTCAGACATCGCATGATCTCTGCGGTGTTCAAGCCCTCGTCTCGTCGGCGGATCACGTAGCGGCGGGTTTGGGGATCTGATGACATCCGGGTGAGGACGATCCGGTAGAGGGCAGCGTTGGCTTGACGGTCACCTCCCCGGTTCAACCGGAACCTGGTGGTCACCTTGCCTGAGTTGGCTGGGAGCGGAGTAGTCCCACAGAGATGAGCCCAGGACCCTTCGGAGTGGATGCGGTCGGGGTTGTCCCCTGCGGTGATTAGAAGGCTGGCTGTAGTGTCTGTTCCAGCCCCGTAGAGAGCAAGCAGTGACGGAGCAGTCTGGGTGAGGAGCTGGGCGCACCTCTGTTCGAGAAGAAGGGGCGCAACCTAGTGTTGACGGTGGCCGGTGAAACCCTCATTCCCTACGCCGAACGGATCACCCAAACGTTGCAGGATGCCAACAGCGCCATCGCGGCGCTCAAGGGCGTCCAGCGCAGCACGGTCAAGGTTGGCATGGTGACCACATCGCGTAATTTCGGGCCGCATCTGGTGGCGAGGTTTCAGGCGGAACACCGTGACACCAAGCTCGACATTATTATTGCCAATCGCCGTAGCATTATCGAAAAGCTCGAGCATCAGCAGGTGGATGTTGCCTTGATGGGGCGTTCGCCCCGACGTATTCAGGTGGATTCTGCGCCCTTTGCCGATCACCCCTACGTGGTAATTGCGAACCCGAACCACCCGCTGGCAAAGCAATCCAGGATTGATCCTCTGGAGTTGAGCAACGAGACTTTTCTGGTGCGGGAGAAGGGCTCGGGCACTCGCATGGTGCTTGAGCGGTTTCTTGAGGACAGCGGGCTTGCAGTGCCACGAATTCAGGAAATCGGCGGTACGGAGAACATCAAACAGGCGGTGATGGCGAATATGGGCGTGGCGGTGATTTCAGGCCACACCATTCATCTGGAGCGCCAGTTGGGGCTGCTGAGCGTGTTGGACGTGCAGGGCATGCCGCAAATCCGCACCTGGTTTGCGGTGCATCTCAAAGGGCGCGAGCTTAGTGAAGCCGCCGTCAGATTCGAGCAGTTTGTGAAGGAACAAGGGCCTCAGTTTATGGCTGAGTTTTTTGGCGAACCTGCGACAACACCGCGCGGGCCCGGGTAACCACCGGCAAGTCCACCATTTTACCGTCCAGAACCACTGCTCCCCGTTGTGCTGCAATCGCCGCGTCAAAGGCTTCAATCACGCGTGTTGCGTGGGCGATGTCTTGTTCATTAGGTTCAAAGGCCTGGTTCAGGATTGCGACCTGGCTGGGGTGAATGCACAGGGCGCCGTCAAAGCCCATGGCCCGCCCCTGGTTTACGGAAGCCGCAAAGCGTTCAAGATCACCATACTCGGCAATGCTTCCGGGAAAACCAAATGCCTGAATGCCCGCCGCCCGGGCTGCGAACACTACCTGCTGGCAGGGGTGGAACAGCATATCCGGTGTGGGTTCAAAGTGGCCGTCAGCGCTGAGATCTTCGCTGCCGATGGCTAAGCCGGTGAGTCGGGTGCAGGCCTTGGCCAGCTCGTTGGCTTGAGCCAGGCCGGCAACGGTTTCTACCAGTGCCATCAGTTGAATATCGCCCACGCCGAGCCCGCGTTCCATTTCAAGCTCGGTGATGAGCTCGTCGATAAGCTGAAGGTGTCCGGCACTCGACGCCTTGGGCACCAGAACGGTCCGAACCCCCTGCGCAACGGCTGCTTCCAGGTCCTGCACGGTGTTTCGCAGGTCGCGATTGATACGAACGCCTACTCCAATCCCGTGTGAGTTGATCTGGTTTACCGCACTCTCAAGGGTGAGCCTTGCGGAGGCTTTGAGATGCGCGGGTACGCTGTCTTCCAGATCAAGAATGATCGCATCCGCACCGCGGGTATGGGCGCTGGATACAAATCGCTCGATGTGCGCCGGGACGAACAGCAGTGAGCGGTAGTTTGGAAGAGGTGTTTTCATCACGTTAGCGCCTGGTGAGGTCTGATGACTGAGGAGCGAATTCCGCGCGAATCGACTGCGTATGCTCACCGGCGCCGGGAATGCGTCCGTACTGTGCGTCGCCGGGTTCGCCGGAATGCCGGATTGGCGGCGCCACCAGTTCGGCGCTTTCACCGCCCGGCAGGGTAACCGCCCGGCGTCTCAGCTGTGGATGCTTTGCAAAGGTTTCCATCGAATTGACGGCCCCGTAGGCAATGTCTGCGGCTTTGAGTCTGTCTTCAAGAACGAGCCTCAGGCAAGAGGAAAATACCTGATCGATGTAAACGTCCAGCGCCTCCCGGTTGCGAACGCGAGCTTCGCCACTGCTGAAGCGCGGGTCTGCGGCGAGCGCCGTATCGCCGAGTATGTCGCTGCAAAATCTTGCCCACTCGCGCTCATTTTGCACCGAGATGGCGAGAATTTCTCCGTCTTTGGTGTCGTAACCACCGTAGGGCGCGATAGAAGGGTGGTGCAAACCCACCCGTTGGGGCGCTTTGCCGCCGTAGGTTGTGTGCATCAAGGGCACGGTCATCCAGTCGGCGGCGGTATCAAACAGCGAGACTTTCACGCCGCTGCCTTTGCCGGTGCGCTCCCGCAAGAACAGCGCTTGTTGAATACCGATCACCGCGTTCATGCCCGCGCCTATGTCGCACACCGAGACGCCGATGCGGCCGTGGCCTTTGGGTGAACCATTAATGGCGACCAGACCACTTTCACACTGCACTAAAAAATCGTATGCCTTCATATCGCGATACTGGCCGTCTTCTCCGTAGCCGCTGATATCGCAGGTAATCAGCTTGGGGTAGCGGGCGCGCAGATCATCGGTGTTGAAGCCGGCGCGGCCCACGGCGCCGGGCGCCAGGTTCTGGATAAACACGTCTGCCCCGGAAAGAATGCTGTGCAAAAGCTTTGAGTCTTCGGCGTCTTTAATATTCAGCTCAAGGGATTCCTTGCCGTGGTTGGCCCAGACGAAATAGGAGGATTCACCTTTCACCACGGTGTCGTACTGGCGGGCAAAATCGCCGCCGCCGTTGCGTTCAATCTTGATCACCCGGGCGCCGCCCTCTGCAAAGTGACAGGAGCACAGAGGGGCCGCTACCGCTTGCTCAAGGGTGACAACCCGCAGGCCTTCATAGGGTTTAGTTGTGGCGTTTGCGCCGTGTGTATTACTGTTCATTGGTTGCTCCGGCTGTTAATGCAAGCATCGCAATGCTGCGCCGCATTTCGTTGCTGACGACATTCATGCCCTCATCGAAGCCCATGCCGGGCTTGACCAGCATCCGCATAGGGCGTGCGGCGAGTGCGAGGTGAACGCAGGTGCGGGCGGAAATGTCGGTCTCGTTGCAGGTGCCGCCCTGATAGGCGAGCACCCCATTGTTATTACAATACCGGATAGCGTCCACAACGTTGTGGATGCTGCCCAGGTCCGGGGTTTTGATCTGCACCATATGGCAGCATTGGGCGTCGGTGAACTCCACCACGTCCTGATACGTGTTGCACCATTCGTCTGCCACGATGCCAACGTTTGAACCAAGCGTTTCCAGCCTGTGCGAGATGGCGCTGAGGGCCTCGATTTGAGGGTTTTTGCCACCGGCATCAACGGGTCCCTCAATTTGCAGGGAGAACTCTCCGGCGGCCGCACCCAGTTGCGCCAGATACTCCGCGATGCGGTCGGTGTTGTGGTCGAAGATCAGGCCGATGGTTCCGTACACATCAATATGCAGGTCCGGTCTGTATTCCGGGATCTGGCGCACCGAACGGATACGTTCGGCCAGCCAGGCCACGTATTCAAACAGTTTTTCGCCGCGCCGGCCAAGTTTGTCGGCCACGTTGTTGATCAGCCCGTGGGGCAGGGCACCTACCTGTTTGAGGATCATCTTGTCGACCGCACGATAACGGTCGTCGCCGCTCTGACCGAACAGGGGCACAGCCTTCGGTATGACCGGCAGTTCGTATTCCCGGCAGATAACCTCCATTTTCAGGCATCGACCAGCCAGGGCAGTGGCTTCCAGCAAGGCCTGGGAAATGCCATACCGGATGGCGGTATGCAGGCGCCGGCCGTCAATCTCGAGGTTGTCGAAAAACCGGGCATTCTGAAGAAAGCTGTCTACCGTTAACCCTTCCAGCAGCGGGCGCAAATGGGCGTTCATAAACGCAATGAAATGATCGGCGGTAAACAGGGCGTCGCGCCCGGCGGCGCCGGAGTACTGCACAGCCGCGCAATCGCCCACGGCAACGCTGCCGTCTTCAAGGGTCAGAATAACCGACACGCATTCGCCAGCTTGGCGAACAGAGCGGAAGCCAGGTGTCATGGGGTCGCCCTGATAGGTGAAACCGTCCTGTGTGGCGCCTTGCTTGATGGCTTGCTGATCGTCGAAATAGAAGGCGGACAAACCACCCACAAATACGGTACGTGTAATTATCATGAGCTTGCTCTGCTTTCTGAAATTTAAGTGATCAGATGTCTACAAAGGCCGCCCGATCAGGCGGCTGTTCGAGATTGCGTTCACGTCGTCAATGACCATCTGGAAAGACGGTTCGCGGCCTTCGCTTGCGGCCCGTTCGGCGATCCTGTCACGGTGAAAGGCGAGCACGTCATCGGGCAGGGGCGAGTTGCCTTTATCGAGCACTCGCAAGGCGCCGTTGTCATCACGCACAGGCATCAGGACGCCGGCGTTGGCCCGTGCGGGCGCAAAGGGAATGTCCATCACGCCTGACTCGAACGCCCGAATGGTGCCCTCTGCGATATTACCCTCGCCCAGGGCGAATACCCGCGACAGTACGGCGCGTACTTCCCGCTTGATCATGTCGGTTTCAAGGGCAACGTCGTCGCCCGCAGGCTTTTGCTGTTCACCCAGCATGTTGATCATCTGGCGGGTAGCGCGAAGACCATCCCGGTTGGCCGCCATGGTCGGTACGCCACTGGCTTCGTGGGGTGTTTTGACGATAACTTTGGTGGCGCCGGCCAATGAAGCTGCCGCGGCGCCCAGGCAAATCACCCCGTAAGCCGAGGACTCTTCATCCGGAAACCCGCCCATCCACTGGTGGAACACCGTGCTGAGCTGATAGCCGGAATACCCGGCCGCGCTAAAGTACTCCTCACCGAGTTCCCGGAGCGAGCGGATTGCGGCTATGTCCTGCACCAGATTGCCGCCTTGGCCATACCCCAGGGTGATGCATTTCACCCCCTGTTCCAGCGCCAGCAAGCCTTCAAGAATCATCACGCAATGGGACACAAACGGTGGCACCAGGGTGCCGGTGAGCGGCCCGAACGGTTCGCGATTAATACGCACGCCTTCTTCTTCATAGCGCCCCACAAGCCGATCGCAATACTGCCAGTGCCGAATGCTGTCGCGCAGCTTCACACTCTTTGCATAAGGAATGTTGTAGGAGATGCCACCGCCTTCGTAGCTGGTGAAGCCTGCCGCCAGCGTAATTTCGGCCAGCAGGCGGGCATCGGGCGTGCCGTGGCGAACCTGAACCGGCTTATCCAGCGCTTCCACCAGTTCCCGGCAACCCTGAAGGCCATGATTAACCGCGGGGAAACCGTTCATCAGAGAGCGCCCTGCTTCCCGTGAGCGGGCGATACCGTTGGCGCACTTGTCGTAACGGTTGTGGCGGGTATAGGCGTCAATCGTGGTTGGCAACACATCGCAATAAGGCTGTAAATCGGTTAGCAGGGCGATTTGCTCCTGCAGCAGAGCCACGCCCGCTCTTGGCTGCAGCAAGGTTCGGCCAGCGTCGTCGGCGGCTTTCATAACGGCAGAGAACTGCTTCTCCACCGGCAGATCGAGCTGGTAGCGAACGCCCTCCCGGAAGTTGACGTCGGCACCCGTCGGCCAGGTGTTCAACACGGCGTTGCGTTCTGTTTCAAATACCTTGTCAGCCAGGCGCTGGTTTACAAGCGTTTCTGTTGAATCCGGATGCATGATTGAGTGCCCTCAGGCTGCGATTGCAATAGAAAGTTGTAACTGCGCAGTGCCAGCACGCGCGGCGGCCTCCGGGTAGCCCCGGGCGATGTTGGCCAATAGCGGAAACAGGTAATGTTCGTCGCGATAGAACGCCACATATTTTGGTGCCAGTATCTGTTTACTGTGCTCGTCAACCGAGAGACTCGCCAGCCAGGGATTGGGGTCAAACCGCGTGACGTTTGAGAGGTAGCCCCCGGAACCGATGACGCGCCGAACGCACGACAGGTCTCGCCCGGTTTGCACGTTCACCACGCCATCTACCGTGCTGACCTGATGAACTCGCCCTGCGTGCCGGCTGCAGGCGTTCACCACGCAACTGCCGGCAAGCGCTTCATCAAACGCCCGCCCTGCTGCGTTATCTGGAATGGTGTCGGGGCTTTTGGATACGCAGTTCAGGTGAGCCCGGAAGGCTTTTTCGGCGAGCCCCAATTGCTGCAAACCGTCCTGAATAAGGTGTTTACCAGCCGCCGCAGCACTGTTTGCTGAAATTCGCATGCCCAGATCGCCCTCAACAGTGCGTTTTACCAGGGGTTCGGGTAAGCCCCGGCGCACGGTGCCGTTGACCGGCTGCTCGCCGTGACAGGAGTAGACGTCCGTTGTGGCGCCACCCAGGTCAATCAGCATGAATTCTTCCCAGCCAGGCGCATAGTGGCGGATGTGCTGGCAGTACTCATAGATAGCATAGGGCGTGGGCGTTGGCTCTTCACCGGTCGCGTCAACGATGATATCCAGGCCCTTGCCTTTAACAATGCTCGCCAGGAAAACCTCGCGCAGAGCCAGGCGCGCGGGTTCGGGGTTGGGCTGCTCAAGTGAAGGCAGCAAATTGTCCACAAAGGTTACGTCTCGTGCGGCCAGTAATTCCGCAACTTCGTCCCGAACCGACCGGTTGCCCGCATACACAATGGGGCAGGTCAGGCTGGATTTGGCAATGGCGGCTGCGTTTTTCAAAACACAGTCGGTATGGCCACCATCGGTGCCGCCGGCAAACAGCAGAATGTCGGGCGGGGTTTCTTCAAGGGCCAGAATGTCAGAGCGGGTCAGCCGGTAGGAATAAACCTGGCTTATTTTCGCGCCTGCCGAATAGGCAGCGATGCGTGCCATCTCGGAAGTGACTTCAGGCACAATGCCCAGCGCCGCCACGCAAAGGCCACCCTTGGCCGAAGAAGAATAGAACAACCGATCCGACTTGCCGTGCTTTTCAAGATCACGGCACACGCCAAAAAAACTTTCCGACAAGTTGTCGACCGAAGTAGGGCGAGTTTCCCGCGCCAGCAAGCGCAAGGTCCCGGACGCGCTCATTTCGAAGGCCGCCCCCTTGGTCCACGTAGAGCCTATGTCTATCGAGGTGATAATCATGCGGATTTGGTCAACGGCTCGCGGGCGAAACGCTGCTCGATGATGTCATCTTTAAGCCACTTGACCAGATCGTGAAGATCAACGCGCGGTGAGCAAACGCGGTCAAAACCCATTTTCAGAAACAACGTTTCGATGTCCTGAAAATCGGACTTGCCGATCACAAGATTGCCGCCCACGTACAACAAAACGTCGTCCAGACCACGTTCAAAACAGCGCCCACGCAGGCCATGACAGTCAATTTCCCCGTGCCCATAAATGGACGACACCAGAATGGCGTCTGCGCCGGTTTCGATCGCCGCATCGATAAACTCATCCTGGCTGACCATAACGCCCAGATTGATAACGTCGATTCCGGCCTGGCCCAATACGCTGGCCAGAATCTTGTTACCCACGGCGTGACAATCAGAGCCGATAACACCCAGAACAACCTTGTATTCATGCTTGTTCGACATAGATTTCATGACATTAATCCTTAACGTGCGGCCCATCGGAGCGTAAAAATCGGGCGAAGAATGATAAGACAATGTCATCATAATAGGTAAGTAAAAGTTATTTACAAGTATTTATAGGTAAATAATTATGACCAATTGGTGGTAGATGGATATTGTTCGACTCCGCTAATTTTGTTTTTGGGCCGGACTAACGGGGTTCGATTGCGTTGGCGGGATTCAACCCATAGCTCGGTTTTTATGGGTGAAACATCACCCATTTTTCTGTATTCAGTGCCGTCGAATTTTTAAATAGTGTTGTTTTATAAACGGTTTTTAATTCTGGCCTACTCCTTGCTGGTTAGTTGTTATCGTGGCCCCTACGGGCTTCGTCGAGCACCCAATAAACAAATCGAATCAGGGAGCATTCTCTATGAAGACCCAAGCCATTATGGCGGCGGCATTCGCCTCTACTCTTGTTGTTGCTAATCCAGTTGCCGCCCAGGACCGGGCCGGATGGCCGGAAAACTTTACGGTGGGCACGGCCAGCCAGGGCGGTACTTACTTTGCCTATGGCTCCGGTTGGGCTAACTTTGTTGCAGAAAGTCTGGGCGTTTCCGGCGGTGCTGAAATTACCGGCGGCCCTATGCAGAACATGGCACTGGTGCACACCGGCGATCTCAAGTTTGGTCTGACCACCATGGGCCCGGCTCGGGAATCCATGGAGGGCAACAGCCCAATTGCCCCGGGGATGAAAATGGACAACGTGTGCGCCATGTTCCCCATGTATGAAACACCTTTCTCGGTGACGGCACTTTCCAGCTCTGGTATCACGTCCATTTCCGATATTCCGGATGGCGCCACTATTGGCTTCGGCCCGGCTGGCTCAACGTCAGACACCTATTTCCCACGCATGATGGAAAGCCTGGGTGTGAACTTCGAGCGCCGCAACGGCAGTTGGTCTGATCTTGGTAGTCAGCTTCAGGATGGCTTGATCGATGTGGTGGCCTTTGCCGCGGGCATCCCCATTCCGGCTGTTAGCCAGCTGGAAGTTCAGACCGATGTAAACATCATTGGCATGACCGATGCGGAAGCGAAGAAAATCACGGATAACTTCCCGGTGTCTGAATTCACGATTCCTGCGAACACGTACCAGTCGCTTGACAAGCCGTCGCGAGTGGTTTCCATGTGGAACTTTGCCATGGTGAACTGCGATATGCCTGAGAGCTTTGTGTATGAAATCACCAAGCTGACCATGGAGCAAAACGACAGAATGGTGTCTATCCATAAGGCGGCCAGCAACTCCATTCCCGAGAACTATAGCAAGAACAACGTTCTGCCTTGGCATCCTGGCGCAGCGCGCTGGTTCAACGAAAACGGTTACACCATCGAAGAAAGCAAGATCAAGTAGCACTGTTGATCTGAGTAACTGATTGAAAGGGGTCGGGAGGCCCCTGAACAACAGCCGGCAGAGTCTGTCGGCTCCGATTTGCCTGCTTCCGGGAATGCCCCAATGACACTCGAACGACATTCCAAAGACTTTTCCGATGTGGAGGTGGGCGAAAACCATGTGCTTGCCCACGACGTGGATGAAGAGCCTGTAGAGACCAACCGCCGATTGTTTGTAGGCGGCATGATGAAGTTTGTTTCTTTGCTTGCGATCGCTTACTCCTCATTCCATCTTTATTCACTGAACATTGCACCGCTGGAGACCTGGTCGTTCCGGATTGTGCACATTGCCGGAACGCTTGTTCTGGGCTTTGTTCTGTTTGCCGGCGCACGATTTGTGTCATCCGAAGAGGGCCCTGCGCGCCATCGCTGGACCACGTGGATAGGCGCTATTGCGCTCATACCCGCATTTTATGTGCTGTATCAAGCCTTTTCGTTTTGGCAGATGGTTCGGAATGGCGCCATGCGAATTCCCGTTGAGCTGGAAACCTGGCATTTTGGCTGGCCCTTACTGGCGGCAACGAGCACGGGTATTGTGATTAGCTGGTTCCATCAGCGCGAGCGTTCGCGTTTTAGCGTGCCGGATCTGGTGCTGATTGTGTGTTCCGTGGCCGTTGCCACGTATTTTCTCGTGGTTTATAACACCCCCATGCGCATGTCTACGGGCACCTCGTTTGCGCCGATAGGCATCTCCTTTGCCGCTGTGGCAGGCACCGCGCTGATTATGGAGCTTACTCGCCGGGTTGCCGGCCTTGCCTTGGTGGTTATCGGGCTGATATTCCTCTTGTATGTATTTGCCGGCCCCTATCTGCCGGGCTTTCTTGGCTATCCCGGGCTGTCGGTGCAGCGCTTTTTCAGCCAGGTATACACGGACGCCGGTATTCTTGGGCCCACCACGGCTGTATCGTCTACCTACATTATTTTGTTCATTATTTTTGCCGCGTTTTTGCAGTCATCAAAAGTCGGTGACTACTTCGTGAACTTCGCGTTTGCGGTCGCTGGGCGCTCGCGGGGTGGCCCCGCCAAAGTGGCAATTTTCGCATCAGGCCTGATGGGCATGATTAACGGCACCAGCGCCGGCAATGTGGTGTCCACCGGGTCACTGACGATCCCGCTGATGAAAAAAGTGGGTTACAGCAAAAAAGGCCGGGGCCATTGAGGTGGCATGCTCAACCAACGGCCAGCTAATGCCGCCGGTGATGGGTGCGGCCGCCTTCCTGATGGTGGAGTATGTGGGCATTTA
>LAZR01002533.1_pt1 | contig 10549 bp, 20 predicted proteins | sample 329461 | NCBI WGS metagenome assembly LAZR01 (sample SAMN03002196, study PRJNA259156) | marine sediment metagenome | biome: sea floor; feature: Hydrothermal impacted sediments; material: marine sediment; isolation source: Loki non-amplified sample from Loki's castle hydrothermal vent sediment ...
ATGCTGCTGTCGACTTCCGTAGAGCATCCTCGGCCAGGTAGCTCCAAACCGCATTGACGACGGCCTCATGTGCTGGCCACCATACCCGCGCGTCTACCGTCCCGATAACGACTAACCTGTACTGCAGCTGAATGATGTTGTGTTGTGCCCGAGGTACCTCGTACCCGACGTTGCCACGGAATTCCCGTTTGTGCTGAATTGTTTTGCGCCGTGGGTTCGTCATGCCGCGAAGGTACCACGGTTGGGCGCGGTTGTCAATACTGACGGAACTGCTCCCACATGGCGTGGCGCGTATGGAGACGTACCCGAACATCAAGCGTATAGTCCAGTTGCCCGAAAAAAGTTCTTTCGCGCCACCTGCCGTCCAGGACACGGCCGTATAGCCGCATGTCGACCTGGTGCCTAACTTCGTCATCGGGATAAAAATGTAGTGACGACGTCATGCGGTGAAGGTATCACGCAAAAGTTAACGTGTCAACACAGACTGGAGCCCGACGACGACCTGCAGGGCCTCTCTCGCGATGGGTATCCAGGTCGAATACACTGATCTACTCCAGCAGGCTTGCGTCATCTGTACCTGCAAAATCTCATCTGCTCGGGACACATCGAGATGCTGCATATAAACGGGGTGGAAGTTGTTACCGAACTCTATAATGGGTCGGAGGACAGATGAGGTCATGGTCGTGGCCATCCGGTACCAAACCAATCCCCCGACGTGGCCGACAGCAACTTGTACAGTACGGGTGAGAGCCGCCGGTTGACCGGCGCCCGCACGCGAATTCGTGCTTGTGGTTGTGAGTCTACGAAGTCGTTCGGTACATGGTAGATTTCTTTGTCGCGCTGGTTGGTCATGGTCCGTATATCCATCTCCACTCGTTTTCGTCGCCTTCACGGATTAGTGGGCTAAGAATTCCATGGAGTACCCGGGCATCCACCTGTCGGGAAACTAGACTTGTGTTCAATACCCGCTGCGCCAACTGGTGGCGGACGGGGTGGACCTGCCGTGCAGTATCGGCGCCTGGATCAAGGAACCTAATTTCGTGGCGACGGCGGTTCGTCACGTTCGCCGGAACTCCCGATGGAGCACATCAGGAACTACCCTGATTTGCGCGGCGCCGTCGATGACGCGCCACAAAGCCATCCTTGTGTGTCGGCCCGCCGGGCTGGCCCGAGGCACCGCCATCGCCAACCAACAACGAACCAGATCACGGCCGAAGTCGTGGGCATCTATATACACGACGGTTAGGTGGACCGAGTTGGTCACGCCGATGGCCGCCGGTCTTCCCGCTCAGGCGGCGGGATGAAGGCGCCTTCGGCATCGATCACGCCCCTCTCCACGTAGGTCTCCCACGCCTCGGGGTGCAGCTCAAGGCCATCCTGGGGCGCCAGGTGGCTGACGTCGACGGTTTCGCGCCGGTCCCCCGGAGGATTCTTAGACGAAAACACCACGCCCCAAGAAGGGAACGGATGGAAGTGCAGGGCGGCGTTTTGCAGCACGACGTAGTCGGTTCCTTGCTTTACCCAGATGCCCTCCGTGTCACCGTTCATGACCAGATCGATTTTGTGCGTTGGAAGATCGTCTAGCTTTTCTTGCTGCGGTCCTTTTCGGTACTGAAGCATTCGGTTCTCCTTGGTGTCGTTATGGTGCCACGGTACCGCTGTTGTGATCGGATGTCAAACAGAACCGAGGTTATCCTGCAGGTCTCGTGTTACATCAGCTGCAATAGACCAGGTACGGTCGGAAACAGGATGCCAAAGCCGCACATGCGCCGACACACAGCATCACGAGCTGTACCCCAACTATAGTTACGCTTCCGATCGTGAGCGCTGATTCGAATTTCACAGTATCGTTGGTTCGTCATGCTGTACCGTACCAGGTGGGAGCGGGGCGGTCAAGCAAAAGGGTATGCGGTGGGCCACGATCCCACAACCTCCTGCGCCACAAGCAGGTGCTCTGCCAAGTTGAGCTACGCACACCAGAAAATCAAAGTCCGCCCACCTGGACTCGAACCAGGAAAAATACGCGCTCATCAAGCGCGCGCCTTACCAGTTAGGCTATGGGCGGAAAGTAAATGCACCGGGTGAGGATCGAACTCACGTTTGTCTGCTTAAAAGGCAGATGCCAAAAACCACTAGGCGACCGATGCTGAATGTATTGACAGCTGTTAACCTCCGTGGTACGTTCTGTTCAGGAGGACCAGCATGCAGTTGACCGAAAAAGAAATCGTCCAGTACCGTGACCGCTGCTTCGCGGCCACCGATCATTACGAACTACAGGCTATCGCGGTTGAGGTATTTCAACGCTGTGGTGAACAGCGGCTGGTTGATCGCACACAGAAAGGGGAGGCCTTTGTCTTCCTCGCTGAATCCTGGGGCTTGGTGTCTCCGGACAGTAAATTCCTCGGTGTGTTGTTTTGCTGCGAAGCGCAATACCAGTTCCTCGGCGGCGAAGACCAGCACGGCGGCTAACTCCAAAGTCCGCCAACACCAGCCCGAGCCCGCACCTCGTCCAACGCCCGCTGCCTGCTCAGCTGGTCTAGCCGGACCACCGGAATACCCAGCTGTTTAGCTATCCGGATGCCCTGCATGGTGCCGCCCACGGCTTTACCTTTGACGACGCTGGGGAGCGCTACACAAAACTTAACCGGCTCATTTTCGCTGGGTACCAAGATGCGGTAGTTGCGGGCGTGCAGCAGTCGGGCGCCCCAAGACAGATCATCGGCCACCGGGTGATGTTGGTCGACTGAAGCGAAGGCCTCCTGGTCCCGCCGGTTACGCTTTGATTCCAGTACCCGGACATCCACGTGCTCCAGCTGATCCTCCGACAGGCCTGCCAGATAGTCATCTGCGTGCTTCCTCCACGGCAGGTGCAGCACCGCAGTGCCGCCTTGATCCAGGGCAGCGGTGCTGAATGTTTGATCGGCGCCCTCGGCAGCTCCTGAGTGAACCACAAAATCATGTTGGGCCAGGAGCTGCGCGATGGCCGTGATGGTACCGCGGCCCTCATCTTGCAACGTGCGGGCGCCGATGCCGGCGTAGGTTAGGTTCTGCATAATTACGTGATGTGCAACATCAACTCAAGCTCGACAGCTTGGTCATCCAGCTGCTGGGTGTCCCAGGTCCAACGAACCTGGCGCTCGGGCTCGGTTCCGACGTAGTAGACTTCGTCGTCGTCCAACACCCGCAACGTGTCATAGCGGAAGATGTCAGTGTAGACGTCCATCTGGTCGAGCACGCGTCCAAAGCGGCCCTCGGTGAAGAGGACTTCTTTCTCGACCGGTGCGTAAGCATCGTGCCAGTCGGCATTCGCGAACACGTTCTTGACGAAATAGTTGCTGACCACAAGATACCGCGGAGGGCTCTTTTGCTGTTGGACGAAGGCCGTCAGCGCCTCCGGTGTCTTGACATCTTCACAGCTGTGGCGCGTCAACTTATCCCACACCGACCGTTCCGCCGGCAGCAGCAACTCCTGCACAGCTTGATTGAACTTCATCTCCACCATTACCTCTGGCGGATCCAGCAGGTCGGACTCTGTTGGGCGCATCTGGACGGTTGTCGTGAAGGTGGCGGTCGGCTCGCCCTTGGCGTCGCCCTCACCCTTCATACAACGGGCGGGCAAGAACAGATGCTCAAACTGCTCCTTGGTGATCTCGGCCATGACGGAGTTTACTTTTTGTGTCGCGTCCGTGTTGCCCGCCAGTACGGGTTCCATCAGATTTTGGATAGCGTCGTGTGGTGTCATCGGTTTCTCCTTCGGTTGTTTTGCCATGTACCCGTGTTTTACAACTAGATGAGTTGATCGGGAACAACCCAGGCGGCCCCATCCACATACGTGATCCGACCAGGCCACGCCAATTCCACCACTGTACCTTTTATAAGCTCGGCCTCCACGGCAGCAAAAACCACCGACAGCCCTTGGTCCGTGAGGCCAGTTTGCCGCACCGCAGCCAGCCAGTAGAAACGATCGTCTGCCGACAGGATCGACGAGGGGTTCAAACCCGACGGAAGCTGTACCGAGCCGCCCTCGGTAGCCCAGCGAAGAGCTTCGGACCATGCCGCCGTAAGAATCTGTGATACAAGCTCGTCACGTGGTGACGTACACATACGATCAACGGGGAACCGGAACAGGTCAATCAATTCTGGGAATGTCATTTTCTGCCTCCACTGTGTATATCGTGGCGGTAGCGAAAACGTGACACATTATTTTACAGCTGATGGCGCGTGCTGGACTCGAACCAGCGAAGTCTAAGACAACTGCTTTACAGGCAGCCCTCGTTGCCGCTTGAGTAACGCGCCGAAGATTCCTAAACAGTGGTGCTGTACTCGCGACCAGACCAGTAGCCAGACTCTGGTGTATCGATATCGTAGTCGCGACACCACCCGCGTACTGTGCTCTCTGCGACACCAAAGTGGTCGGCTATGTGAACGATGGGTAGCTGCCAGACAAGCATTTGTAGCTCATCCTGTCTGGGGCGTTCCACTGCAGCACGCTGTTTCGCCCAGTACCCCCGCGGCGGCTTGTCGATCTCATACTGCCGGCACCACTTGCCTACAGCGTTGTCCGACACACCGAGCCGCTTTGCAATGTAGCTGGTGGGGTACTTCCAAACGAGGCGGTGAAGCTTCTCTTTGGAGGGCCTCTTGGTCCGTCTAGTGTTCTTGTGGGCACACTCAGATGAGCAATACAGGGCACCCACCCTCTTTGTAACAAACGAAGCAGCGCATGTTTCTAGTGCGCAGATCTTGTCGTATCGAGGAGCTTTACTTCGTCGAGCTTTACTTACTCGCCCGCTGAGTCCTTTGCGCCGGCTCGCTCGCGTCTGTGCTGTACAGATTCTGCCCAGCGCCTCCAAGTCATCCGGCAGAGTGGCGTCAGCTACATCGGCTTTGATCTTACCTGTTGCTGCGTCGAACGCGGACAACTGTACCATACCAGCGTGAATTTCGGAGTGACAGTTGTGGCACACCAAAGTACACTTCTGGATTTCTGATTTTACTTTAGTCCAGGCTCGTGTATTCCCCGATATGTGGAAGCTTTTAGTAGCGGGATCGATGTGGTGGAACGCCAATGCCCAATAACTTCGGTCGTAGCCACAAACAACACACGCACCTCCTCTTGCCTTGATGGCACGCAATCGTGTTCGGCGTCGACTACTTGCAACGACACAAGAGGCACAGTAAGTTCGTCGGCCTGCTTTTTTGATTGGTTTACCACATGTTTTACATTTTGGTTTTGTATCCATGATCAACTCCTCATTAGAGGATAAGGTTAATCAAGGTACGTGGGTTCATTACGGGCCAGAGTGGTAACGCTCCACCGTTCTGCGCTTAACAGGCGCGAGTTCTGCTTTTGAACTACTGACCCTTGATCGGGAAGACAGGATTTGAACCTGCGGTCTCCTGGGTCCAGGCCAGGCGCGGTAAAACCAGACTCCGCCACTTCCCGTTATTCGATCCCCACCTGGTGATCGAATCCACGTGTTCCAGACTCGGTCCGGTGCAACTACCTCTGTGCTACTGCTGATCGATTCGGGTGGTAGGGATCGAACCCACAATAGCCTCGCGGCAGCCGGGACCAAAACCCGGTGACATACCATTTGTCGACACCCGAGTGGGTTGGGAGATGCTTGAAATCCCGTCTGAGGAGCTTCAATCCCCGGCTCTTCCAGTTGAGCTACCAACCCTTGATGGTTCTGTCGGATGGGCCCGGTGGGCCACGATCCCACAACCTTCCTGTTATGAGCAGGATGCTACATGCCAATTGAGCTACAGGCCCATCAGACAAAACCTATTGGATCATGATTTACTATTCAGTTATCAAGGTGGAGCTGTGCTCCACGACGGCCACGGCAACCCGCGGCCAGCTCAACCAACCTAACGTGGGAGTTGCTTCCCCGCAACAGGAACCACTTACGCGGCACCGCTACGTCGACACCAAACACCAGCCGCGACCGAGTCCCACACGCGCTCTGTAGCGCCGCCACCAACCTATCTTCTCGGCCACAAACTACCGTCTGGGCGATTCCGAGCAGAGGACTCGAACCTCCAGTAGCCCCAACGGCCACCCGGATGTTGGCGACAAGCAATAAAAAAGCCACCGAGCTGTACAGCTGGGCGGCTTTTTTATTGCTTGTCGCGCGTTAGCCGCCTGGCTTTGCTCCTTGGACGATGCGCTCGTTGCCGAGACCTTTGGCGCGGGGGACCAGATTTTGAATCTGCTTTGCAGCAGCTGGGCGCGCCGGTGTGGTCTCGGCCGTAGCGGGATCCTGATGATACTGTGCCTTTTCGGGCACCAGCATAAAGGACTCCGTCCCGCACCACTCCAGATAATGTGTAGCTGCAGCAGCTGCAGCCAGTATCTGGTCGGGGCTGGTCGGGGTAGCGCTCTGCGCCAACGTTTTGGTTCTCGGTTGTTTCATGGTCCTGTACGGTGCGGCTCTGTTGCCGCTCCTTAATTCATGCTGTAAGCTGAGGCTGGTGTCAAGTGGTTTGTTGTCTAGGATCCAAAGGAAATCACTAGCCCGTGCCGCATACCCCGACTACGGGCCAACGAAGGCCCCACTACACGAACGGTCTTGTGCGTTGCGCCGAAGTAGATGCCGTCCAGTATTAGCTTCATCGGGCGGCGGTGCACGAACCACGCGCGCCAACATTTGATTTCGGCTTCACGACACAGCTGCTGCTGCATGACTTCGTGGGTGCGCCGAGCAACAGTACCGTCGGCAATTCTTTTGTACATTAAATTCGTCATGATGATCTCCAACGGGGCTCGGGGTTCCAGGGTGTCAGCAGAGTAAGGTCCTGCCGTACGTTCCGATCCACTTGGTCGAATACCACATCCCACACAACGCGGTCTACCTGCCGCCCTACCGCGAGCGTCACCTCTATGCCGTACGGGGCGGCCCGCCGAATATCGCCGTCAATCCCTCCGCTAGCTAGTTGGTTCGTCACCGCGGCCACCACGACCACTGGAGTCGGATCCGGACCAGGTCCTCGGTTTGCCTCCAGACTGGCCAGCGGACTTGATGCCAGGCTCGGTGGTGCACTGGGTCTTCGACGCGCCACCAAACTAGTCCGCGGTCGCTCTGGCCGACTTTGTGTATTACTGATTTCGTCATAGCGCTCGCGCCATCATGTGGTCCTCCGCCACGCCAGCCGGTGCCCTGATGCCGCGTCAAACACGCACCACCAAACACCCTGGTTAGTTTGGTAATGGTCGAGGTGAAACCAGCCGCCCCAGTTGGCGTACTGATTGAGGATCGGCTGCGCTTGGGCCACGACGAGTTTCCAGCTTGGTGTGTAGATCCCAAGTTCTGGCATCTTGGCTCGATTCGTCACAGCACCCTCGTTGGTTTGTTGAATCCATGTCCCGTCTGAATCGGTTGTCGGATACTATCTTGAGCCTGGCGGTAGTCGGAGCGAAGAAACCAACCACCGTAGCTAGGATGTTGTTTGATGATCAGTAGCGCCTGATCGGTGACACGGCGCCAGCCTAAGGACGTAAGCCCAAGCGCCGGCATCTTGGCTCGGTTGGTCATTTGATCTCCAGTGCGTCGAACCGCAACAGCATGTTCCATGCACTGGCGGCGTCTAGTTGGTTCCAAATTGACGTCCGTACCGCGCGGTTCACCCGGCGATCAATCGACTTCGCCACCGTCTCGTCTACACGCCGCCTGACGATCTCGCATACCCAGTGGGTGCCTACTTGTTTGCTTCGTTGGTTCGTCATCGTCACGGCGTCTCTTCGCGGCTGTCCTGTACGGGCACACAAACGAGGTTCACCATCCGGGCAACAGGGAACCTGACCCAGCGGCCCGCCTGCGCCATCTGCTGTACACGGCAGTAAAGTTGCATCGAGGATCTGCTGTACTGCAGCGGTCGCCGCTGGACGTGATGGGGTAGTGGGTTCGTCATTTGATGGCCAACACGTCGAGCCGCCACAGCATGGTCCACACCAGAGTGGCATCCTGCTGACGACTAACGGACACCCGTACCGTACGGTGCACCTGTTGCCCTACCTCCGCCCTGACCGCCTCCGCTATACACCGCGTGACGCGATGACTTGCTTGACTGGTCCCTACTTGGTTGTTTCGTCTGTTGGTCATCCGCGGGCCCTCCAGACTTGGTCCCGGACCTGCCTCCAGACTGGCCACCGGACTTGCTCCCGGACCTGCCTGTGGACTTGCCTGTGGACTTGCCTGTAGACTCGCCAGTAGGCTTGGTCCCGGACCTGCCTCCAGATTTGCCGTCGGACTTGCTCCCGGACCTGCTTCGTTACCTGGTTGGTCATCCGCTGGACCACCGCATTCCCGCACGAACGCTATCGTGGATGTTGCGCATCCTGATGTAATCTTCGTGGCGCCGCCAGCCGCCCCAAGAGTAGATGCCGAGGGCGTTAAAATTAACCTGAAGCCGCATTAGTTTGTGCGCAATATCTAGGCACGTCGCTTGCTCGGTACACTGGGCCGGTTCTGCCAAGGCGGTGGCGTTCGTCATGCTGTGCCTCTTCCCAAGCTCCGCAACAGCGCCACAATGTTGCGGAGTGGAGTACGGATGCTGAACAGCACTTGAGCGCGGTGACGTCGTTCCAAACATGATGTGGCCGGCGCCACAAAGCGGACATAATGCACCAGCTGGTTACGGAGGGGCGCTGTTGCGAATTGATCTCGGTGGACCAATCGGCTGCTCTGGAGCCGCACCGCAACAGAGTTGGTCACGGTGCAGCTTTCCGGCTGAGTACAGCGGACCAGACCTCATCCAACGGCGGCAACTCTAGGTCGGCCTGCCACTGGACCTCCAGCTGCTCCTGCAAGTACCGCATCGTGTTGCGCAGTGGCGTGACGCAACCGTAGTGAGCATTGGCTATCCGAGGCGCCGCACCCGATCTAAGATCGCGCGGCTCCACCTGTATGTCGGTCCAACTCGTCATCCCAATTCCCGTTTGATGCCAACGATGCCGTGGTCCCGCACGGGTCGGCCAACGGCACGAACGAAAGGACGCACAACCATCCTTATCACCTGAGAAGCAGCGTGGGGCCACGAGGCCTGGATGGCGTTGCCAAACACTTCGGTCCACCGCGTCTTGATCTCATGCCTCCTTGGTTTCGTCATGCCGGTTTCCATAAAGAACCGAAGTACAGCTGGTGCCAAACTTGGACTCTCACGGCGACTTGTAACGGTCTCGTCTGTACTTCGGTTATCATTTCGAGAACCGTACTACGTCGTCCTCCGTACAGTATCAGAATATTGTTGTGTTGTGTGCGCGGTATACAGTAACCAAGGCCACCACGATATTCCGAGTTGTGCCGAATGAGGGCACTCCGGGGGTTCGTCATGCAGACAAACTACCACACCGGAACGAGTGGATCAACAACTATATGGGGAACATCAGTGCTGTTGGGGTGGACGTCGTGGGCCCTTCTTGGCGCCCACGACGGCTTTGACACGATCGGGGATATCGTGTAACGCTTCACTGCTCATGCGGTCCGCGATGCGTTCCAACATGGAGTCAACGGCGGTCTTGATCTTGGGATGGAGTTCTCCAGTGCGCTTCGTGATATCGAAGATTTCTCCGCGGGTGCGGCGACCCTCTTCGATGCAGATGGTCGTCACGGCACTGATTAGTGGGCCCACCACGTTGGCCTGTAGGTCGCGGTAGACCTCGTCGGCGGTACGGATCTTACTACGCGCCAACACGGTCTCTCGATGTTCCCGCATGGCGTGCAGCAAGTTGTTGATGGTGCTGCGGCCGTCCATACCACCCTCGGGATCGAACTCCAGGTGCTTGCCCTCGGCGACGTCTTGCTGGAATTGTGTGATGAGTACTTGAAGTTGCGCCTGTGATCGCGCTAGCTCTTCGCTCTCGCTGGGAGCTGCTTGGTTATGCACGCAAGCGACCAAGTGATGACGCAGATCTCCAATGTCGACCGCGTAGTGGTCCGCAATGGCCATCAAGGATTTCTTGCCCGCCGCCAAGTGGCGATCGATGGACGCAACACGCTTCAGCGGCAAACCGGTGCAGACAGGACAAGCCACTAGCAATACCGCACCGGTGTCCCAGAGATCTCCGCGGGGGCGCCGACGACACGCCGGTGCAGTTTGGCCCGCACGTAGAAACCCGTCGGTACCCGTACTACCTCGGCGGCCCGGGCGATGCCCTCGTCGTATCCCACCGCGGGCTCGTAGCGAAGTTCGCGGCAGATTTTCTCAGTGCTGAAGAAGCACCGCCGCCCGATCAGCCAGACGGTATACCGCGTCACCAGGGGGGGGGATTTCCTGCCGAACATATGGCCGAACAACTCCATGAGGAAAGCCACGGCGTGCACGACCTTGTAGGGCGCTTTGGCGGTTACGGGCTCGGCGCCGATCTCGGCAGCGATCTTGTTGAGGTACTGGCTTTGAGTGATCTCGCCATCGTTGCAGAGGTTGTAGGCCTGCCCGCGGGCCTGGGGCGACTGGGCCGCCAGGATGCACCCGTCGGCTTCATTGCCGGCGTAGGTGAGGTTCAGGCGGTTGTTCCCGTCGCCGATGAGCTTGGCCTTGCCGGTGG
>LAZR01002534.1_pt1 | contig 10549 bp, 8 predicted proteins | sample 329461 | NCBI WGS metagenome assembly LAZR01 (sample SAMN03002196, study PRJNA259156) | marine sediment metagenome | biome: sea floor; feature: Hydrothermal impacted sediments; material: marine sediment; isolation source: Loki non-amplified sample from Loki's castle hydrothermal vent sediment ...
CTTCTGTTGTGAATCGCTGTAGTTGGTCTCATTGAGGGGTGAATGTTGTCGTGAAATCTATTGACCATTCCCTACTACAGTGGCCTCAACATTATGTGGAATGCCTCAGGATGGATAAAATTTGAGGTGTGGGATATTACTATTTTCATTTTAGCCGCCGGTCTTGGTACATTCTCCGTACTCTATATGTATACCATATATTTTAATAAACTGGAGAATAAGACCAATCGCTTTTCAAAAAATTCAAATTATATTTTGAGTGGGTTGATGGTCGTTTTGTTAGTAATCACTTTATTTCGGATTTTTTATTGAATTCCCTAAAGGAAAAATTGTTTCGATAAATCGATTCTATCTTGAGCCACTCTTAAATCCATATTTAAAATGAACCCGGAAAATAAAAATTTTTTCGAAAAAGTTTATGAAGTGGCGCGGCAAATTCCAGAAGGTAGGGTGACGTCTTATGGCGCTATTGCCAAATATTTAGGTGCAGCCCGCAGTGCCAGAATGGTCGGATGGGCCATGAATGGTGTGGTAGATAGGCTTGAGATTCCAGCACATCGGGTCGTAAATAAAATTGGCTTGTTGACGGGGAAGCACCATTTTGATGGTACAAACCTGATGCAACAACTTTTGGAGAACGAGGGTATTAAAGTGGTCGATAATCAGGTTGTAAATTTTGAAAATTATTTTTGGGATCCCTTTAGAGAACTTGAGAATTAGGCCTTTTAAAAGATATTATTTTATTAGGTCAATCAAAGGTCAACGTAAAAACAGTATTTTCTTTGGAAGCGGCCTCGATACTTCCGCCATGCAATCGCATAATCTGTTTCGATAGGCTAAGGCCAATACCGGTACCCGAATTTTTTGTGGTAAAAAAGGGTACAAATATTTCTTCTAGATTTTCCGAAGAAATACCGGGGCCATTGTCCCACACCCTTACAATTTTTTTATTCTTGGTATCGTATCCCGCTAAAAATTTAATCAGCCCAACATGATTATCAGAAATAGCATTTTCATAGTTGCATAAAGATTGTTGGGCGTTCTTTCCCAGGTTCAAAAGCACTTGGGTAATCTGTTTTTCATCGACAAAGAGTTCGAGTTCTTCTGGGTCGACGATAACTTCAATTTTAATTCGTTCTTCAACACTATGCTCGCCCAATAAAAGTTTTATTTTTTCCAGTAACTTTTTTGCGGAAATAAGCGATTTATCGGGTTCGGGTATACTTAAGAAGGTACGGTACGATTGCACGAAACCCATCAAGTCGTTGCCTTGTTCTTTAATAACTTCCAGCCCCTTTACGGTGCTTTTCATGTGATTTTCTACAAATTCGTCAGTAGTAACTAATTCCCCGTTTCTTTTGAAGTATTTTAAAACAGATTCTGAAATCGAGGTGATCGGGGTAATGGTATTCATAATTTCATGGGTCAGCACTCGAATTAGTTTCACGTAAGAATCGGTCTCTTTTTCGTCGAGTTCCCTGCGAATATCCTGTACCACGACAAGCAATAGGGTTTGTTTTTCAAGGTTGATGCTCGTGGACTTCAGTGACAGCTGAATCTTTTCGCGTTCATTGGTCAATTTAAAAGTCTTGCTTTCGAAAGGTTGAAGGTTTTCGAATAGCCTATATAATTTTTTGTCGACTTGATTTAGCTGTTTAATGTGGTTCAGCGGTCGGTAATTAAAGAGCCTCTCCACGGTCGGGTTGGTGTAAAGAATATGTCCTTTTGGATTGATGGTTAGAATTCCGATATCCGCCTGTTTTAATATTTCTTGATAATATTGCTCTTGAGCCTGCTTTTTAAGGTGGATATCTTGAATCATGGCATTCAGCATGTTCAGGCTATGGTTCAATTCTTCCAAAGACTTTACGCTCAATTTTTCTGGAAACCGTAACGTGAAATCCTCATTCTTGATAGCGTCGAAGAAGTAGGCGATTTTGCGGTTAGTCTGATTAACGTATCTTATCAAAAAAACGGTTTGCATGATGAGGAAACCAAAGACAAGCGCGGCCATCAAGAATTGACGGTCAAAAAAGAAAAAACCGGTACCCATGCCGGCGGCTGAGATGAGTAGTATCCGAAATATCAATTGCCAATATATATGTCTACTTACCATTTGGATAATCAAATACAAACCTCATTTTTAAACTTTAATTTTAGGTTGAAAGTTTTAAGTTTAACAACTTAGGGTTTATTAATTCTCGAAAAAAATTCATTGAAAGACATTATTTTGCTCCAGTCGGTTTGCCCTCATATATAAAAACAAAGGCAATGTAAATGCAATAGCGACCAAAAAAGTCAGGGGAATTAGAACCCACCAATATTTGGTTTTGAGTTTGAGGCTTTCCGAAACCATAAATACGAAAAAAGTCAGTACCACTACCGACAAATCGGCTCCGATAGATTTACCGGCAAAATTAGCCTGTGCATCGTTCAAAAAATTTGAAAATGTAGGGTCTTCTACCGTTTGAAACCATTGAATATTATAATACCAGGTATAACAAATGCCTAAAATTGATAACAAGAGATAGATATGTTTAAATTTCATGGGCTTTTAATCTTGTTGAGAGCTACCGATAGAGCCCTAATGAATGAATACAGATTACTTTTTCTTTTTCAATTTATTGTACAGTGTTTGTCTAGAAATTCCCAACTGTTCAGCGGCGGCACTATAGTTGCCATCATTTTGACCTAAGGCCTTAGTAATCATCAAAAGTTCCATTTCTTCCAAAGTTTTCGGTCCGGTAGGTGCAGATGCACTCGACTTTGCTTCCAACAGAAAATCCTCTGAATTTAGGATATTTCCTTCCGAAAGAATTACCGCCCGTTCCAACGTATGCAAAAGTTCGCGAATATTTCCTGGCCAAGAATACGACAGTAATTTATCTTGGGCGGCTTGGATAATGCGCAATCCTTGCTTGGCATATTTTGAAGTAAATTTTTTGAGATAAAAATCGGCTAAAACAAGAATATCGCCTTCTCTCTCCCGAAGCGGCGGCACTTCAATGCGGATGGTATTGATGCGGTAGAGCAAGTCTTCCCTAAAAAGTCCGTCTTCTACCATCTTATCAAGATTCTCATTGGTAGCACATATCAATCGGATATTTACGGATATCGGTTTGTTCGACCCAACACGTACAATGGTTTTGTTCTGTATGGCCGATAGTAGTTTAGCTTGCGCCTGAAGCGAAAGATTACCTATTTCATCTAAAAATAAGGTACCGCTGTTCGCCGCTTCAAATTTACCCGCGCGATCTTCCTTAGCATCCGTAAAAGAGCCTTTGGTATGACCGAAAAGTTCACTTTCGAAGAGATTTTCGGAGATAGAACCCATATCAACGGAAATAAAGACCTCGTTGCTTCGACCCGATAGTTTGTGAAGTTCCCGGGCGATAAGCTCTTTTCCGGTACCGTTCTCTCCGGTTACCAATACATTGACTTCCGTTTTGGCAACTTTGGCTGTCAGGTTCAAAACAGCGGTAAGCGCTTTAGAATTTCCTATAATTTGACTGGTATTCTGATTAATGACCTGCTTTAGATTGTTCTCCTTTACCTTCAGTTGGGTAACTTCTTGTTGCGATTTGCGCAATTCGTATGCTGATTTTACCGTAGCCAAGAGTTTGTCATTGTTCCATGGTTTCAGTACGAAATCTACTGCGCCAATTTTTAGGGCTTTAACGGCAAGGTCAATGGCACCATAAGCAGTCATCATGATAACAGAAATATGGGGTGCCTTTTTTCGAATTTCCTTCAGCCAGAACAATCCCTCATTACCCGCATTTACACCAGCCGAAAAATTCATGTCTAGCATAACGATGTCGTATGAATTTAATTCTGGGAAAGAAGATATCTGATTCGGATTTGAAATACTCTTAACTGTTTTATATTCAAACTGTAATAATATTTCCAAAGCGCTCAGAACGCTCTTACTATCATCTATTACTAATATTTTTGCCTCCAACATACTCTAAAATTACGATTTCGTCCTCATTTTAATCTAAATCTGTCAAAATATTTGACAACCAATGTACATATATTTTACACTTGTATCCTATCATATCCTAATTTTAAATTTAAATATCTGAAAATCATTATTTTATATTTTTGGCATACGAATAGCTTATCCTTTGGCATACCAATAAACTATGAATCTAAAATTTAAAATAACTATACTCCTATTGACCGCTTTATCGATAAGAGGCTTGGCACAAGAACAATGGACGCTAGATGCATGCGTAGATTATGCTTTGGAGCATAACCTTCAATTGAACGATTTCAAGTATACGACCCAATCAGGTAGGGAAACTTATCGGCAATCTATACGAGACTTGTTGCCAAGGGTAAACGGATCAACAGATTATGTCATAAATTTTGGACGAAGCACCGACCCCTTTACCAATGATGTGGTCACAACTGATTTTTTCTCCAACCGATATTCATTGGAAACTTCAATCGACTTATTTCGAGGGTTTCAGAAGATAAATGCGATCAAGGCTTCCAAATTTTTGTACAAGGCAACGCAAGAAGAGACCTTGCAGCAGAAGTACTTGTTGGCGTTTCGTGTGATGCAGGCCTTTTATGATATTCGTTTTGCAGAAGGTCTGGTAGCTATATCAAAGGAGCAACTTGCAGTGTCACAGTCGAACTATAATTTGGTCGAGAAACAAATCGAACTGGGACTGAAAGCGGGCGCAGATCTATATGAAGCGGAATCTTTATTATTTACCGACCGACTGAACCTGACCCAAAGCAAAAATCAACTGGCTACCGCTAAATTGGGATTGATACAGGAAATGAATCTTGAAGATGCAGAAGGTATTAACATTCAGTCCGAAGTGCTTGAAAATTCTGAAATAACGGATAGTTCAGAGATACAACCTGATTCCATTTATAAAGAGACTACTGAATTCTTACCGCTTTTAAAGGCCCAGGAATTACGGGTCAAAGCGGCAAAAAAGCAGTTGGATGTGGAGCGCGGAAATCTTTTCCCGTCATTGTCGCTCTTCGCAGGAATGGGTACCGGTTATTTTGAAACTACGCGTGACTCACTTGCCATGACCGTTCCTTTTCGGGATCAATTTCGGGATAATACCTTTCAGTACGTAGGCTTAAGTTTAAATGTACCCATAAGTAACGCTTGGTCTGCACAATCGCGAATCAAGCAACAAAAAATAGAACGCCTTAGGGCACAGAACAACCTTGACGTGCAAGAACAGGTGATTTTTCAGCAGATTCAGCTATTAGTACAAGATTATGAATCTTTACTATTGGAATATGCACAGAGTAATCAAAACGTAGCCTCGCAAAATTTAGCTTTTGAAATTGCCCAAAAACGGTATGAAAAAGGGCTAATAAATGCTTTGGAACTTTTTCAGGCCAAAAACCTATTTGCCAATGCCCAAAATGAGAATTTACAGGTGCGCCTACGTTCTGAAATAAATAAGACCACATTAGATTTTTATCGGGGGCTACCTGTGTTCGATATAAATTGATTATTACCTATTTGAAAACAAATTGTTCAACGATTTAGATAAAAATTTTTAAAAGATAATTTAGAATGGATATACAATTAGAAAAGAAAAAAGGATTACGCCCAAGACATTATGGCTATATCGCCTTGGGCCTGCTCCTTCTTTTTGCGGGCTATCAATTGATTTTCGCCAGTTCGGTCTCAACCTACCGTACAGAAAAAGATAAGCTTTCCGTCTCGGAGGTTACCCAAGGTAAGTTCGACGATTATATTACAATTAATGGCAATGTAGCGCCTATAGCTACTATTTATATGGATGCCTATGAGGGCGGGCGAGTCACCGAAAAACTAATTGAAGAAGGTGCAACCGTTAAAAAAGGGAATATCATTCTCAAATTGGAGAACATGAATCTCTACGAGCAGATTTTGGCTAGCGAAAGTAATCTAGCCCTAAAACAGAATGATCTTCGTTCGACAAAACTCACTTTTGATTCACGTCAGGTAGAAGGTCGCAGATCCTTGGCAACCGCTAGTACAGATTTGCAAAGATTAAAACGGAATTATGAGCAAAATCAATCGCTTTATGACGAAGAACTGATATCAAAAGAAGAATATCAATTATCAAAGGAGAACTATGAGCTTTCTAAAAAGCAATATGATATTGTCAAGCTTCAGACCGATAACGATGATGAGCTGCGTAAGACGTCCTTAACGGGTTTAGACGCAGATCTCGCTCGGATGCAGAAAACTCTGGGAATGGTCTACCAGAGGTTAGACCACCTGAATGTTCGCGCCCCAGCCGATGGGCAGTTGGGTTTTTTAGATGCTGAAATCGGACAGAGTATCGAACAAGGCGAGCGTATAGGTCAGATAAACGTGTTAACCGACTACAAGATCGAGGCTACCATTGACGAACATTATATCGATAGAATCGTTCGTGACCTAAGTGCCGTACTTGATAGAAATGGCGAGGAATATCCGCTGCGACTACGAAAGGTATATCCCGAAGTAAGAAACGGAAAATTTAAGGTCGACCTAATCTTTACCGATAATAAACCCCTGACCATCCGCACGGGACAGAGTTATAACATTAAATTACAGTTAGGCGAATCTAGCGACGCATTATTGCTTCCCAAAGGTAGTTTCTTTCAAAGTACCGGTGGTCAATGGATATTTGTGGTCGGTTCTGATGGGGAAGAGGCCTTAAAACGAAACATCCGCATCGGCAAACAGAATTCAAGATATTATGAAGTCTTAGAAGGCTTGCAGCATGGGGAAAAGGTGATTACAAGCAATTACGATTCGTTCGGGGATGCCGAGAAGATAGTATTAAAGTAAATAGCAACTTCAGCAATTGTCACAAATTGACTTCCATACAGTCTTTACTATAAACACCTAAAACCAATCTAATATGATACGAATAAAAGAACTAAAAAAGAGCTTCAAAACGGAAGAAGTCGAGACGCTAGCCTTGAATAAGGTTAATCTCCATGTAGAGGATGGCGAATTTGTCGGCATTATGGGCCCCTCAGGCTGTGGTAAATCTACTTTGCTGAATATTATTGGCATGCTCGACAACCCCACTGAAGGCAGTTACAACTTTGCCGGCAATGAAGTTGCGGGACTTAAGGAAAGCCAGCGTACCCAACTCCGAAAGGGAAATCTCGGATTTGTTTTCCAAAGCTTTAACCTCATCGACGAGCTTACCGTTTTTGAAAATGTGGAATTACCCTTGATCTACCTAAAGGAAAACAAGGCTAGCCGCCGAGAGAAGGTAATGAAAGTTTTAGAGCGTATGAAGATTGCCCATCGTGAGAAGCATTTTCCCCATCAGCTATCGGGTGGTCAACAGCAGCGTGTAGCTATAGCTAGGGCGGTCGTAACCAATCCCAAACTGATTCTTGCGGATGAGCCCACAGGTAATCTAGATTCCAAAAACGGACTCGAAGTCATGAACTTGCTTACCGAACTCAATCAAGAAGGCACAACCATAGTTATGGTTACGCACTCAGACCACGATTCGCATTTTGCCCACCGGGTCGTAAACCTATTCGATGGGCAGATTGTTACCGAAAGCCACAATCGTGCTTTAGAAGCGCGGGTGTAAAATACAATAGGAGTTTATTCATCGATCAGAATTGAAATTTATAAAGTTCCAAAATACAGTCTGTCAGGTCAATCGCCTAATCAACGATTGTGACTCAAATTAGAATTTAATCAGAAATAAGACCCCCGACAGTGCTTTACTTAGCCAAATCTGAAGTTTATTCATCAATGTAAACCGATTGTAAATCGCTGCACATTCAAAAACGGGAAACATGTTCAAAAACTATCTAAAAATCGCTTGGCGCAACCTCATTAAAAACAGTGCGTATTCCGTAATTAATATTGGGGGTCTAGCCATAGGCATTACAGCCTGCCTTTTGATATTACAGTATGTTGCGTTCGAAACGAGCTATGAAGATTTTCATACGAACAAAGACCGTGTCTTCAGGGTCAAGCAAGAGCGTTACAACGCTGGTAAACTGGAAACTGAATGGGCTGGAGGAGCTTTTGCGGTCGGAAATTCATTTAAGGAGGCCATTCCTGAAATCGAAGAATTCGTTAAGGTGGTTCAAACCCAAGATATCATTGTAGACGTGAACGATGAAACCCTTAAAATTGACCAAGTTTTTTTTGCGACTAATTCTTTTTTCAATGTGTTCTCTTACCCATTGCTTGCGGGCGATTTGAATTCTGTTTTAAAAGAACCTGGTACAGCGGCGATTTCTGAAAGCATCGCAGTAAAAATTTTTGGAACCAAGGAGGTTATTGGTAAGATGCTTCCTATCAGTGGCGGAAAAGATTATCGCATAACTGGAGTGTATGAAGATATGCCATTAAATACACAACTTAAGCCGAACTTTTTGGCTTCCTATGCCACTTTTGTTGAACAGGTGAAAACTAATTCGAACGGGGAACAAACTCCAGATGACGCATGGGATTGGGATGGCTGCCTCACCTACTTAATGTTGAAAGAAGGAACTGATGCTAGTGCCGTCGAAGCCAAGTTTGCCCCGATAGTAAAAGAAAATGAAAGCGATTTCACCAAACAATCCAATAGTTCTGCCAAGTACTCATTGATGCCCATAACCGATATTCACCTGTATTCTAACTTTATGATGGAGCCCGGTGCTACTGGTGACGGTAAAACCGTCTATCTACTTTTTGGTATCGCTTTTTTTATAATAATAATAGCATGGGTAAACTATATTAATCTTGCTACTGCTCGTGCTATAGGTAGGGCGAAAGAAGTTGGTGTTCGTAAGACCGTTGGTTCGAACCGAAATCAACTGATTGGTCAATTCTTTCTTGAATCGGCCCTTTTCAACGCTTTAGCCCTGGTTTTAGCCTTAGGCTTAATGGCGATTTTAATTCCCGCTTTCAATCAATTGTCAGGGCAGGAACTCTCGTACGCCCTCTTTTCAAAAAGTACCTTTTGGATCGGGCTCACTGCCTTATTACTGATAGGCGTTTTTCTTTCAGGTGCGTATCCCGCGATTGTCTTATCCCGTTTCAAACCTGTAGAAGTATTAAAGGGAAAAATGGCAAATACACAGCAGGGTACTTTATTACGAAAATCATTGGTGGTCTTCCAATTCGCGGCATCCCTGTTTTTGTTGATCGGTACTTTGACCGTATACAAGCAGATTCAATTTATGCGACAGCAATCCTTGGGGTTGGATATAGATAAGACCTTAGTGGTAGTGCCTCCTATCGTTACCGACTCTACTTATTTGAGTCAAATGCTCGCTTTTAAGGAGAATCTATTGAAAATCCCATCCATTAAAAGTGTCGCCGCCGCTACTACGATTCCAGGGCAACCGGTAAATTGGAACGCTGGAGGTATAAAACTGGTGTCCCAAGGCCAGGAACTAGCGAAACAATATCGTGTTATAGGTGTCGATTACGATTATGTTGATCAGTTCGGTCTAAAATTGATTGCCGGTCGCGCTTTTTCGGATGAGTTTGGTGCCGATCCGGAGGCTGTGATTCTCAATCGTGCAGGTATCTTACAATTGGGTTTTAACGATCCAGAAGAAGCTATTGGCAAACGCATCGATTTTTGGGGAAACCAATACACCATTATCGGAGTATCAGAAAACTTTAACCAAGAATCATTACGGTTGCCTTACGAACCCTTGGTAATTCGATTGATTCCCGATGTACGGGGATTTTTTACCATGAAGCTAAACTCCTCAGATATAGGATCAACTATAGCACAGGTCGAGACCCAATGGAATAGCTTTTTTCCGGGCAACACCTACGAATACTTCTTTTTAGACGACCATTTCAACGACCAGTACCTAGCCGACCAGCGTTTTGGAAAAGTATTTGGTTTTTTCACGGGCTTGGCAATCTTGGTGGCCTGTTTAGGTTTGTTCGGACTGGCTTCGTTCACCACGTTGCAGCGTACTAAAGAAATTGGAATCAGGAAAGTCTTGGGTGCCTCAGTTCTGGGAATTTTGAAGTTATTATACAGAGAGTTTGCTTTCCTGCTCATGGTTGCATTCCTGATTTCGATACCTGTATCATGGTTCACCGCAAGCAATTGGCTACAGGGCTACGCTTTTCGGATTGACATCCATTGGAGTTTTTTCATGTTGCCTTTTGTTGTAATTGTTTTGATTGCCTTGGTAACGGTAAGCTTTCAATCGATTAAGGCCTCTTTGGCCAACCCGGTAAAGAGTTTGCGAGCAGAATAAATTTGCCTCTAGCTTTCTCTAATTTATGTAGCGGTAATCCCTTAATCAAAAAGTAGTCAGTGCTATACTTTGAATTATGGAGAACTAGAGGAACCAGACTCACAAACATTTTGGAAGGGTTTGGGAGGGTATTATCAGAGACATTGGTTTGAAATAATATAAACAATTCCTTGGTAAAAGAGTAGTAAAATTAAAACCATATAATACGAAAAAAATGAAAACCAAATTAGGTATCCTATTATTATTTTTAGGCATTCAAATGAGTTTTGCCCAAGTTAAATCTGTAGATGTCGACGCCTTTGACAAGGTGATTGTAAGTCCGCATATTCAGGTC
>LAZR01002536.1_pt1 | contig 10544 bp, 13 predicted proteins | sample 329461 | NCBI WGS metagenome assembly LAZR01 (sample SAMN03002196, study PRJNA259156) | marine sediment metagenome | biome: sea floor; feature: Hydrothermal impacted sediments; material: marine sediment; isolation source: Loki non-amplified sample from Loki's castle hydrothermal vent sediment ...
GCATTGACCCAGTTGGACACGCTGATGTTTCGAACATACTCGTCCTCCCACGCCTCGATGTCTTTCTCGGTGACTCCTCTGAATTCACCGGAGTAGTCTCTCTCGACATCGAGCTTGCAGGACATAGCGATCTGTCCTTTGGATGCACTCAGTCGGAGCCGTGCGTAGGTATCCGAGCCATTGATGATGAACATGATACTCCAGTCACATCCACCAAAGCAGCGCTCGAAAACTTCCTCATCGTGGCCGCTGGGTTCAATATGCTTGCCGCTACCTGGATGTGAATGCAGCCAGATACGGAAGCATTCCGCTGGCTGATGGCCAGCCTTGACCATGTCCGTCAAGTAGTCGTTCGTAGCATCATCCTCGAATTCGAACGTAGCTACGTCCGCTTCCTGCGGTATGGTGATGAACTTTTCGACGTACAGTGGATCGTTCGCCCGGCTCACACCGAAGCCGGCGATCTCAGTCGGTCCCCGATCGCGGAACCAGAGGAGCTTGGCCCACGCGTTGGGTGCGAATCGAAGCACACCCACCTTCCGCTTCCTGGTCAGATCGACCGACTGCTTCTTCGGCGTCTTCTGGATCCGTACCAGCTTCTCCGCGGGCTTCTTCGCCTTACTCGAAGATTTGGAGCTTGGTGGAGTCTGGCTGGTTGCTTGTTTCTCGGTCATCCTCTTGCGCCTCCTTCTCCGTCGATTCCTGCTCATTTTCCTCCTCGGGAGGATCTTCATCACCCAGTACGATTTTGCATCCGTGATAGGTGGGATAGTCACAGTCCTGGCAACTTGCCGGAACCACCTGATCAAGCAGCGGCAATCCGTACCTGACAAGCAGACAACCGTCCAGCCCTATCTCCTCGCAGGTCGCGCAGTCACTTCGTACGTCCGGGGCGTTGATGCGCCGCTCTGCACAGGTTCTGCAAAGGACGATTGCCTCGTCATACTCGCAGGTGTCGTATTCACCGTCAGAATACGAATCACCGCAGTCACTGCATTCTTCGTTTGTTCTGATCAGACAGTCGTCACTGCCAATTTCATTACAGCATGCGCGATCGGTCCGTGTCCGGCTATCGAGACAATTCTCACAGATCTCGTGCGAACCGGTCTCGCACCAACGAACGTGCTCGTCGCAGTATGCTTCACCGCAATCTTCGCAGGCATGGAGCTCGTCGTGATGTCCACGGTAGCCACACCTGCCGCAGGTCAGAGTATCTGGATCCTGCTCCTCCTCCTCCATGCCGTCTTCGTGTTCGCCCTCTGTCCAGTAGGCAAGTTTCAGATGCGGTGAGTCAGGGTTGTAGGTAGCCAGTGTCTGGTTGATGACGATGAAGAAGTCGTAGAGAAGTCCGCGGCCCAGTGTCTGCTTGAGCGCCTCACGTGCATCGCCTTCGCAAAGCACACTTCCACTGACGTGCGGATGGATAAAATCCTCGCGGCTGCGTGGCAAAGGGATAGGATCTGGTGCGCTGATCGTGTACGGAGAATCGACATCCTGTGCTATCTGGTCAAGCCGGAGGTTGATGTCGAACTCATTGAAGCGTACCGCGAAACTCTCGCGGGGGTGTTTCAGCGTGAGGGGTTCAGTGCGAACGTGCAAGATGCCGTCCTTGAACGTCCACTTCACGAAGTCTCTCTCGATCGCAATGAGATCTTTCATGAAACCCTCGACGGTCGGGAAAAGTGGAAATCCCTCCAGCGAGGTTCGGAAGTCCAGGTGCGCCTTACTGATCCGCTTGCACATGTGGTCGGCCCACTCCTGCAGCTGCCTTATGCAGCCGGAAAAGCGCCGCAGCGCTTTGAGTGCCTGCTGAGGCTGTTGTTTCTTGCAAGGTTCGTCAATCGCAGTGCGTAGAGTTGTCGCTTCCTCCAGCTGGTACTGCATATCGGGCAAGCTCTGCGTGAGATTCTGCAACCCTTTGAAGTAACGAGCCTTGAAGACCTCGTAGAATGCGTATGCAGCCTTGTAGCGCCGAGCAACTGTTCGCCGTACCTTCTTCCTTAGCGCTAGTGCGAGCCGTTCGTTTTTGGTCATGAGTGCTCCTTAGAGAGCGAGCACGGTGCCCGTCGTGCTGACGGGCACCGTACCGCCGTAGCGCTAGCGCTAGCGCGAGCCGCCGATCTTCGCCGGGGTGATCGTGATGCTGTCGCCGTCCTGGAGGACGCGATCCCTCGGGGTGATGTCCTTGTTCACCCGGATCACGTACCCTGCGGCGTCGGAGCCCTCCATCTGGGTCTTGAAGAATCCCCCGACGTCGGTGCCCTTGTCGACCTCGATCACGTCCGCGAATCCGCCACCTTCGTTGTTGACGTAGAGAACCTTGATCTGCTCCATCGAATCTCTTCCTCTCTGGGGAAGTAATGCTACGACCAGGGTAGATCTACCCTGCTTCAGGAAGTACAGGCAAGGCTAGCTCGCCTTGATCTCGCGTTCGACGGTTGGTACAACGATTACGGTACCCCAGGGAACGATCGTCCTGGTGAATTCCTTCGGATCCATCGAACCCTCCGGAATGAGCCACAGTGTCTCTATGCCGTCAGGACTGATGCCGGGCTTACGTGATACGAATTCATCGTACCAGGCTGCACCGCGTTCTTTCCTGATGGTTTGAGCATAGGACTCGATTCCGCCGTAACCGTCAGTGAAGCCAACGAAAAGTCCAGGGCGAGGATACAGCTCCCTCACCTTGAACAGTGCGTCGCTGAATTCGGTTCCGCCACGACCATGGAATCGTTCCAGCGACTCGAACGGACTGTACGGTGCGACCTTCGCTACGCTAGCGTCGCAGTGAATCACGGTGATGTGAGCACCACGACAGTGCAGCCCCCGCAACTCCGGATCAACAAGCTGGAGCTGCTCCTTGTCCATCGAACCGGACGTGTCGACCATGAAGGCGACCTCCAACCCGTAGCGTCTGACACGGCCGAAATGGAACGGACTCCGTCGTGACAGCCGCCTTCGCGTAGGCGTAACGATCTCTGCACGATTACGCGTCTCTGCCGCTCGAAGATAGTAGAACCACGGAACTGTTGCCGGCCGCTTCGCTGCTGTAATGAACTCCTCCGCATCGGAGCCGCCGAACCCGCGTCCCCATCCGTTCTCTTCAAGCTCTGCCTCATTGTGGGCCGCCAGCGCCTCGGTGACATTGTGAACGATGTCGCGCGTGGCCTGGTCGGCCTGAGTCGCTTCCTCCTTCGACAACTCGAAGACCTCTATCGGGCGGTACTGCCCCTTGCCCGTGAAGTCCTCGCCCGGCTTGCCCGGCTGACCTGCCTGTGGATCCGCTGGATCCGGTGTCCCCAGCTCACCGTCCTGCCCCACGATGAACAGCGGCTGTGCCGCCGCCGTATCATTGAGCAACTCCGCGTAGTCCTCGGAGCTCAATCCGGCCGGTAGCTTGAACTTCTCGATCGTAGCGGGACACATGCCGGCCTCTTCGAGCACGGCACCGATCGTCTCGGTCGGCTGACCATTCTTGACCTCAAACGGCTTCTGGTTCGCATATACGTCCATGGCTAGGTTCGTGAGCTCTCTGCCATAGTGCTCGTTCAAGCGAAGTCCATAGGACGAGAAGTGCCCGTCGCAGATGTGTATCCCCTCGTGCTTGAGAACGGCGATCTGGCCGCGGTAACTCAGCCGGCTGACAATCGGATAGTACACTGCAAGCGTTAGCCGCGCGGTCTCTTTGTCCATGAGAATTGCGGCTGGGATGGGCAGTGCCGCTGGTCCACTCCCGCTGAAGGCAAAGGGTTGCAGCGTGGCGATCGTCTCAACGTTGTGATAGACGTAAACGTAGTCGATGCTGCCCTTCATCATGAAGTAGAGAAGATCTTCGAGCCAGCGGCGGCTATGCTGGTCACCCAGTTGCAACGGCACTGATCTTGCTCCTCATCAGATGGAAGCGCTTCAACGCTTCCGACATGGCCTTCAGCGTCTTCTTGTTGGCCTTGAGATTGAGACATATTTGACTTACGAGCACGCCGTTCATCACAACTTCGAGGATCGTCTTCGCCATGTCGTTGGCTTCGAGCTCCGCGAGAGGAATGAGGAACTGGGTCACGTTCCTGGCTATCCGATCCTCGTCCTTCTTGAGCTCTTCTTCCGCCGTCAGGTTGAGCGTGCGCACAAGATCCTGCGCACTCTGCCCGGCAAGCCCACGCAGGTTTCTCTCCTGCAGCCAATGCTCAAGATAGCCCTGATACGTCGCCATCTCGTTGTCAGTGGCTTTCATGATCTGCAGTCCACGCAGCGGATAGTGGCGCGGATCATCACCCCACTGCAGCCACTGGCGCAACTTGACTTCGATGTTCGGATACTCGATCAGGGCGTCCGTTGCTTCCTCGGCCGCCTCCTGGAGCGTGCCGCCGCCATCCACGAGATCCTGCACGTCCTTCGAGACACCCTCCCATTCGCGCGGGCTGATCGCATCGATGAACTCCTGGTGCATCATCAGGAACTTGTAGATGAGGTCCGGCATGATCTGCGACCAGACTTCGAGCAGTTCGGACTTCGTCGGTATGACGATGTAGATCTTGAGCCGCTTCTCCAGTGCATTGTCGAGCGCGTTCACGGTGACGAAGCGCGCATCGGGCGGGTTGCCGGTGCCAATGAGCAGACACTTCGGATCGATCGGTGAGCCGTTGATCTGGCCGTCGATCATCTCTCGCAGCTGGTTCTGGATGAGCGGCGGGGCCGTCGGCAGTTCATCGAGAATTCCGAGTGTGTAGTGTGGTTGCCAGACGGCGCCAGGTACGTGATCAGCCTTCGCAAAGGTGGCAACCTTCTGCATCTTGCCGTTGACCTGATGCTCCTCGATGATGGGAAGACCGGTATTGTCTTCGAAGCCCTGCGTAGCGACATGCCAGAGCTTGGCTTTCCAGACGTCTCCCGTAATGACGGACAGCCGATCGGCGAGCTTCCGGAGGACCGTCGATTTGCCAATGCCGGAGTCGCCGATGAGCACGTCGATACGGTTAGCCCGCGTGTGCTTCGGGCGCTTCATCCGAGCGATGATCTTCTTGATCAACCGGTCGGTCACCTGAGTCAGGGAGTGACTTCGCTTGTCCCTGTTTTCCCAGTGACGGGCTATCTTGCCCATCTGTGTCGATGCCATCTGTCTCCTTTCCTAGCAGTTTCTGGGTAACTACCTCGATGTGATCGCTCATTCGAGCAATGCTTTGGATAAGCGTATCCGAATCGAGCTTCTCCGGACGGCAGATGATCGCGCCTAGTGGGATCTTCCGACTGCCCACCAGAGTGACACAGACCGCATCAACGCCTGGCAGCTGTGTCAGGCTCTTGCCCACGTTGTCGATAAGTGTCATTGCGAGCTTGTTGCTTGCGAGCTGGTTCACGGCTATTCCTTTTCTTCGGCCTTCATGGCCTCGATGGCGTGCTTAGCCTTCGTCGCGGAGATAGCGGCAGCCCGCTTCTCCGCTTCGGTCTTGGTGAGGACATCGCGCAGCGCATTCAGCTCAGCTCTGAGCGAATCACGTTCTTCCACAGTCAGCTTGGCTCGCTCCTCAACCAGCTTGGTCCGCTCCTCTGCCTGGCGCGCACGTGCAACCTGGCCATCGAGCTCCTTCTTCGCGCCCGCTGTCTTGACCTTTTCAGCTTCGAGATTCGATCGTAGCGTCTTGTTGCTCATCGCCAGCTTGCGCGAACGCAGCTTGACGTGCCGATCGATCTCGTCGGCAATCTGGCCCCCCATCTTCCTGATGAATCGCTCGAACTCCTGAACGGATGTGTCCTCCATGTTTCAGCTTCCTCCCTTGGCTTTCTCTGCGGCCTCTTTCTGAAGCACCGCATTCCTCTCCTGGCAGACCGCTTCGGCAGCCTCGCGCGTGTCGAAAGTGGTATTGCGATCCGCAAAATCGATCTCCGCTGTACTTCCAACGAGCGCACGGACTTTACAAATGCACACCGTGTCCTCATCGAACGAAATTACCCTACCGGAGATGACCACCCAGTCGTGCACCCCCGGCGTTGCAATGCAGGACGTCGTTGCGAGGCAGTACACTGTCTGCCCTATCTGCAATTTGCACTCCTTTCTCTGCCGCGTTAGAGAGAGGTGTTCCCCTCCCGGTATCTAAAGATAGCAGGAGCGCCCACATTGGACGCTCCTGCTATACTAGATTGGTGGAGGTGGCGGGAATCAAACCCGCGTCCGCGAAGGATTCAAGCCGGGCATCTACGTGCGTAGCCGAGATTTGGCAGGTCGTCGCTACAGCTCTCGGCAGCATCTGACGAGGGTCTTTCCCTCTTGTCACCCGTCTTTCCGAGCGTCAACACTATGTCCTTCCCCCCGGTCGTGCGTCCGAGGGGCGGGGTTACTCGCTGTCGGCTAGGCAGCGAGGAGGGCCGGAGCCTCGATCGGAGCCGGTGCGCTGGCCCAGATCTTCTCCAGATCCTCGATGGTGTTCACTTCACCATTGGCAGCTAAAGGTTTTGCCGGTGTTTTCTAGGCTACCCTCGACTGTTCTTCAGATAGCGTATTGCGCTTTGCAGATTCTTCACCGAATCCCCGAAGAATCCAAGACCCCTGTTGCAGCGACCACAAAGCAAGCCGCGAATCCTCCCCGTACGATGGGAGTGATCAACAGCAAAGCGAGCCTTTATACCTCGCTTGCTAGTATGACCCGCTTTGCAACCGCAAATAGCGCAGCGATTTCCATAACGCTCAACAAGAGCGGCGTAGTCCGGAAGATCTTTCCGATTCTGTTGCTTGTCCAGAACACAACCGGAACATTGATACTCAGAGTATCGAAATCGGGGCATATCCTTCGGGAGAAACCACTTTCCGCACCCCGAACAACGATAGCGCCCACGCGAATCTGGCTTCTTACGCCTTTTCCGAGTGAGCACGCCTGCATCTATCAGAGCCCCTGTAATCGCGTACCTGGTGTGCTCGGTACGCCGCGACAGGGACAATACGGACTCACCTGCCTTGAATGCTCTGATCAGCCTCTGCGTATTCAAGCTCTTCCTCCTACGCTATCCGAAGAACAGCCGAAGGTAACACGTGGCCTCCGGCACCACGGCACGCAGCATCGGCTCTCTACCGACACGTCGAAATCAGTTCACCCCCTAGTTCTGTGTGCTGTTGAATCCCTGAACGAGCTTTCGTTGGAGCGCGAGCGTCAACACCACACCGCCAACGAATACGAGCACCGACTTGGCAACGATCGCCAGGATTGTCGTACCTGCGATCATGCCCAAAAACGTAAGCGAGAGAAATTCCTCGCTAGGACGGACAGCAGTCTTCTCCATTTTCATGAGCTGGCGTCTCCTCTATCGCTCTGGTCGCCAGCCGCGCCATGGGGTCTTCCACATTCCGAAGTTCGGGAAGTGGTACATGCTCACGAAAGTGTGAGCTCAGACTGTTTGTTGCGAACTGCGGGCGCGGCCGGCGAAGATCGCTGACGTGTTTCTTGCGTCGCAGATACAACATTGAGCTTCGTGTCGCCATTACCCACCTCCGTCAGGATACTACATCAAACACTCTTCCTCCGCAAGTAACGCGCGAGTTGTTGAGATGATAATCCACGCGACTCAAGGAGGCCGAGCGCTGAGTTGCAGTACCTACAGAGCATGCCACGTACGTGCCCTGTTTTATGGTTGTGATCTACACACAGACTGACTTGTTGGCTGCACAACTCACACCGTCCCTGACTTCGCTGTAGCAACCGATCATACTGTGCACGGGTTATGCTGTATTTCCTACAAAGACGAGCAACGCGAGTTTGTTGATAATTCTCACGTCCTCGATGCCTCTTTTGTGCTAACTGCGCTGGAGTAAGTTGCTGTACACGCCGTCGCTTCAGAATTTTGTCGCGATTTCGGACGTAGTACTCCCGACCGCGTTTACGGCAACTCTCCAAATTGCGCTGTCGTGACTCTTGTTCTAGCTTGCGCTTCTTCTCGCGGTAGGCCGGATCCGCTGCATATTGCTCCCTTAGCCTTTGAAGAATAGTGGTGCGATGACATCGATAGTATCGTCGATGTCTGGCTCTTCGCTTATCGGTTGTGTTCTCTTTTCGCAAGCATACTTTACATCTGCTATGCCGACCAAACTTACAGCCCGAGTGTTTGTAGAACTCCGTCAAAGGCTTGGATTCCCCACAGTCTCGACATCTCTTTTCTTTCATCGTTTTCCTCCTTGTCTCCTTACGCTGAGAGTGCTAGACTTCAACGCAGAAAGGCAAAGATGTCCACGACAGATGTAACGACCCAGTCGACAAAGTCGTCGACCATTGTGGCCCAGACATCCCAGGCATCCATCATACATGTCCTTTCGTACAGGAGACACGCATGGAGCTGACAGCCAAGGAAACCAGCAATCGCATCAAGACACTCACTGACCTCTACAAGGCCAGAGCGACACGATCGTTCATTCCGGCGCTTCCCATTCTGTCATTGAAAGGGCAACCCTACAGTCTTGTGAACTACCCGCCGTTCGAGCCGATCTACAGTCTCGTGCTTGCGAAACGAAGCCTCTTCAAATGCGGAAGGCAGGTCTCGAAAACAACGAACATGTCGGCTCAGGGTGTACTCCATACCGGCGCCCAGCCGCACTTCGCGCTACTCTTCGTAGCTCCGAGGTACGAGCAGGTCCGGCGTATCTCAACCAATTACGTGAAGCCCTTCATCGAGAACAGCCTCATCCGCGACCTGCTTATCAGCAAGCGCGTCGAGAACTCCGTCCTCCAGAAGACCTTCCTCAATGAGTCTCGTATGTTCTTTTCATTCGCATTCCTCGATGCCGATCGTATCCGTGGACTCTCCGTTGATGCGATCAACTACGATGAGATCCAGGACATCGATATCGACTTTGTGCCGATCATTCGTGAGTGTATGTCCGCCTCACGACTTGGCATCGAGCGTTTCTTTGGCACGCCCAAGACCCTCGACAACACCATTCAGGTGATGTGGGAGGAATCTTCACAGGCGGAATGGGTCGTCCGCTGTAGTGCGTGCAACCATGAAAATGTCCCAGGCGTCGAATATCATCTGTTGAAGATGATCGGCCCCATGGGTCCAATTTGTGCGAAGTGCGAAAGGCTAATCAATCCAAGACGTGGTCGCTGGGTTCACGCCGTACCAATGCGGCGCACAACAGATTGTGGCTACCACGTTCCGCAGATCATCCTTCCGATGCACTATGAAGATCCAGATCGACCGGGTCGATGTCCCGTCGAGCCATCTGAGAAGTGGCTGGAGCTCCTGGCCAAGCGTGACGGCCGGGCCGGCTTCAACCATCAGATGTTCATGAACGAAGTGCTCGGCGAGAGTTGTGACACCGGCGTCAAGCTGGTGACCCTCACAGACATTCGCAACGCTTCTGTTCTGCACAAAAACGAGCGCCGCATTGCTCTCGATGTCATTTCAACCGGCAAGTATCGGTTCATCACCCTCGGCGTCGACTGGGGCGGTGGCGGTGAGAGCATGATCTCGACAACGACTGCGGCGGTCGTCGGCTACAACATGCGTACGGGCAAAACCGAGGTCGTCTACACGGAACGAACGCACTCGGCCTACACGCACCATGAAGAAGCCAAGCAGCTGATGGATATGTTTCGTGCTTTTCGTTGCCACCTCTTTTGTCACGACTATGGTGGCGCTGGCGCGATACGGGAAACACTCATGATCCAGGCGGGTCTTCCCATCAACAAGATCATGCCGCTCCTGTATGTTCGCGCATCCGTCAAGAAGATGGTCGAAGCGAAGCGCCCAGCTGGCTTCAGCCAGCGAATGTACTTCACACTCGACAAGGCTCGCTCACTGGTCCTGCAGGCAACGTGCATCAAGGCTCAGCAAGTCCTCCTTCCTGAGTACGAGTCCTCGAAGAACATCACCCACGACCTGCTTGCCCTTATGGAGGACAGGCACGAGCTGCACGGCAAGGCCGACATCTTCCTGGTAACACGGAACCCGAAAATGACGGACGACTTTGCCCATGCCCTGAACTTCGGTTGTATTGGATTGTGGCACGGGCTGGTCAAACGCTATCCTGACCTCTCGAAGCAACTGAACATCAAGCTTACGAAGAGTCAGGCAAACTTCGTCCATCCGCCGAATCCCAGCTTCGATATCGAAGAAGAACCCGGCGCATAGCAAAGAAAGAGCTAGCAACCCGGCCGCTCACGTGAGAGCGGCCGGGTCAATGCTGGAAGCTGCTAGCCAGCGAAACGAATCTGCGCCTGCGCAGACCGCGTATGTGCAATCCTGCCCTTGGTCTGCGCCGGGTTCGTGACGATCTGGAACGGCAGCAGTGCCATGGACGCCGGATCGGCGCCAGTCACGGGATCGCCACCGCACTCGGGACACGGCTCCTTCATGTGATCGTTCTCGATGGGTGTGTCACAGAGCGTGCATCTGATCATCGGGGGGTTCCTCCTTGGTAGAAAGAAAAAGCCCCGCGGATCGCCGCGGGGCGAAAATGGCAGAAACACGGGGGCCGCCGAAGCGGCCCCCGGATTCTCTCACCTGCCAGAGTTGTACGATTCCACCATCGCGTACTCGCCGGCCCTGGTCGCGGCCTTCTG
>LAZR01002537.1_pt1 | contig 10542 bp, 12 predicted proteins | sample 329461 | NCBI WGS metagenome assembly LAZR01 (sample SAMN03002196, study PRJNA259156) | marine sediment metagenome | biome: sea floor; feature: Hydrothermal impacted sediments; material: marine sediment; isolation source: Loki non-amplified sample from Loki's castle hydrothermal vent sediment ...
AGGAGATAAATTAGTATGTAAAATAGTATTCCCAAGGTATAATGCAATGCCATTATTGATTAGATCCGTTTTTTGAATATGGTTTACTACTACATTTGGTAATGGAACTCCAAATTCATCAGTTCCATCTATACCTAATAATCTACATATAGTTCTTTCAGTTGAAGTAGTGGTGTGATTATCAATAAACTTTTGAGTATCATTTGCAATGTTTCTCGCTATTTTCCTCGCACTTTCTACTAAAGAAAAATCCAAATTTAATTTATTCATGTGAGTTTCATCTCAAAAGATAATTGTACTAATTTAAAATTTAAATTATAAGTTGTCACAAGGACCAAGATTGAATATAGGTATGTTAATTCTCTCTTGTAATAACCTCATGAACTGGTTATTTTCAAATTCATAACCTAATGGTGATGTTGGATTAACAGTAATTGCAATTAAATTAATTCGATCTAACACCTTTAAACGACCCCCTTTTTTTATAAACTTATAAAAAACTTGCTTGCTAATAAATAATTTAGTAGGATCTGTGCTGATTATAGTTACATCCTTAACTTTTTTATTGATTCCATATTCATCTAAAAAACTGTCAGTTATCGCCCCCTTTATTACTAAATATTGAGCGTCTTTTGTTAATTGGTCAAAAATTGCTTTAGACGATCCTAAAGCCGTAGAATTTTCTAATTTATTAGAAGAATAATCATCATTTATAATTCCTACTTGAGCAGTGAGTAAGATATCTTTGCTGATTTTCCTGATTTTATCGTCCTTAACTATCTCTAAGCTAAATATATCATAAATATGGGAAGTTAGATCAATAACCCTCTCCATGTTTCTGGACACAGAGGCTCCTGTAGAAAGGATTGTTGCATCAGAAATAATAGGAGTTGCATATGATCTCCTATCAAAAGCACCATCGATTAGTATCAAATCACACCCTAACTTTTTTAATTCTATACATATTTCTTGTAGATGTGTGTTTATTGAGGGGCCTGCTAATTCAATAAAACCTTCATTAGTTGCTTTTAATATTAAAATTTCTCCTAATGGAGTGTTATATTCGGTTTTCTTTAAGATTTCCATTTTGACTTCACTAGCTTCATAACTTTCTCTAGCTGTTGCTACAATTGTACCCCTTTTGATATATATTCTGGGTTTAGGTAATTGTGTAATCACATCATACTTTTCTCCATCTCTCCCTATAGATGTTAAACCGAGTTTATGACCTTTTAAGTTCTTTATTATGTAATTTAGCGTAGTGGTTTTACTGACATTTTTAGCGAGACCAATGATTGAAATTACCTTATAATCACCAAGCTTAGTAAGAAATTCTTTTTTCATATCCATGTTTTTGTTTTGAGACTAAGCTTGTTTTAAGAGGGAAGTGATATATTCCCATTTCTTATTTATTTTTTCAGATGTACGTAATCTATTAAAAATTTTGTATTCAAAAGCACCAATTAGGTTATACATATTTATTACTTCCTTATAGACCCGCTGTTCTTTAAATTTATTCGTATAATACTCAATTTTTTTGAAGGTCCATAATCTTTCATTGATCTCTATTCCTGGTTCATTAAGTTTTATTAAAGTTTCTAAATCTTGAGAAACCATGTCGACCCAAAATTTCGCCATTTCCATAGAATAATAGAGTCCAGAAGAACCAAATGGGTTTACAAATCCGGCACTATCTCCTAATATTACTACACCTGGATTAGGAACGAACTTTTCAGTTATTTTTGCATTAGGTAAAGAAGTAATCTCTTCATAATCGATAACACAATTCTTAAAAAACACGCTAAATCCCGGATAATTTTCTTTTATTTCATTCCAAACTCTCAAGATCTCCTCATTATCGGGTATCATAACAGTTTTCATATTGGGAACTTGTGCCATTCTTAACATTAACCCTACTTCGGCTCTTTTATTTTCTAGAGGAAAGAAGTATGCCACACAAGGAGGAAAGTTACATGAGTAACTTAGATCTCCATTTCCTAATAAAAAGAATTCTAAGTCAGGATTTTCTTTAATATCAAAATTTGCATTACTAATGAGACATTTAATTATCGGACAGTTCATTTTTGCATAATCAACTCCGTATCTTTTACCAATAACTCCTTCAAACCCACTACAATCTAATACAGCATTACCAAGTACTTCTTGAATTTGACCGTCCATACTTTTATACTTCACGCCGATCGTGATTCCATTCTTCTCAATTGGTTCAATAACAGTGGAATTAAACAACATTTTCACACCTAAATCATTAGCAACTTCAGTAAATCGATCAATAAATTTTCTCCATTCAAAGAAATAATGATTTTCCTTACGATATGTAGTAGTAGTCTGTAAATCATTAGGTGAATGCCACACCCTCCCACCATTCGATTTAAAGCCTATAGAAGGTAAAAATCCTTCTCCCAATATCTCATCAACAATTGACATATGAGCCATTCCTTCACCGCGTGGTTTTGGCCCAGCAACTCCTCCCTTTTCTAAAATCATTGATGTGAAACCTAGTCTTGCTGCTGTAATTCCTGCTGTTAATCCAGCGGGTCCGGCACCTACTATAACAAAATTATAAAAAACAGAGTTTTCAACATCCATGTTTCAAAAGTAAGTGTCTAAATAATTAAATCTTTTCGAACATAGAAAACTATTAATATTCTATTTTATCACCGAATTTTTTTACAGGCCATTGCCAATAAAGCTCGGTTTTAATAACACCTTTTTCCTGTAATTCTTTAAAAGTTCTTTCCTTTAATTTATGAAGAAAATTATCGGGATCATAAAGAATCCGACCTTCATCAAATGCGTCTAAAATTAAATAGTATTTTGAATCTACATAGCTCTCCATTTCCTTGGATGTTCTCCAGAGTGCTTGAATACCTGAGCACACAGGTCTAGTTAAACTAACCACCCATTGGCTCCTCTTGAGGAAATCTATAGTAATATCATCAGAGATAATAAATAAATCAATATCACTTAAATGCTCCGCATTATTTTGAGCCTTCCCCGTTGCAACAGAACCAAAAAGTAAAATTGATCTTATATTCAAACTCAATTTAAAAATGAATTGAAAGTATTTTCTAAGTTCCTTTTGAAAATAATCTAATTTTGTAAAAGATAAATCTATATCCTCAACTTGATTCATTCGAAATCAGATCCTCACATTGTTCGATAAATTTTGATAATGACTTATTTTCTTCCTCCAGATTTGGATTTTCTTGGAAAATTTCTTTCAAATTAAGTAAAATTTCTTTTAAATCTCGTGAGTATTTATCCGCTTCTGATTTTTTATATTTATCTTCTGGAGTAATTAACTTACCCTCTTCGATTATTCCATATCGCGTAGCAGTTCCTTCTCCTTCAATGTCTTTAGCTAAAGATGCCACTTTTTTTATTCTATCAATAATTTCTTTTTCAATTTTAATATTAACATTGTTTTCAATTGACTCTAATATTCTTGAAGGATCATGAATTTTGTGGAATTGAAACCCTAATAGAAAAATTAAGGCTTTTTGTAGTTGTTCTATAGACAATTGAATTTTAAAAACACATTCGGAATAATCACTAATTTCATAATTTCTGATTACTCTTTCTATATTTTTAAAGGCTAAACTCAGCCATTCCTTAGTGTTTGTATAATTATTCGTCAAATCAATAGCTAGAATTTTTATTATTCCACTCTATAAAATAATACAGAATCGCAGTTAAAAAATATTTAGCTTAAAGCCATATGAAAAAGTACATATTAAATCATTTGAATGCCAAGTAATTTTTCTCTGCCTAAAAGAAGAATATTAAATTTATCTATGAAATTTTTTCCAAGTAAGGCATGAAAAGTGAAATCTCCAGTAATTTCAGTACTTATAAATTCTAGTTCAATTGAATTGCCTTCATATCGAAACAGACCTTTATAGACTGGAACTTTAATAATTCCGTTGGCAGTATAAACCTCTTTTTTTTTAGTAGCTTCAATGCTGTATTCTTCTATTATATTTTTATCTAAGGCTGAAATTGTTGCTCCTGTATCAATTAATCCCATAAAAGTTATTTCTACATCGTTAAAGGGCATTGAAAAAGGAATTAATGGATAATAGTTATTTTTATAATTATATTGGTGGTACCATTTTGATTCATCTAAGGAAAATATTGAAAACACAAAATCTATTGTTTCTGATTCATGACCTTTATGTAAGATTCCTGAAGCAGAATCTGGAAACTTTTCAGCTAAAATACTTGCCACTTCTTGAGCACTATCACCTACTGCAACGATTGAATTTCGGGATATACCTAAATATTTTCCATCTGGTATGTAATCAGGAATATCTATTTCTTTTTTATCGAGAGGGGGATTCTTTTCTAAAAAATTATCAATTTTATTTTGTAGATCCATTTCCTTTTCTATTATTTGACGGATGAAATCACTAACACTTTTGTAACCTTTAAGTTTAGTAATTTCTTCTATCTTCTTTTTCTTTTCCTCATCAATTTTAAAATTAATAATCGTCATAATCGTAAGATTTTTTTATATAAGAAAAGTAATACAAAATATATATATTTTAATATTATTCATTAAATATGAAATTTTTCGATGTTAGAGCCAGTAAGTACCTTAGAAATAAGATTAAGAACTTGATTAATGTTTGAAAATTAAACATCCAATTATCCTATAAATTTAAATAAAGATTAATGACCTCGCTATATTCTTTTAAGATCAATTTTATAATCCTTGATTTTCTTCTTATATACAAGAAAAATTGTAAAAATAGTAAAAAAATGGACAAATTTAAAGATTATTATAACATTCTTGGAGTAGAAAAAGATGCTTCTGAGGAAGAAATAAAGCAAGCATACCGAAGGCTAGCAAAAAAATATCATCCGGATCTCAACAAGACAGATCCTAAAGCTAAGGAGAAATTTATTAAAGTACATGAAGCTTACGAAACACTAATAAATCCAATCAAGCGAGAAATTTATAATCAGACCGGTAATAACCCTCAGAATATTGATATAAGTGATCTCTTCTGGAAATATGATTCACTTACGATAAGAGAGATCTTAAGACAAATCTATTATAGAAAGCCCTATGCTAAACCTCCTCCTGAAGGAATGTATGTCTAAAATTCTTAATTTTATACTCTAAAACTAATTATTTCTAAAGCTAACACCTTTACAAAACCTAATCTAAAAAATATATTAGTTCTTCTTTAGATATCTCTTGTCTATGCTTTTGATCATTCCATAACTTACGGTACAGATAAAAATACTCATATAAATCTAATTTATCTCCCGAATAGATCAACTTGCCGTTTTCAATTACGTGAATTTTAATATATAAAGGCAATTCTTGAAAAACACGTACATCATATTTTTTTGAAGTAACATTAACATTTTGTAATATAATAGAAATTAATTGATGAATATCTTCGTTAGGGGCTACTATACAGATATCAATATCGCTTCTATAAGTTTCGTTATCCATTAAGTAGGAACCATATAATAATATTCCTAAGATTTCTCTTTTTTGAATTATGATTGAGAAATCAGAGTAAATTTGTTCTAATAATTCTTTTTTAACCACTTTTTAGTTTCATCCATAAATTTTTTAAGAGATTTTAAAAGATCAATTAAACTATTAAAAGCTATTTCATTATCCAGGCCATTATAATCGTGGACAATTCTATTTCTTAATCCATTTGCTTCTTTAAGACTTGCTGCTAAATCAGGACTAATAATTTTTTTATTAGTTATTATTTCTATATTGAGATAATCATCTTTAGGGATTAATTTCAAATCTTTCACTATCATTGCGACTAGATCAGTAATAATCTCAATTGAAAGTTGAAATGCATGGTAAATTCCATATTGTTTTTGTAATTCAATGCTTTCGATAAACTTTTTTGAATCAATTCCTTCCGTCCATTCATATAAATTTTTGACTGTTTGATTTAAATATTCCAATTTATCGTTATATCGCTTGATTCTTTCTTCTTCCATCTTATGAATATAAATCCTTTCCACATATTTGAATCTATGCAAATAATTAGAGATTTTACTACAGAATCTATGTGGAGGCGGAAAATTAGTAGATATAAAAGAGTTTTTATTTTTATTTTTTCTTTGTATTTCATCAAAAAAAGTTTTTAAATATGTCAAAAAAGTCAATTCAGCAAGATGATAGTGCGAAACCAAGAGATGTGCTTACTTTTGGCGTAACCTTTGATAATCCAATTAAAGACGTTTATACCGCTAGGGCTCCATTATCAAGTTGTGGATGGATTCAAACAACTAAAGGCGTAGTGTTAATTGATACTTTATTATCTAGACGCTGGGCTAAGAAAGTTCGAAAAAAGATTAAGGGAAAGATTCGATATATTATATACACGCATGGACACTTAGATCACACCAGAGGTGCTAATGTTCTCATGGATGACAATCCTCAGGTTATTGCAAGTAAATATTTACCTGATAGATTAGATAAATATCAAATGTTAGCTCAATACAAAGCTAGGAAAGATGCTCAACAATTTAATTTCCCAGAGGTCGTTCAAAAGTTAGATGTGATATATCCTACTAAAACATTTCTCGGAGATATGGCCTTTTCATTAGGAGATAAAACTTTTGAACTTCACACAGCCAGAGCGGAAACTGATGATGCGGTTTGGATATACATACCAGAACTCAATGCTGCTTTCATAGGAGATTTGATAATTGGAAGTTTTCCCAATGTAGGTAATCCGTGGAAACCCACCCGTTTCGCGCTGGATTGGGCAAAAGAGTTAGAAAGAATAAGGGAATTAAAACCAGAATATATTTTTTATAATGGAGGTGGGACATTTATTAAAGGTGACAACGCTATGAGAGCTATAAATGATTATATTGAAGTCATCCGTTCTCTTCATGACCAAGTTGTCTATCATATCAATAAGGGAACGCATATAACGGAAATGATCCACGAGGTAAAAATACCTGAACACTTAAAGAAAAGTCCCTTTCTTCAAACAAACTATTCAAGACCAGAATTTTTCGTGTTTAACGTATATCGCTGGTATCACGGTTATTTTGATGGTAATCCTGCTCACCTCTTACCAAGACCTGAAAAAGAAGTTATGGGTGAAATTTTCAACTTAATAGGAGACTTTAATAAAATACTAGATAGAGTTCAAGAGCTTTCCAGCCAAAATCAAACACAATTGGCATTAGAAGTGTTAGATGTTTTAATTCAAGCAGATCCCGAAAATATTGAAGCAAGAAAGATAAGAACTAAACTCCTTGAAAGCATTGCCAAAAAAGATTATAATTTAATGTCTCGAAACACATGGGCTTACTTTATTAAAAAGGATAAAGAATTTATTAAGTCAAAGGAAAAGTAGTATATTAGAGCTTAAATCCTTCTATTTTTTTTGATCTTACTTCCTTCTTAATTTTCGTTGTAGATCTTCAGGTTCAATTGTAACCTTTTGACCACTCAATAATGCACTCACACCAATCTGTTTTTCACAATCTTCACAGCTACAATTTGGTGTATAATCCTCTGGTTCTTCATAGGTTGTAATTACACCTTCAAAATTTCTAAGCACAACTCGCTTATTTCCTTGAGAAATGGTGTAATTTGGCATTACAGGTATCTTTCCTCCTCCTCCTGGAGCATCTACCACGAATGTTGGAACGCATAATCCAGAAGTATGCCCACGTAAACCTTCAATTATTTCAATACCCTGGGCAACACTTGTCCGAAAATGCCCAAGACCAATGGAGAGATCACATTGATAAATGTAATATGGCCTTACTCGGATTTTAACTAATTCTTGTACTAATTTCTTCATTATATGAATACAATCATTTACTCCTTTCAACAGAACTGATTGATTTCCAAGTGGGATTCCTGCATCAGCTAACATATCACAAGCTTTTGTAGAATCTTTTGTAATTTCATTAGCATGATTAAAATGAGTATTAAACCATATTGGTTGGTATTTTTTAAGTATTTCACATAACTCTGGAGTTATCCGATATGGATTGGTTACTGGAGTTCTTGATCCTATACGTATTATTTCTACGTGAGGTATTTCTTTCAACTTTTTTAAGATATTTTCTAATTTTTTATCAGATATTAATAAGGCATCTCCACCAGATAGAAGAACATCTCTAATAGAAGGATTGTTTCTAATATAATCTATACATGCATCTATTTGTGATAGTGGAGGAGCCATATCGTGATGACCAGCAAATCTTCTTCTCGTACAATGCCTACAATACATCGAACAGTTTTCCGTAACTAAAAATAAAACTCTATCTGGATAACGATGAGTTAATCCCTCAACAGGAGAATCAACATCTTCACTAAGTGGATCTTCGAGGTCCCCGGTATATCTTTCTAACTCATGAATTGTTGGAATTGCCTGTTTTCTTATTGGATCAGAAGGGTCATTAGGATCAATTAAAGAAAGGTAATAGGGAGTTATAGCCATCCGATATTCTTGTAGGATTCGAACATCATCTTCTTCTTCCGTTAATATGACATATTTTTTGAGCTCTTCTAAAGTTGTTATCCGATTTTTAACTTGCCAATACCAATCATTCCAATCCTCATCACTTATATGACCATATAATTCTGTACGTCTATTTACTTTCATGATGATAACTTAAATTCTTTAATATATAGTACTCTTCATTTATGAAAGAATCTTAAACATTTAAGTATATTTTTATTTAAAAATCCTTCTTTAAACTTCTTAATTGTATGGCGGAGGTAAGAAATTTACACTAATATCCAAGTGCAACTCGATTTTTTTAAGCCTTTTCGAAATAATTGATTTAGTTTTTCCTTATAAATCTTAAAAAAAGATTTACCAAGTAGAGGAATCCCTTCATTAATAGAATCAAGTACTAAGGCATTACCCCTCTCAAACATTTTGCTAAATTCAGTTTCAGTATAGCAAAACATTTCGAAATTATATCTGCTTTCATTTAATCTTGTTAAATTTAGAATTCGATTAAAGAAGTCTTCTTTAAAATCAGCTATTATTATTAGATCTATATCACTAACCTGTGTGTAATCCCCTCTTGCTTGAGATCCAAAAAGAATTATGCAGGACATTTCAATTGTTTTCTTTATCCTATATATAAATGAATTTAATTCATTCTGTATTTCTTTTTTCATTTATATCCTCTTTATTATTCTTTTTATCAAAAATAGGAAGAATATTCTCGAATATTGTATTTGCATTTTTTATAGCCTTTTGAGCAATAATCTCGTCATATACTTCATGTGGGGCTGAATTTGGATGAGCATTAGGATATCTCGAGGGGATATAATGTAAATCTAATTCAGATGCGTAATTAGTAAGAAAAGATAAATCCAAATTACAGATTTCATCTAATCTGATTACTAATACCCTGGTTGAATGCCCCCATGGTGATTCGTTATAAAACAATAAAGCACTTTTCAAAAGTTTCTCAACGGCTTGCTGAGCAAAGAAAGCACAAGAATTATACCTTTTTTGATTTTTTAGAATTTCAGAAGTTTCAAGATCCCACTTAGCTTCATTCAACCAATTTTTATAATCTTCTGACACCATTCTAAATAAATAAAAGCTTAGCTAATTCTTATAAATTTATATTAAAGATTCCTTAATGTGATTTACTCTTTATGTATATTTTTCTTCAAAGATTTTTCTCAGTTCCTTTGATTCTCGTAATATATCTAAAGCTATTTGAGCATGATTTTTTTTATACCCATTTCCAATAATCATTGTAACGTCTTTTCCAACCCCTTCAGCTCCTAGTGCGGCTTTAGTAAAACTGGTTGCCATGGAAAAGAAGTATACGACGCCACCATCTTTAACTGGAAGAATGCTAGCCATTTCTGTGTTTGGAATACTTAAGCAGTTAATCGAGATATCCACTTCTTGGTTTTTATTGACTTTTAAGGTTTCCTCCAATACGTCAACAGGTTTTAGAATATCAGCGATTATGACTTCATGGCAAAAATTAGTATTTCTTAAAAAATCTGCACGTAAATCATTTCTAGCTTGACCAATAATTTTGCCATTTTTTCCTACTATTTTTTTTGCCATGTAACAACACATGAGTCCAGATTTTCCGGTGGCACCAAGAATCAGGACAATATTACCCTCTTTCACGAGGTTTTTCACCTGAGCAGGAGCTCCAGCAACATCTAATGCCGCGAGTGCTAAAGTATCTTCCATATCTTCAGGTAATTTAGCATAGATTCCACTTTCAAAGAGGATTGCCTTTCCTTCAATCTCAACTCTATCAATATCTGGGTTAATATCTAAGATCTGATCAATTTTTAATGGTGTTAATGAAAGAGAGACCAATGTAGCTATTTTATCACCAATCTTTAAGTCGATTTTATCCTTTAGATCAGCCCCGATTTTCTCGACATTCCCTATTAACATTCCACCGGAACCAGTTACAGGATTTTGCATCTTTCCTTTCTCTCTAACAATTTCCATTATTTTCTCTTTTATCTTTTCTATATCGTTTTTGGCTTCTTCTTTAATTTGT
>LAZR01002538.1_pt1 | contig 10541 bp, 11 predicted proteins | sample 329461 | NCBI WGS metagenome assembly LAZR01 (sample SAMN03002196, study PRJNA259156) | marine sediment metagenome | biome: sea floor; feature: Hydrothermal impacted sediments; material: marine sediment; isolation source: Loki non-amplified sample from Loki's castle hydrothermal vent sediment ...
TTTACGGAAACGTCATCAATCCCCTTAAAAATTTTTTTCCAAAAAACGGATCTTTTTTAAGGTGGTGGAAGGGGCAAGCCCTTCTTCGGCACAGAGGTGCCGAACTTCATCTAATAAGTCGTGTACAAATTTGAGTTTCATTTTCATTTAACACCCTTTATTATTTTAAAAGGTATTTAACAATAAGGTCCATTCGTAATTAAAATTTTCTCCAAAATAAGAGATTCAACCTTTAGAAAGATAACGGGAATAAGATTAATTTCACGTGGAAACGCTAACCCCCTTCTTCTTTAATTGTTTTAACACCGATTTAGCTCTTGAATCTAATTGATTACCTGAGACATATAAATTTTTTAATGAAGTAATGTTAATCATGGACTCTGGGAGAGTCGTTAACTGATTACTATCTAACTTTAGTCTTTGGAGTGAGGATAGGTTTCCTATTGACTCTGGGAGAGTCGTTAACTTATTACCCTCTAACCCTAGTGTTTGGAGCGATTTAAGGTTGCCTATTGACTCTGGGAGAGTCGTTAACTTATTATTATCTAACTCTAGTCTTTGGAGTGAGGATAGGCTGCCTATTGACTCTGGGAGAGTCGTTAACTTATTATTAGTTAACATTAGTGTTTGGAGTGATTTTAGGTTTCCTATTGACTCTGGGAGAGTCGTTAACTTATTACTACTCAAACTAAGATAGGTGAGTGATTTAAGGTTCCCTATCGACTCTGGGAGAGTCGTTAACTTATTATTATTCAAAATAAGATATGTGAGTGATCTAAGGTTCGATATTGACTCTGGGAGAGTCGATAACTGATTATCACTCAAATATAGTTCTTTGAGTGATTTTAAGTTTCCTATTGACTCTGGGAGAGTCGATAACTTACTATTATTCAAATATAGAATTTCAAGTGATTTTAGGTTTCCTATCGACTCTGGGAGAGTCGATAACTGATTATCACTCAAACTTAGGGTTTCTAGTGATTTTAGGTTCCCTATTGACTCTGGGAGAGTCGATAACCCCTGCTTATATAAACCTAATCCTATTACATTTTTGCCTTCGATTTTAACTCCGAACGTGTTCCATTCAATTTTTTCTACGATTGGAATGGTTTTATGGACTAATTTTTCTAACTCCTTTAAAACTTGAGCTGGTTTAGGTTCTAAATTGTTATTTTCTGCCATTTTTTCTTTTCCTCATACATAGAAGCTAATTTGAGTAAGGATAGGAATAATAAAACAAAAGCATTATAAAATCTTTGGTTTAAGGGAATCCGTTTCCAATTGATGGATAGTGGATCTTTCACGGGGAAGTTGCAGAACGTATTATTCTGTTTTTAATTTGAACATTACCGATTTTTGCAGGACTAAATAAAGTAGTTAATTCCATTTAGTTTCAATCGAAAAAGTAATTATTTATTCTAAAATGCATTTCCTTATAAACTTAATTTACCTGAAAATCACAGATTGCTCTATAATATCTTTAATTCCAACAAATTAAAAACTAATCAAAAAAGACTTTCATATAATTAGATTTGTCTCATGGGGAAAAAAAGTATTCGATGTGCATCATAAGAAGATTGATAATCTTGCTCACATTGTTAAAACAGGTGCTATTTCCCACCCTCTATTCAAAGACTTAATAGGATATATTCCTATCATCAACCAAACAGAAGGCTTATATCACGGAACTTTTGGCTTTGACACAGATAAATTCCGCTTGTTATTAGCTAACATTCAGAAGCATCATGAAGATGGCGATTTAATGAAAGATTTTGAATAGTTTCAAAATTAAAATTAAAAAATTGCTTCTATTTTCTGATTCAAGTTCACAATAAGGACATTGATATAACCCAACAATTTTCCTATGTTCATTTAAGTCGTTAGCAGAATATACTAATTTTTTGCTCTCTTTTAGATTAAAAAGTTTAGATGAATGTAGCTTTATTATGAGAGATGTCATAAAAAAATCCAATTTAATTGTAGAAAATGAACGATATGAACAAAATGCACTTAATTTTATCTCGCATAAAAATTATGAAGAAGCTATCAAATGTTATTAGAAAATTTCTGAAACTGATCATCAGAAATTGAGGTTTAGCAATAGGGGCATAATTTTGAGAGAATAGAGACTCTCATCTCATAAAAATCATCTTCAATATCAATGATTTTGTTACTCGTTCGAACTGATTTAATAATTTCAAACAAGGTTTTAGGATTAGGATCGCAGTAGTTAGCAGGTTTTCCTTTATTGATGGACATGATGTTCTAAAAAATGAATCAAATATCCAAAACAATTTGAAAAAAAAGGCTAAAAAGAAGGAAGAAAGAGCTGAAAAGACAGTTTCCTTTAGAATAATTTACTCCTAAATAGAATATGGTATAAGTGAACAATTGGAATCAAATAAACTAGTTCAATTTATTCTTTTCTTTTTTCTTCTTCAAAAAGTTGTTGTATCATCCATGGTTTTGCATTAATAGTTCTTAGTGTTACTTGTTCCATCACTGCACTATATTTTATATTTCCAAGGTTGTGGATCATTTTCGCATTAATAAGCCAATTTATTTGAGTCCAATTTTTTTTGACTTCTTCAAATACTTTAAGAGTTTCATAGTGAAGGCAGTCTTTCGTCTCCTGAAAGCTGCCCACTTTCATTGACATTTGGTATTCATATCCAGGTAAGGTTACTATACCTATTTCCTTAAATCTTTAAAACATTTATAATATACCTCCATTTTTACAGACAGATTATATCTTCCAAAAATCTTTTTCTTTTTCGTTATAAACATAATCTCTACTTTGAAAAGTTATATACTCCTTTGGAAACAGTCAAAAAAGATCGCTGCTTTGTAGTTGTAAACCCTCAGGATATTTCCTCCATAGGTATTTATCTTTAGGTTTATGAAGGGTTTCCTCTAATTCAGAACTATCAATGAAATATGAATGGTTATAACAAAATCCAGCGATCACTTCTAAATTTTCTTTAAATCCTCCTAAAACGCTGTAAATCCTCTGAAGGAAACAGTGATATATCATACTACTGCCTTTATGGGGTATCTCTAATTCTTTATATAAGTACCAGTCATACTTATATCCTACTTGGAATGATACACAAGTTCTATTTAGACTGTCTTTAAATTCATTTTCAATCTGATCTACAATAGTATCAAATCTTATCTTTACATGTTCATTAGTTATTTTAGGACTTATATCCAAATCTTCTATATGTTTTCTGTTTAAGAGATTATCTGATAAAAAACCTTCTTCCCCCCACTTAAAATCTTTCTTTTTACTATTAAGTAGAATAAAGGAAAAAACACTAGCTGCTAACATTATGCTATTTTCTAAAACACAATCTATAAAGCTTAATGAATTTAAACTTTCATCATCTTTCATTTTACTGTTCTCTTTTGTGCATAGCAAAAGGAAATATAGATAGTTATTAGGTATTTTTTATATAATTTTAAATAGAAAAATCAATTTTAAACTAATCTTAAAAACGATTTTTCCTTTTTTTCTTTCATACTCATTTACACCATTAATTTTTCAATTTAAAAGATGCTCGTAATTTTTTTACAATCTCATCAACCGAAGTGTCTTGTTCAGTTAGCCTTAAGAAGACCTCTTCTAAACTTGCACCCACTTTATCTGCTTGTTTTCGGAGTTCTTCAATCGTTCCAACGCCAACCATTTTCCCCTTATTAATTATCCCAATCCGATCACATAAGTCCTGAGCAATTTCCATGATATGCGTTGAAAAAAGGACTGAACCTCCTCGTTGAGTATGAATTTCCAGTATAGACTTAACAACTCTTACAGATTTCGCATCAAGACCAGCTATTGGCTCATCTAATATAAGCAAATCGGGATCATGTAGAATAGCAGCAATAATTTGCAATTTTTGTTTATTACCGTGGGATAGGGTGGCAATTATCTGATCATAATATTGAATTGCATCTAAGCTCTCTAAATAATCTTTTGCAAGCTCAGTAGTTCTTTTTTCATCTAACCTTCTAATTGAAGCGATGAAATTAAATAACTCTTTAGGGGTTAATGATTTAAAAATCAAAGGTTCTTCGGACACATACCCTATAAGGCGTTTGATTTCAACCTCGTCTCGTTCTGGGTTTAACCCAAATACCTTCATTTCCCCTTCATTTGGCTCTAGGAGTCCTAGGAGAAGTTTAATTGTCGTAGTTTTTCCGGCACCATTTGGCCCAAGAAGACCAAAAACTTCTCCTTTATTTATTTCAAACGATATACCATTTACTGCCTTAACTTCTCCAAAGAACTTCTTTAAACCATTAACAACAACTATTTTATTATCAGACATTTTCTTTTTTACGATTTGATTAATTTTTCGGATATCCATGCAAATAGAATAATCTTACTTTCCTAAATCTTATCATTTTTTTACAATATATACCGTTATATATTAATATATATTACTATATTTAAATGTTCTTAATTAGTTACCAACATAAATAGAATAATCCCTATCCTTGAATCCACACATTTTTATCAAATATCAAAATATATTTATTTTATATCAATCAATAAAAATGATATACAAATTTTGCTGTGTTTTTTAACATCATATTATTCAATACTTTTCTTTTGATTAACTATTACAATGATAGATATGATTACAATAATCATACCGATTAAATGGGCAAATGTAAATATTTCATCGAGAAAAAATGTAGCAAACATAGCAGCAGTAATAGGTGTAACCCCAAAAATTGTGGCGGCTTTTGATACATCCAAATAAGAAAGCATTTTATACCAGCATATTAATCCAGAACCATAAACTGCACCCATGACGAAAAAAAATAATAGATTACCTGGATCAACAAACAATTTCAGATCCACAGGAAAGAAGATAAAGTAAATTGCTATTAAAATCAAACCTGAAAGAAAATTTCTAAGAAACACCATTTGGATTGGAGTTATTTCATTTCTACTGAACATTGGTTTAGTTAATGTATGTCCAATCATCCATAAGAAACTAATTAACAGAAGTATTCCAACACCGATCAATATAGTAGGATCTATTTCAAGTAAAGAGAAGAATTGAGTTACACCTATTGCTAATCCTAAAAACAAAACAACTGAAAAAATAATTTGTATTTTAGTAATTCGTTCCTTTAAGATTAAAAATCCTAAAAATAAAGAAAAGAACACAGTCGTCTTTTGTGTTAAAGAACCGTTGATTGCTCCCGCCATTTCGTATCCAACAAAAAACAGAATTTGATTAATACCAAATATTATTCCAATAAAAATTAATAACCAAAAATTGTTTTTCCAACCCTGTAACACATGAATTTTATTATCAACGCTTTTTTGATTGTTAGAATTTAATTTTTTTAACTCTATTAGCAGTAAGGGAAAAAATATCAGAGTTTCAACTAGACATGTCATTGCTGCTGATACGTAAGCATCTAATACGGGTGGTCTTGAATTTGCTACAATAGGTTGTAAACCAACAAATATTACACCAACAATACCATATATTAGACCTATCTTAGCTTTTTTCTCCAATGTAATAAAGAAAACAATTAGTAACTAATAAATTTTAGATTTGCAGGAAAAATGTTATTTTATTGTATTTTTCTTTACGATAAATACAATTGAAATGATAATTATTAGCGCACCGATCCCAAATAAAATACCGAATTTAATAGTCGTTTTCTGTGCAAGAGATGCATTTATAACACTCGTGAGTTGATATGCTAGATAAAATAGAATTTGTGCGATTGCAAAATTAATTCCGAGATAAATCAATAATTTTTTATTTTTTTTCCAACCATTTAAAAGAGAATAAACCATAGCAATGTTCGTATTATTCCTCGATTTAATTCTCTTTCTTTCTAATAGCATTAAAGGCAAAAAAATAATTGCCTCGTGTATAACCGTCATCATTGCAAACATATATATATCCATTTCAGATGGTCTTGAACTAATAATAATCGGTTGAATGCCAATTAGAATGAGAGAACCAACACCATACAGGAGCCCCTTAAAGTAATCTTTAGTTACCAAGATAAGAAAATAAAATGAATCACAATAAAATATTTTTTGTTGAATAAAAAATAGAAGCTATTCCTTCTTCTGCTTAATAATGATAATAGTTGAGAATATCATTATGATCATCCCAATTATGTGAAAATAAGTAAAATATTCTCCGAGAAATGCGCTAGCAAGAATTGTTGTGACAATTGTTGTAAAAGACATAATTATCATTGCTTTTCCAATTTCTAAGTAAGAAATGGTTTTATACCAAAATAATAGCCCAAAACCATAATTAAATCCCATGAGAATAAACCAGAAATAATTGATAGGGTCTAAAAATAGTTTAATATTTTCTAAGGGGAAAAAGAGAAAGTATGTTGAAAATAAAATTATGAAACTAATCAAATTTCTAATAACAATAATTTGAAAAGAAGTAATTTCACTTCTATCTAAAAGTGATTTGGCAAAACTATGACCTATAGGCGAAATAATCACATTAATAAGTAATATTATAATACCGAAATTAAATTCTAAAAGATTAAACGAACCCTGAGTGATAGCTATAGTTAGACCAAAGAATAGAACAAACGAAAACAACATTTGTAATTTCGTGACTTTTTCTTTTAAAATTATAAAACCAAATAATAATGTGAATAAAATTCTGGTTTTTAATACTAAAGAGCCATTTATCGCACCAGCTAACTCCAGTCCTAGGAAATTAAAAGCTGGTACTACTGTAAATATTACTCCTATCACCAATAAGATTTTTTTATTGTTTTTCCAGCCGTGTAGTTGAGAATTAATAACTTCTAGATTCTCCAGACCCATTGTTAAAGAATCATTAAATTTTTTTCTTTCTACCATGAAAAGCGGGAAAAAGATAAATAATTCTATTAAATTAGCCATAGCAGCAAAAATATAAAAATCAAGTTCAGACGGGCGTGAATTGGCAACTATAGGTGCAGTACCTATAATAAATACGCTAATAATTCCAAAAAGAAGTCCTTTTTTTAAATTTTGTTCAGGTAAGACATTTATTCTTATTAACCTAATTAAAATACTAAAGAAAATTCAACACCATATTATTATTTTTTTAAATAAAACAGAGATTTCTCAATAAATTCATAAATTTTTTAAGATATTCAGAATTCCTTAGAAAGATAATGCAATGGGCATTTTATGACTATAGATAAAAACTGAGTTTTCACGAAATTCTTAAATAAATCGGTCTAACTAATAGCTGTTTTTATTCAAATTGGCGATACTTATGTGAAAATGAAGATTGAAGTAGTTGAACTTATTGTACGTAAGAAATTAGTATTGAAAGCAAAATTTCCAGCTTCTTTAGCAAGATTAATGCTTATTTTTGAGATTTTCATCATCTGTTTCAATTTTGTTCCCTCATTCTATTTGGTTTTAAGGAATATCTTGCTTTTGGAAGATTAAAGTCGCAAGTCCAAGGAAAATTACAGTTATACTAACCATAATTAGGATAATCGTAGTGGTAGTAAGAGTTAAAGGAGTTATGGACATTCCTAACGCTTCTCCAGCACTACCAATTGATCCAAATAATCCCCCGGTATTTGAAATCCAAACTTTTCCTAGTTGTTCGAAATAATATGTGAAGGAAAATAGAAGCGGCCACTCACTTCGCGCCAAAATTGGGAGAAAGCTGATTAACGTAGGAAGAACCATAAAACCTATGATGGGAATTAAATATGCGAGCCCAACTTTCTTAAACACGCTTGAGGAAAAAACAACGATAGCTGTCAATGGGAGTAGTGCTATAAGACCCATAAGGAAGATATATCCTCCTATAGATAATATATCTGGAATGTAAATCGGATCAACGAAAAAGATTGATCCTAATATGAATGAAAGGGATAGACATATCATTGTAATGACGATCATTAGTATAAAGGCAAAAATTTTTCCCCAAAGAAATTCCCACCGTCTCACTGGCTTGCTAAAAAACCAGGATAATGAACCATTTCTTTTTGCGCCAGCCACAGAACCAGCACCTACAGTAATACTGAAGATCAACCCAAAATACATGATGTAGAGACTAAAGAATATACCAATCAAACTTCTGATACCATTAATTGAAATCGACCCTCTCAAACGAATTATGGCTCCGAAGGAAAAAAGGAGTATTATCCCCGGAGCAACACTAGCGAGGGCAAGAATAAGAAGTTTCTTCTTACTTGCAGCTAATTCGGTTTTAAAAATTGTTACTATTGAACTAAAATAACCTCGGTTTTGTTTCCTCCTTATCCAAATTATCATTCCTGCGACTAATCCTATAATTGCTGCTATAATTACAAAGAAAGGGATCCACTGAAATGGTGGATAATTGATTAGCTCAATAATGATTGTTGAGGTATATCTATTACCCATGCTATCAATGGAAACAACGGATATATTATGTTCACCAGGGTCAGATATTTGTATTTGATAACTACTAGAATATTGATCATAAAAACCAGAACCATCAATTTCCGCATAAAGCTGGTTGTCTAAGTAAATCTGAAATGTAATGTTAAGATAACCATCTATAATAGGATTATCCCATCCTATCCAGGTAAGGTTAATAATCCGTTCGGAGGTAGAATAACTAATATTAAATGTAAGAAGGTTAAAGCTAAAACTAACTGGTCCTGTTATAGCATTTGCAGGAAACACCAGATCATTTAAAGCGAGGATATTCGAATTTGTAATGTAAGTACGTGAAGAGGGCATTCCATTCAGTGCTACTAATGCAATTTGAGAATTAATAATTTGAATAGTTCCCGCAACCCCAAATTCATTGAGTGTTGCAAACGAACTACCGTTGATGATAAGATTAGCTGAATCATATTTCCAAACTATAGTGGTAAGAGTGTAGCTGTCAAATAATCCCATAGTTGTATAATCTCGGCAGTCAATAGATCCTCCTATTGTTGAATTATCTATAAGAAGAGTTGAAAGATCGGAAATAATTACATTTTGTGTAATAATAGAATTTTGCAGTAGAAACAGATTCCCCGTATTGAACATATAGATGCTACCTTGAAGTGTAGAATTGACCATACTCACACTCGCTGTAAATTTTATGATAATATCATCCATGATCGTTTGATTCTCAATTACAATAATTCCGCTTTCATAAGTTATACTATTTTGAAGTGGAGTAGAATAGTTTTGAGGAAAAGTTCCTGACTGGTTTTTAGAGATAATAGTATAGTGGAAGAAAAAACCGACAATAATGAGTGTACTAAAGATTAAGACAGGTGTTTTTAATTTCTTTAACTTCTGAATGGTCTCAATCATTTCTTTATCCCTCCTGCTCCTTTTCATAATCTAATGCTTTCATAAAGATTTGCTCGATATCTAACCCAGAAGATCGAAATTCCTTAATAGTAATTTTATTTTGAAGGGAAATTTTCGCAATTATCTGCCATACTTCGTTAAGTTTGTCAGTATTAAGTATAAGTGAATCTCCCTCTTCACTGATATTTGAAACAACAGATGAAAGAGCTTCTCGAAACAGTTTATGATTTGGACTAATGACAATTACATTAGTTTTCAATTCTTCATTCAACTCATCAATAGGTCCTTCCATAATAAGACGACCATGATCGATGATAGCAATAGAATCGGCATTCATTTTTTGGATCTCGGGTAAGATATGAGTCGAAATAAAAATTGTTTTACCCTCCTTGTTGAGATCCTTAAGAAGCTCAATAATTTGATTCCTGCCAACAGGATCTAGATTTGAAGTAATTTCATCTAAAATAAGGAGTTCAGGATCATTCATAAGCGCTTGAGCAATACCTATTCTTTGTTTCATTCCGGCAGAAAATTTTGCGATAACACGCCTTCTTGCATCAGTTAAATCCACAAGACGAAGAAGATCATTAATTTTTTTCTTGGTTTCCTGGATGGGCATACGAAATATTGAACCGATATAAGTAAGTAGTCTTTCTGCTGTCATAGACATAAAATATGTTGGATGTTCAGGGACGTATCCAATACGTTTGTGGATATCCATTTTACCTTTCCCATTAATATCATCTCCAAACAGCTCTATACACCCTTCAGTTGGAAACAATGAACCAATTAACATCTTTATAGTGGTGGTTTTTCCTGCACCATTGGGACCTAGGAGACCGTAAATCCCACCTGAAACCCTTAAATCTAATTTATTGACTGCAATAACATCTTTAAAAGCTTTTGTTAAGCCAAAAGTCTGAATAATAGGATTCTTCAAATATTAGGATCTCATTCTTTCTTTGAGAACATGAATTTTTATTTCAATTTAAAATTTATCATAACAGTATAGGTGCAGTACCTATATATTCTAATTAAAATACACCTTATTATTTTTTTTTAAATAAAACAGAGATTTCTCAATAAATTCAAAAATTTTTTATATATTCAGAATTTTTTAGAAAGATAACACAAAAGAGCATTTTATGACTATCAATAAAAACTGGTTTTTGAATAAAATAAATAATTTTTTAAAAAATGATGAAAGTAATAGGATGAGAGT
>LAZR01002539.1_pt1 | contig 10541 bp, 9 predicted proteins | sample 329461 | NCBI WGS metagenome assembly LAZR01 (sample SAMN03002196, study PRJNA259156) | marine sediment metagenome | biome: sea floor; feature: Hydrothermal impacted sediments; material: marine sediment; isolation source: Loki non-amplified sample from Loki's castle hydrothermal vent sediment ...
ATTCACAACCCAGCAGGTCCTGAACGGTGCGTCGTACATCGGGGTCTTTAGCGGCGATAACGGTTGCCGTAAGATCGCGGCTTACAATTTCGCTCGCCAGATTAGGGCCACTCAGCACGCCTATGCGACAGCGAGGAATTTCTTCCTGCAGAATTTCGCTCATGAGCTTGAAACCGTGGGCTTCGATACCCTTGGTGAGACTTACAACAATCTGACCGTCGCGAAATTTACCGCTGTTTTCACGGATAACGGCACGGAAAGCCTTGCTCGGAATAGCGACAAATACGATTTCTGCTTTGTTTACGGCGTCTGCGAGATCGGTGGTGGGCTGAATATCGCCCTTAATTTCCACGCCGGGCATGTAGCGGCTGTTTATACGGGTTGTGCGGACCTCTTCGGCCTGCACTTCGTCGCGCATCCAGAAATGAACCCGGTGGCCGTTCTCCCCGAGTACCTTTGCCATGGCGGAACCGAAGCTGCCTCCTCCGAGAACCGCCACGTCGTGCTTCGGCTCTTTGGCCCTGCTAACAGGGGGTTCACGTTTGTCAGGCATAGTTATTCCGTTTGTTTGAATCAGATCTGAACCGGCCGGCGCGAGTTAAAAAAACACGGCGTCTCAGCCGGGCTCTTCAAATTCAAGCGCGCGTACCAGGTTCTTGAACTCTTCCCGGTTCTGCTTGTTCAACCCCATAAGTACTTTGTGAGCATCCAGTACCTTATCGCGAACGTCTTGTTCGCTGGCCCTCAGCACCGGTATTTCTTCGAGCTCTTCAATGCGCGAGGCGGGCTCACGGAGAATGATGAAGATTTTGTTGAAACCCATCGAGGTGATGATGCGGGTAATATCCGGATTGGTCGAAATCAGCGTGGGCAAGAAATGACTTTGCTTCTGGGCAGCCATGGCAATCTTGGCCAGTAGACCCAGAGTGGTGCTGTCAATAATGTCCGTTTCGGTGAGGTCGATCACCACGGTCTTGAACTGTGGATCCAGAGTGATGGAATCAACCAGATTGTCCAGCGTACAACAAAGGTTCAGCCGGATTTCTCCAATAAACTTAAGGACGTATATGCCCTGTTTTTCAGCTTGCAGGATTTTATAACCAACCATGTCTCACACTGCCACTATTTCAACGACGTGTTGTCTGACACTAAAATCGTATCAGTGACCGTCACGATACCGATATCGTCCGGTAACTCTGTGATCTCGTCGAGGTTGAGAGCCTCGCTAAGCGCTGCGACAGTGTGACGACCTCCAGATACGAGTTCAAGTAGTCTCTGTTCCTTTTCATCAAGACTCTTTTGCCGAATGACTTCAAGAATGCCATCGGAAAACAGAATCAGATGAAAGGGCTTGTCCAATGCAACTTCGTACACTTCCCATTGTGGCGATTCAAAAAGCCCTACGGGAAGTCCACTGCCCTCCAGAAAGGCCGTCTCGCCGTCTTCAAAGGAAAGCACTGGCATCGGGAAGTGAGCCCCTACCGCATAGTGTAATTTACGCTCGCTGAGAGAAATAATACCAACAAACATTGTTACGTGTTTTCCCAGACCCGTATCAAGTAACTCCGAGTTGATACGCTCGAGAAATCGTTCCGGATAGAGGATGTCGTCGCTGGACCCCCGGCGAAGGTTGCGTTGTAAGCGATTGCTCAGGTTTTTAAGCAGCACCGTCACGAATGCAGAGCTGGCACCGTGGCCAGACACGTCGGCAATATAAACCAGCGTTTTGTCTTCGGTCAGTGGAAAATAATCAAGAAAGTCGCCACTCAGGTATAAAGATGGCTTGATCAGGTGATCGATGTACAGACCACCGGTGAACTGCTCTTTTTCTGGCAGCATACGCAGTTGAACTTTGCGCCCGGCTCTCTGATCAGCGCGTAACTCAGCGATGCCGTCCCGCAGATCGCGGTTAGCATCTTCCAATTCTTGGCGGTAAAGCTGATTCAGGCGCCCCAAACGAACGCGATCAAGCAGCTTGCGAATGACGTCGCTTAGCGCTTTTTTATCCCTGCCGCAGGGTTTGAGCACGAAATCAGAAGCCCCTGCCCGAAGCGCATCAACCACGTTATTGCTGGACTCAGTGGCTGAACAGGCCACGATGGGGGTAGGCGTTTCGGATTCTTCCAGGCGTCCGGCGAGATCCTCGATCTCAGGGGGCGTGAGGTCTGCAAAGATAACATCGGGCATGTTATCGTCAATCATCGCGCTCGCAGAGGCGACATCGCGATAGCCAGAGACGTAGAATCCTCTCGTTTGAAGATAGCGCGCAAGTTCAGTGCGGGCCTTCTCGTCTGCATCAATTATCAGTATACGAATAAGTAAGCGCCCTGTGCGCGAGGTCATGGCTGTTGCCCTAAACTACCAGCGATAAACGAAAAACGGCGTTCCGAAACCTATTTTGGCACGCCCCTGTGATATAACAAGGCCAGTTTGGCGAAATCCGGAGATTCCTGCGAATGAGACGAGCGGTAAATGACCTGTTAGGTGCTTATGACAAGCTGATCATGGATCCGGTTCACGGGGCGATTCCCTTGTATCGGCATGAAATCCAGGTGATTGACCACCCGCTGTTCCAACGGCTGCGCAATATCTGCCAAAACGATATTCTCAGCCTGGTGTTCCCCGGCGCTACACACTCGCGTTTCCTGCACAGCATTGGCGTGATGCATGTGGGCACGCGCATGTTCCGCTCAATGATTGACGCCTACCTCCGGGAGCGACAGCTCAGCGAGCAGACCGACCTTAGCCTCAGCCAGCTTGATGCCATTGATTATCTCGCTAAAACCATCCGCCTTGGCTGCCTGCTGCACGACAGCGGTCACTCCAGTTTCTCTCACCAGTTTACCCAGGCTCAACGAATCCGCGAGCTTATGTCGCGCCCTGGCCGGTTCGCCGATCTTTGGGAGGGTGTCGATTACTCCGCTTATCACAGCGCAGAGCCGGAAGAGCTCGAGCACGAGCATTACTCGGTTCGGGTCGCTCACGATGTGCTGGAGGCGGTTGATCTGGAAGGCGCCGGCCTCCATGCCCTCGACGTTATAGGCATTATGGAAACCACAGAGGTTGCGCCCAGCGAAACCTTCTGCCGCCATGCCCGAACGTTTTGGGGGTTCATTGCCGGCGAAAATGCCGAGGCGGAATCGCTGATCAGCGAAAACATTCCGCGGCTGGTGCTGGATATGCTCTCATCCATTGTCTCCGGGGAAATTGATGCCGACCGAGCCGATTACATGCTGCGTGACGGCTTTCACTCGTCCGTCACGATTGGCGGGTTCAACCTTGATCACCTTCTGAGCAACCTGCGTTTCGGTTGGGACGAGTCAGAGCCCTGGCTGGGCCTGGCAATCACCCAGAAAGGCCTGGGCGCGCTGGAAGATTTTGTTTACAGCCGCTATCAGATGTACCGGAAAGTCTACGCCCACAAAACCGCACTGGGGTTTGACTGGCTGTTGCGTGAGGCCATTAACGAAGTTCTGGAAGACCCGGAAAGCTTTGAATGGATCGATACCTGCCTGAGCAACATGCGCTATTTTGCCGAGCTCACCGACAACTTTTTTTGGGAGGCTTTTCGGAAGGTTGCGCGCCAACGCCCCAACAGCTTCTCTTTTTGCATTGTGAATCGCGTTAAGCTGAATCACCTCGACACCCGGGAAGATCTTTCAGCTGCCGGCATCGCGAGTCATAGCGCCTGGCTGGCGGAGGCCATGGAACTGAACCCGGTCAACGTTGTGACCTGTTCCATGTGGGCTCGTTTTTCTAACATCCAGGACAACTTCAACGGCATCAAAGTGCTGATTCGTGATCCGATTGACCGGTCACGCTCCTTGAAAAAGATCACCGATGTGAGTGCCTTTTTCAGCAAGTTCAGCGACGGAACCATCACCCATTTCTATGCCCGCCCGGATATCACCCACGATTCGGGGCCTGCGATTAGCGGTTAGCTGCGTTTTTCGCGCAGGCCTCCACAAGGCTACAGGCGCTGTTGAATGCGCCTTCTACCCGGCCACCGTCAAGCCAGTCGCCTGCAATGCCAATACCCTGCTCCGGAAACCAAAGGCAGCCAGGTTTAGCACCGCCCTCTGAACGGGCGTACAACCAGCGGTGGGTGATTGAATCGGTAACCACCGCCCCGGTTCCTGTCAGTTCCCTGAATGCCGCAATCAGCTCTGCTGCTACCTGTTCTTGTGATGCGTCCACATTGCGCTCCGTCCAATCCGGAGTGGCGTGAAGTACCCACCATGTGCTGCCGTTTTGTTCGGAATTTGCGCGCCCCGGTTTACTGGAGTTGTTGGCCACCCAGAACAGCACCGGATGATGGCAACGCATGCCCTCATGGCTCGGCCAGGGATTCTCCTCGAACGCCACGGCGACCGCCCAGCATGGCAGCACTCGGCTTACAGCGTCGTCAAGCTGCGACGCCAACTCGGGAAGATCGCTCTGAGTAAGCAAATCTCGCGCTTGCGCGGGCGGAGCGGTAATGATGACGTTATCAAACTCCCCTTCCGGTTTTTCGTTGCTCTCAGAACTGTCAGAACTACCAGAACTATCAGAACGACCGGATAACGCCCAACCTGTATCCGTTCGGGCCATATTTTGAATGCGAGTACCGGTGATAAGGGTTGCGTGGGCAGACAGCGCACGCGAAACTGCGGTCATCCTGGGCGTGCCAACATACCGAGGCGTTTCCGGGAACGTTTGCCAGTGGCCGTTTTTGTCTTGAAAGCCGAGCCGCCCGTTCCAGGTGCTGAAAGAGTTTTTGCCGGCAAACTCAGTGAGAAAAGGCAGGAATGCGGGGTTGCGGGCCGTAAAATATTGCGCGCCCATGTCCACCGAACCGTCGGAAGAGCCGCCCACAATTCGTTTTGCGGACAGCCTGCCACCGGGCCCTCGACTTTTTTCAAAAATCGTTACGTCGTGCCCCTGTTGTTTCAGTTTGATGGCGGTCGTCAGGCCCGTAATACCTGAACCAACAATCGCGATGCGGCGTATATCATTTGTATGAAATGTCTGATTAAACATGGTTTATGGTGCATCCAAATACTGTGGTTAGAGCGTACAAGTCGTTGAACATCAGAGCCCGGAATGTCCGAATGCCTCGTTGTTCAGGTTCCATTCAGAGAAAAAGGCAATCAGGGTATGACCCGAGTGCAAAACTTGTTTATTAATATTGTGAGGTGGTTCGATTCCGATGCCGGTTCGGATCAGATAGACGTTACCTCACGATCTTTCAATTTCGTGCGAGTTATCCCGTTTCTGGCGTTGCACCTGGCCTGCCTGCTGGCCTTCTACACCGGTGTAAGCGCCTTTGCGGTGGGTTTCGCATTCGTCTTTTTTATAGCTCGCATGTTTGCCATTACCGGATTCTACCACCGCTATTTTGCACACAAGACATTCAAAACAAGCCGTCGGGCGCAGTTCGGGTTTGCCGTGCTTGGCGCCAGTGCCGCTCAGCGGGGACCGCTTTGGTGGGCTGCGCATCACAGGCATCATCACCAGCATTCCGATCGCGAGCAGGATCTGCACTCCCCTCACCAAGGCGGGTTCTGGTGGTCGCACATGGGCTGGTTTACCTGCGATGCGGGCTTTGCCACCGATGAGCGCCGTATTCGCGATTGGCTCAAATTTCCGGAATTAAAGCTTATCAACCGGTTTGACTCGTTGATACCGGCCGCGGCAGCGATATTGATCTACGGTTTGGGCGAAGCGCTTGCAGCCTGGGCGCCGGGGCTTGGTACGAACGGCTTACAGATGCTGGTTTGGGGCTTTTTCATTTCTACCGTTGTACTTTTCCACGCAACGGTTTCGATCAATTCGCTCTCCCACGTTTGGGGCAAGCGGCGTTTTGAAACCTCGGATAACAGCCGCAACAACTTTTGGCTGGCGCTTCTGACCCTGGGTGAAGGCTGGCACAACAATCACCACCGCTGGCCCCAATCTGTTCGGCAGGGTTTTCGTTGGTACGAGATTGATATGACGTGGTATGGCCTCTGGGTATTGTCAAAACTGGGAATCATATGGGAACTGAACCCGATACCACAGCAGGTTCAAGAAGAAACCCGTCAACTTGATCAAACAAGGAGGGCGCGTAAATGAACTTTGCCCCAACCATTGAAGTAGGCCACCCGAATTCCGCGGTGCCCGCCACGTTGCAACAATTCAAGGTTCTGTTTAATGAACTCGACAAAGGCAACCTGAGCAAGCTGCCCGCTGTGTACAGCGAAGACATCCGATTTCAGGATCCGTTGGGCTCTGTGGAAGGGCTTGATGCATTAACGCACTATTTTTCAGGCTCTTACGCCAATGTTATTTCCTGCCACTTTGACTTCGAAGAGGCAGTGGTTCAAGACAGTTTCGCCACCATCCCCTGGCTGATGCACCTGTGCCACAAACGGATTCTCGGCGGGCGCGAAATACAGGTGGCGGGTATAAGCCATCTGGAAATCCGACAGGGAAAAATCTGTTACCACCGGGATTATTTCGACGCCGGCCAGTTGCTCTATGAAAACCTGCCCGTGGTTGGTGGCGTTATCCGTTGGGTTAAAGGTTACGCGGGATGAGCGGGCGCCTCGATACCTTATCCAGCATCTGGATAACCGGTGCCAGCTCCGGCATTGGCGAATCCGTAACCCGCGCACTGATCCGTGGCGGACACCAGTTGATCGTTACCGGGCGGCGTTCCGAGCCCCTTGAACAATTGAAGGCTCTTGCACCGGAGCGCATTACGGTGGCGACAGCGGACACCACCAGCAAAGATGAGTTGCAACAGATCGCGCCCTCGTTGGAGGCCCACGGTGATCTCAACATGGCGATTCTCAACGCCGGCACCTGTGAATACATCGACATTGCAAACTACAACAGCGATGTAATCGAAAAAAACATAGAAACCAACGTGATTGGCACCGCCCGCTGCATCGACATCGCGTTGCCGGCCTTGCGCCGCACTCGTGCCAAAGGTTTGCCCGCCACGTTGGTGATTGTCGGGTCGTCGGCCTGGTGGTTCCCTTTTGCTCGCGCGGAAGGCTACGGCGCTTCAAAAGCGGCATTGGCCTATTTCGCTCAAAGCCTGCGGGCGGATCTTTCGGTCGAAGGCATAGATGTGGTGCTGGTATCGCCAGGTTTTGTAAAAACACCCCTGACCGAACGCAACGATTTCCCGATGCCGTTTCTGGTGTCCGCTGAAGATGCCGCTGAGCGCATTGTCAGCGGCCTGGCCAAAGGCCATCACGAAATTGCTTTTCCAAAACGCTTTACCTGGATTCTGAAATGCCTGGGCGCTTTACCCCAGACACTGATTGATCGTATGGCGGCTTCCATGGCCCGCAAAGGCTCCAGCGAACAGGAAACAAAGGAATGAGTAAAACCCGTCAGCGTATTGCCGTCATTGGTGCCGGCGTGTCTGGCCTCACCGCAGCATGGCTTCTGGCTGAAGAGCACGAGGTACACGTTTTTGAGGCAGGCGATTACGCCGGTGGCCACACCAACACCGAATATGTCGATGTCGGTGGGCGTACCTGGCCTGTAAATACCGGGTTTATTGTATTCAATGACTGGACCTATCCGAACTTTATGCGATTGATGGAGCGTTTGGGCGTGCCGTCAGAAGTCAGCACTATGAGTTTTAGCGTGGACAGCAGTACGACCGGTCTGCAATACAACGGAACCAGCCTGAATACGCTGTTCGCCCAACGTAAAAATCTGTTTAACTTTTCGTTCCTGAACATGGTGCGGGAGATTCTGAGATTCAACAAAGAAACTCGTGCCGACCTGGTGGCGGGTAACATTCGAAGCAAAGAAACCGTGGGCGAGTATCTGAATCGTAATGGCTACTCCCGGTATTTTCGAAATAACTACATAGTGCCCATGGGCGCCGCTATCTGGTCGGCGCCGGAAATCGTACTTGAGCAGTTTCCTGTGCATTTCTTCCTGCAATTTTTCAACAATCACGGCATGTTATCCGTTGACGATCGTCCGACCTGGCGCGTCATTTCCGGGGGTTCTGCCCAGTACGTCAAGGCGATGATGGAGCGGCTCGGAGAACGCACGTATCTGAACACGCCTGTACAAGCGGTCACCCGAACCGAGAGTGGCGTTACCGTGACGGCAAACGACCAGACTCATGAATTCGATCAGGTCATTTTCGGTTGCCACAGTGACCAGGCGTTGGCCATGCTCACCGACCCCAGCGAGCAGGAACGGGAAATTCTGGGCGCTATCCCCTATCAGGAAAATGACGTAGTGCTGCACACGGATACACGTGTGCTGCCAGATAACAGCAGGGCCTGGGCAGCCTGGAACTATTTCATCCCGAAACACAGCACAGAGCCGGTTTCTGTGACCTACAACATGAATATTCTGCAGAATTTCGACACGGCGCCAGAGACGTTCTGCGTCACCCTGAACCGAACCCATGACATTGCGCCAGACAAGGTGATCAAACGTTTTACCTACGCTCACCCGGTATTTACGCTCGACGCGGTGCAAGCCCAGGAACGCTACGAGGAAATTGGCAACAAGAACCACACTCACTTTTGCGGCGCCTACTGGTTCAGCGGGTTTCATGAAGATGGCGTGCACAGCGCACTTCGGGTAGCGGGTGATTTTGGAGTGGAGCTCTGATAATGGGCAGCCAATGGTTGCAAGGTTCAATTCGGCACCGGCGTCTGTACCCGGTTCGGCACGAATTTGAATATCACACGGGCATGTTGGCGCTGGACACAGATGAGTGGAATGAAGTGACCAATATAAGCCCGTTTTTTTCTTTGGAACGCTTCAATTGGGTGTCGCTGAAGCGCAAAGATTATTTTCGACCCGAAGCCGGAGCTCTTTCAGACGCCGTGCGTGAACAGGTCAAGGAAGCAACAGGCTGGCGGCCGGACGGGGCCGTGGAATTGATTACCCACCCGCGCTACGCCGGTTATGTGTTCAACCCGGTTAGCTTCTACTTTTGTTACCGGCACGGCGAAAACGGCAATAACGGTGACGTACCGGCCGTGATTATGGCGCAGATTACCAATACACCCTGGAACGATCGACATGTTTACTGCCTGGAAACAACCGGCAGCGAGGCCAATTCTGCCGGCTGGCGTACCGAACAGTTTGCATTCACCAAGCGCTTTCATGTGTCGCCTTTTAACACCATGGCGCAGCATTACGAGTGGACGTTCAGTTTCCGGGGGCCGGAATTGCGAATTCACATGAACGTGGTGGAAGAAGGAAAAAAGCATTTTGAAAGTTTGCATCCTGTTGGCCATTTGGGAGAGCCTGATGATATAGGCTATGGAGTCGTCTATCTAGCTTCGGATGAATCCAAGTTTATGACTGGTTCTGAATTGGTAATCGATGGTGGATATACCGCACAATAACAAACTACCCTAAAACAAAAAATTATGAAAAATATACTTGTACCTACCGATTTCTCTGAAAACTGTACTAAAGCTGCACATCTCGGGATTAAAATGGCAAAAACATACAATGCAGAAATACACTTTCTACATCAAATGACAACACCTGTGGACGTAATACTCTCCATCACAGTTTGCGTCGGTTTCCGGTGGAGGCACTCAAGGTTGGTGCCGGTATCTACTGGCACGCCCTGAAACTGAAATTCAAAGGCGCTCCGTTTTACACCCACCCAGACAAGCTGGCCAAAAGCGACCCTGCCCATCGGCTTGGAAGCGATGATCAGGGTATTGACGTAACCAGCGCGAACGACACAAACAAGAACCGAGGTAAGGTAAGCTCATGGAGAACATGAATACATCGGCTGATCCTATCGCCAAACCCCAGGGAAATGCCTCTGTGGCTAACCGTGTCGCCAGAACTCTGGTCACGCAGCAACTCCGGCAGTTGGGCAACGGCACGCTCACCGTAAAGCAAGCTGGCCGGGATGATCTGATTTTCGGAGATGGCGACACAACGCTTCAGCCGGCTGAATTGATTATTCATGACCAAAGCACCTGGCGAGACTTGCTCACCGGAGGCAGCGTTGGCGCTGCTGAAGCCTATGTGGCCGGTGATTGGTCGTCACCTGACCTGGTCGCCCTGCTTCGTTTTTTCACCCGTAACATCGACCGCATGAACGAATTTGAAGACCGATTCAGTTGGGTAACCAAGCCCGCGCTAAAAGGTCTGCACTGGCTTAATCGAAACACCAAAGACGGCTCCAGAAAGAACATCAGCGCTCACTACGATCTCGGCAACGATCTTTTCGAAACCTTTCTTGACCCGACCATGATGTATTCCTCGGCGATTTATCCAAACGATGATTCAACGCTTGAAGAAGCTGCCGTGCACAAGCTGGACACGATTTGCCGCAAGCTGGAACTCAGTCCGGGCGACCGGGTGATTGAAATAGGAACCGGCTGGGGCGGCTTTGCCGTGCACGCGGCTAAGCATTATGGTTGCCACGTAACCACAACGACAATCTCAAAGGAGCAACTGGAACTGGCCAGGGAGCGCGTTCGTGGTGAAGGCCTTGAAGACCGCATTACCCTGCTGTTTGACGACTATCGCGATCTTGCAGGGCAGTTTGATAAGCTGGT
>LAZR01002540.1_pt1 | contig 10538 bp, 6 predicted proteins | sample 329461 | NCBI WGS metagenome assembly LAZR01 (sample SAMN03002196, study PRJNA259156) | marine sediment metagenome | biome: sea floor; feature: Hydrothermal impacted sediments; material: marine sediment; isolation source: Loki non-amplified sample from Loki's castle hydrothermal vent sediment ...
CCCTTATCCTTTAAGTATGGCCAGTACAATTCTAGAAGGTTCTTTACACCAGCATTTTCTTAAAGAACATTTTGCATCCTTAACGGACTGTCATAAAGATAAGCAGCCGACCAAATACTTTGTCGATTTGGTTTTTACCCGACTAAATTCTAACTCCCATGTCTAAATCCGTAATCACTTCCTGGCAACGTCTTTTAGGTTTATTAAGGCTAGATAGGCGCGACGTTTTACAGGTTTTTTATTATGCAATTTTTGCAGGATTGGTAAATCTATCGCTACCCTTGGGCATTCAGGCCATCATAAATTTAATTCAAGGTGCCGAAATCAGCACGTCTTGGATAATTCTTGTTATAGTGGTTACGGGTGGAGTTGCGTTCGGCGGAGTTTTGCAACTTATGCAAATACGCATAATTGAAAACATTCAACAGAAAATATTTACAAGGGCATCGTTTGAGTTTACCTACCGTTTTCCTAAAATAAAAATGAGCGAACTGCGGGATTATTATCCACCGGAGTTGGCGAATCGATTTTTTGATACGATGACAGTCCAGAAGTCATTGTCAAAGCTTTTATTAGACTTTCCATCTTCGCTTCTACAGATTATTTTTGGACTGGTCTTGCTATCTTTTTATCATCCTTTTTTTATTATTTACGGCTTGTTGCTATTGCTTTTAATTTACATCGTATTCAAATTCACGATACAAAAGGGAATGAATACCAGTCTCGATGAGTCGAAGGCTAAATACAAAGTGGCCCATTGGATACAGGAAGTAGCCCGTTCGTTGATCAGTTTCAAACTCTCCGGTAAAACAAGTCTCGCGGTCAACAAAAACGATTATTTGGTTTCAGAATATCTAGAATCACGTGAAAGTCATTTTAGAATTCTAGTGATCCAATTCATTCAGATGATTGGTTTTAAAGTGTTGGTAACGCTTGGCCTATTGTTAATTGGTGGACTTTTAGTTTTCAATCAAGAAATGAATATTGGTCAATTTGTCGCTGCTGAAATCATTATTCTTCTTGTCATTACGTCCGTCGAAAAACTGATACGGGGCCTCGAGACGTTTTATGACCTTCTTACCTCACTTGAAAAACTCGGGCAGGTAGTCGATAAAGATCTTGAAAACCAAGAAGGAGAAAGACCTTTTACAGAAACTTCTGACATTACGGTCGAACTAGAAAATATAGTTTTTACCGTAGCTGAAGGCAAGCCCATTCTTCAAGATATATCCTTAAAAATAGAGCCTCAAAGTACCACACTAATTGTTGGCGCAAGTGGTTCCGGAAAGTCTACATTGCTTAGAATAATTGCAGGTCTGAGTGAGCCGACCCAAGGCACTATTTATGTGAATAACATTGCCCTGAATGGTATAAACACCAACCACTACCGATCTTTTATGGGCCAATCATTAATTGAAGAAAGTCCGTTTGAGGGTACCATACAAGAAAATATAACTTTTGGCGACAGCACGATTTCGCAAAAAGACCTCTATTGGGCGTTGGAAAAATCAGGCCTTATTCACTTTGTGAAAGAACAGCCCAAGGGGCTGAACACCATCATCTATCCTGAAGGCCAGCAAATACCCTATACCGTAGCTAAAAAAATTGTCTTGGCACGTAGCATCGTCAAAAAACCCAAGGTGTTACTTTTAAAAGACCCCCTTCACCGTTTCGACGAAATAGAAGCCTTACAGATAATCAAGTTTCTGACAAACAAAAGTAATCCGTGGGCGTTGGTGGTAGTTAGTCAAGATCCTAAATGGTTAGGTCATTTTGAACGTATTCTGACGATGGAAAAAGGTAAAATTGTTTCGATAAACTAGACCGCATGCTAAATATTTCTAAAAATCCATTGAACAAGACCGTACATCTAGCCGGTTTTAAGTCTACCGAACGCGTTTTTCATCAAAGGCATTACAAACATTTCAACCGTTTTTTACTGGCCTCCGCAGTTTTCGGCGTAATTGTTCTTTTTCTTCCCTGGACCCAAAATATTAGAAGTAGGGGCTTCTTAACCACCCTTACCCCAGACCAGCGTCCGCAGACCATTCAATCACCTATTCCCGGTCGGATAGAAAAGTGGTATGTACAAGAAGGTGATTTAGTAAACAAGGGAGATACTATATTGTTTGTATCCGAGGTGGCAGATGAATACTTCGATCCCAGACTAGTAGAGCGTACCGGGGAACAGATCAAGAACAAAGAATCTTCGGTCATTTCGTACGGAGGTAAAGTAAAAGCCTTGGACAGACAGGTTTCAGCCTTGCGTAACGAACAGGTTCTGAAGACAGAGCAGGCCGAGAACAAGCTAATCCAATCCAAACTTAAAGTACAGAGCGATAGCATCGATCTCGAAGCCGCAAAAACCAATCTGAGTATTGCCGAAAGACAGTTTGAAAGAACAAGTCAATTGGAGCAAGAAGGACTTAAGGCCATGACCGATGTCGAAGAAAAACGCCTTAAGCTTCAGGAAACCCAGGCCAAATTAATATCGCAGCAAAACAAACTGTTGGCCTCGCGAAACGAAATTTTGAATGCACAGGTCGAAATAGGGCGTGTTGGCGCGGAGTATGCCGACAAAATATCGAAAGCTCAAAGTGATCGATTTACGGCAGAATCGAACCAGTTCGATTCGGAGGCAGAGGTGACCAAATTAGAGAACCAATATACCAACTATGCGATGCGCAAAGATATGTATTACATACGCGCGCCTCAAACTGGATACATCAATAAAGCTATTCAGGGAGGTATCGGAGAAACCTTCAAGCAAGGTGATCCATTAGTAGGGATTATGCCAAACAATGTCAACTTGGCGGTCGAGACCTTTGTCAACCCTATAGATTTGCCTTTGGTACATCTCGACGAAAAAATACGGATTCAGTTCGATGGATGGCCCGCCATTGTATTCAGCGGGTGGCCAAACGTTTCGTATGGCACCTATGGGGGTATCGTGGTCGCAGTAGAAAATTTTATAAGTCCGAACGGTAAATATAGGGTTCTCGTGGCCCCGGACCCCGATGATCAGGAGTGGCCAGAAGGTATTCGAGTGGGATCGGGTGCCAATACAATCGCTCTATTGGAAGATGTACCGATTTGGTACGAGCTTTGGCGACAAGTCAATGGTTTTCCACCCAACTATTATCAGCCTCAGAACATGGCCGAAAAAGGAAACACGAAATGAGATATTTTTTTCTTTGGGTTTGCTTGATTATCGGTTTTGGCGCAAAAGCGCAGCAATCCGATATGCCCGTTCTAAAATTCAATGAATTTATAGGATACGTCAAACGCTATCACCCGATTGCCAAACAGGCAGAACTAACCATAGACGCGGCCCAGGCAAATCTTATGAAATCGCGCGGTGGGTTTGATCCTAAAATAGAGGTCGATTACGGACGTAAGGACTTCAAGGGAACAGAATATTATGATAGACTTAATGCCACCTTCAAAGTGCCTGTTTGGTATGGAATCGACTTAAAGGGAAATTTCGAGCAGAACCAAGGAGAGAATTTAAATCCTGACGAGTCGGTACCCGATGATGGACTCTATAGTGCAGGGGTTTTAGTATCCCTTGGTGAAGGTCTTTGGATGAACGAACGTATGGCTACCCTGAAACAGGCCAAACTCTATAGGGAACAAACTGCGGCGGATTTTGATATTTTGGTAAACAAAATCCTTTTTGATGCCTCATCAGCTTATTTCGACTGGTTAAAAGCCTACTTGGACCTAACCATTTTTGATGACTTTTTGAACAACGCGCAAATACGTTTTGAAGGCATAAAGACGAGTGCGGCTTCTGGCGATATTGCGGCAATAGATACTGTTGAGGCAAAGATTGCGGTTCAAAACCGAAGACTCGACCTAGAGCAGGCGCGACTCGACCTCAGAAAAACCTCTCTTGCACTATCCAACTTTTTGTGGATAGGTGATAATATACCCATGGAGCTGCAAGCCACCACCATACCCGACACCGCACTTATCGGTGATATCGACATAACATTGAATATAGCAGGTAATCCCTTGAGTGACTTTACGCTAGATAACCATCCCAAATTAAAATCATTACAACTCAAAATTGATGGTCTTGAAATCGATAGAACTTTGAAAACGAATAAGCTGTTGCCCAAAATCGATTTGGAATATAATTTTTTATCAGAGACCCCAGAGTATATAAATTCCTTCCAAACCCAAGATTATAAGGGGAAAATTACCTTTCGAATGCCTTTATTTCTTAGAAAAGAACGAGGCGACCTTAAACTTGCCAAAATTAAAGTGAAAGATGCAGGTTTGGAACTCGATAATGCCGAAATTCAAATCAAAAACGATATTGAGGCTATATATGCCGAACAGGAAGTTCTTCAATCACAAAACACACTAATTGTTGAAATTGTCACTAATTATAGAACATTGCTAAATGCCGAGGAACGAAAATTCGGGTTCGGAGAAAGTTCATTATTTTTGGTCAATGCAAGAGAAACCAAACTTATAGATGCACAGCTCAAACGTAATACCTTGCTAAATAAATACTACCTCTCCAAAGCCAAACTTTTTAAGAGTTTGGCCATCAATCCTACGAATCCATAACTCGCTTTCGTATTCTCAAAGAGATTTACAAATAACGCATCCCAAACTGTATTTGTCCATTGCAAAAAGAATAAAGTTGTATCTACCAAAATCCTTTTGGACTTCACCAAATCCTTTTTTGCCAGCGTAGTCTTAAAATAGAATCATTTATTTTTAAAGAAACCGTGACCATCGTCAAGCAAACAAATAAGTAAGTAGCTAGCTTTTTCGTAGATTTATGCCTCAATTATTGTATTTACAGACCCTGAGTCATGATGTAACTAATTTTTAAAAAATCAATTTCAATATGAGCGCGCTACCTAAAACCCTATGCAACAGTTGGATCAAAAACCTAGCCTTCGTTCTTTTGGCCAGTATCAGTTTTGTCACCAATGCCCAAAATAATTTCGGAGGTCTGGCCCTTTATACGGTAAGGGACGATATGGGCACAAATGCAAAGGCGACCCTACAGGCCGTGGCCGATGCGGGATATAAAAATATTGAGGCCGCAGGTTATGAAGACGGCAAGTTTTATAATATGTCCCCTAAAGATTTTAAAAACCTTTTAAAAGAGCTGAAATTGAAGCCTATCAGCACGCATCAGGGCAGTGTAACTATGGAAAATGCAGAAGAAATGATGGCCGATGTAAAGGCTGCCGGCTTTTCGTATTTTGTCATTCCGGTGCCCCCTATGGGTCTTTTTAAGTTCGATCAGGAATCCCGTACAATGAGCATGTCAGGCGGGGCTGAAAACCTTGCTGAGATTTTGAACTCATTAGGGGAAAAAGCCAACGCGGCCGGACTAAAACTGCTCTACCATAATCACGATTTTGAGTTCAAAAAAGATGTTGATGGCATTGTTACAATTGACTATCTGTTGGAAAACTGCGATTCCAAATTCGTTAATTTTCAAATGGACCTCTATTGGGTCACAAAGGCCGGTGCGGACCCTGTAGCCTATTTCGAAAAGTATCCCGGCCGTTTTAAAATCTGGCATGTTAAGGATATGGATGACAAAGGCAGATTTGCTCCCGTTGGTAAAGGCACTATCGACTTCGCCCGGATTTTGGCCGAAAAGAAAAAATCAGGAATGAAATATTACATGGTGGAACAGGACCAAACTTTTGATGGGATGAAACCTTTAGAGGCAATTAACATCAGTCATAAAGGTCTCAAAAAAATAGGATTTAAGTAGGGGGAAAATTATGGGGACAATTCTTGCTTGGGTAAAATTGTTGAAAGTTTCTTGCAATAAAATCATTTCTTTTTAGACCTCAATTTGCCATTGCCTATTTCTAGTTAATAAAGACTTGTAAACTCAAGGATGGACTTGTAAACTCAAGGATGAGTTAGACCATTTACATACTATGACCCCATCTTTTCTGATGTATCTCCGGTTATCTGCACAAGGTTTTACAAATCTTACTTTCTTGGATTATTAGCATTTAAGACTAGTGAAAATTTCTCGACCTTATCTTTTACCTAAAATTTGAACGCGACATCGAGATTTGATGTTTTGGCAAAATTTGAAAACTTAATCTCTTATCAAACGAAGTTTTATTTTTCATTTTGAAAATAAGCTACCGCCTGAACCTCGTTTTTTATATTTACTACCTACTTTGATTTACAATAATCAAAACTGATTAGAAAAATGAAGTCAACTTCCCGAAACATAAGCATTCCACAAGCGGAAAGTCTGACGCTAGAACTTTTCAATATCAGCGGAAAGGCCACTTCCCTTCCCGGCTATATTGATTTCAATTTCAAGGTAATAGCGGTTGATGGCGGTAGATACATTTTAAAAGTATCACGTCCGGAGGAAGATTGGGAATATCTTGATTTTCAACAACAGCTGCTGCAGCATGTAGCCGAGTTTGGAAAAGGGCTAATTGTACCAAGAATCGTTATCGATAGTGAAGAAAGAAGTGTTTCCACGTTTGTCGATGCTGAAGGCAACCAACGTATGCTGCGCTTACTCACATGGATACCTGGTAGGTTATGGGGCGACGTCAACCCCCAACTAGATGATTTAAGATATAGTTTGGGTGAACGCTGCGGTCTTCTAACCAAAGCTTTACAAGCTTTTAATCATTCGCAAGCCCATCGTGAACTTGAATGGGATGTTGCTCGTTCACTTTGGACAACCGCTCACCTTAATCTGTTCAACAAAGAAGAAAAACGGATTGTAATTTTCTTCCAAAATCGTTTTAAGGATGCACGAAAATCGTATGAGCTACTTCGCAAGGCTATCGTTCATAATGATGCGAACGACAATAATCTTATTGTATCCGAAGACCTAATCAAACCCAAGGTCAAAGCGGTAATCGATTACGGAGACGCTGTATATACCCAAGTTATAAATGATGTTGCTATTGCCTGTGCCTATGCCATAATGGGTCACAACGACCCTTTACAAACTGCATTACCAATTGTAAAAGGATATTCTTCAAAATTTCCGCTCGAAGAACGGGAATTGAAACATTTGTATGACGCCATAGCCATGCGATTGGTCGTCTCGGTCACCAAATCGGCCATCAATAAGAGCGAAGAACCGGAGAATACCTACTTGTTGATAAGCGAAAAACCGGCTTGGGAAGTACTAGAAAAATGGTCCGGCATAAATGCCGATTTTGCATACTATAATTTTCGACAAGCTTGCGGATTTACACCTCAGCCTTTTGAACAAAAATTTAAAAACTGGGCAACAAATCATAATTTTTTAGTGACTGACCTTTTCCCAACAATCAGATGCGACGAGGTGCATCTATTAGACCTTAGCGTTTCAAGCCGTTGGTTGGGAATGCAGTCCGATTTCGATGATACAGAACTGTTCCAGTTCAAGATAGACCGGCTGCAAAGAGAATATCCGAATAAGGTCATTGCTGGAGGCTATTTAGAGCCGAGAGGTGTCTATACCACATCTGAGTATGGCCGTATCGGGAACAGCGGTCCCGAGTATCGCACCGTTCACTTGGGAGTAGATTTTTGGCTTTCTGCCGGTACTGGTGTACATGCGTTGCTGGATGGAGAAGTGGTTACAGCCGTAAACGATGCCGGAGATAAGGAGTATGGAGGACTGATCATACTAAAACATACAACTGAAACCCTTAGTTTTTATACCCTGTATGGGCATTTATCTGTTGCTTCCATTCAAGACAAAGTCATTGGACAGGTAATTGGGCAGGGCGAACATATCGGTTTTTTGGGTCTTCCCGAAGAAAACGGTAATTGGGCGCCTCACCTCCACTTTCAGATCATGTTATCGATGCTCGGATATACAAAGGATTTTCCAGGAGTAGGTTATATCACCCAAATCAACGTTTGGAAAGGTATTTGTCCGGATCCCAATTTATTGTTCAAATCAACGTCGCTCCAAACCCAATTTCCCAAACCGAATGATGAGCTTATCAATTTCCGAAAACGACATCTTGGCAAAAGTTTAAGTCTTCAGTACCAGGTGCCCATTAAAATGGTCCGTGGAGCGGGCCAGTACCTTATCGATCAATACGGTCGAAAGTACCTTGATACGGTGAACAATGTGGCGCATGTAGGGCATGAACATCCTGAGGTGGTCAGGGCCGGGCAACAACAGATGGCCTTGATCAACACCAATTCGCGCTATCTACACGATAACATCAACGAACTTACTAAAGACATTTTGTGAATTCGGGCAGCGAAGCGAATGAACTAGCCCTTCGAATGGCTAAAGCCGCTACAGGACATGAAGAGATTATCGCTTCCCAATTCGGGTACCATGGCAATACCAATATGACCGTAGCCATAAGTTCGTATAAATTTGACGGGGAAGGCGGACAAGGAACGCCTGAGCATACCCATATATTTCCATTACCCGATGCGTTTCGTGGTAAATTTCGCGGAGAAGATACGGGTGGCCTTTATGCGGAAGAAGTCAAACGTAAGATTGAGACCGTTCACGAAAAAGAAATGGGCGTCTCCGCACTAATTGTAGAACCAATCATTAGCTGTGGCGGACAGATAGAACTGCCTGCCGGATTTTTGAAGAAAGCTTATGAGTACGTAAGGGCCGCCGGGGGACTCTGTATTTCTGATGAAGTACAGGTAGGTTGCGGACGTTTGGGCAAAACCTTTTGGGGCTTTCAATTGCATGATGTGCTTCCGGATATCATTACCATTGGTAAGCCTTTAGGTAACGGACATCCATTAGCCGCCGTAGTTTGCACGACGGATGTTGCCGAAAAATTTGCCAATGGTATGGAGTATTTTAATACCTTCGGTGGTAATCCCGTATCCTGTGCAATCGGCACCGAAGTACTACGAACGGTAAAACGGGAAAAGTTGCAGCAGCATGCCCATCAGGTTGGGGAATTTCTAAAATCTGGATTGATAAAGTTAGCATTGGAATATCCCATTATTGGCAATGTTCGTGGCCAAGGTTTTTTCTTAGGATTTGAATTGACAGATACCGACAGATGCCCGTTAGAAAAACAGGCCGACTATCTTGTCAATCGTATGAAAGACTATAGCATTCTAATGAGCACCGATGGGCCTGATCACAATGTATTGAAACTAAAACCGCCAATGGTGTTTTCTTTGGATAATGCGAAAGAAGTACTTCAGTATTTGCGAATTGTTCTTGCGGAAGACTTTATGAGAAAAATCTAAAAAAACGCCATGCTTTTCTATATACTAGACACGGTAAAATACCACATCCTGTTTAAAAATCAGACGTAAAATTGATGTGGACAATTTTATGATGGATTCGACTAATTATAAACGATTTAAACGACTAATTTGCACACCTTAATAAAACAAAACTTATGAAAACAAACATTGGAATATCCGAGGAGAACAGACAAAAAGTAACTGATATACTTTCTGTAGTTTTAGCGGACGAATTTTTGGTATATACCAAAACTTTACGAGCCCATTGGAACCTTGAAGGAAGTGATTTTCACACCAAACATGAATTTTTTGAAGAACACTATAATGCTATCAAAACCTTCACTGATAGTGTTGCCGAACGCATAAGGAAATTGGGGCATTACGCTCCTGGAACTATGAAAGAGTTTTTAGAACTGACCCATATCACCGAAAAGCATAAGGGAGGAAATTCTAGTGACGATTACATCAAAACGCTTCTTGAAGATCACGATTCAATCATTCAGTATATCCGTAAAAATATCGGAAAAATCGAGGAAGATCTTAAAGATGTTGGAACCGCAGATTTTTTGACAGGATTGATGCAAGAGCATGAGGAAATGGCTTGGATGCTAAGGGCGACCGTTGCAAAGCCAACCGACAAAAAGTAAAGGATTATCTAGAAAACAAAAAAGGTAGCATTCCGTTGATTACGGGATTGCTACCTTTTTTCGTTTTTATTCCAAGTTTGATTTATGCTCGGTTTCAAGTATATTCAGGCACTGAATAATCGAACTATCCATTTAAGAAATTCGCTTGATGAAAAATACGATATCAGCCAGAGTGGCGGATTTTTTAAAGCAGTTTCCTCCCTTTAACGAAATGTACGCCGAAGACCTGCATAACTTGTCACAAGAGGTACACATTATCTATAAAATTAAAGATAGTATCATATTCGAGGAAGAAGCCGAACCGCATGACTATTTTTACGTCGTGCATAGAGGCGCTGTCGTATTACAAAAAAAAACCGGAAATGATATAGTCGACCTATGTGACGAGGGCGATATTTTTGGGCTTCGCCCGTTAATGGCCAGTGAAAATTATAAATTACAAGCAAAAGCTTTTGAAGAAAGTATTTTGTACTCCATACCTATAGCTATTTTTAAACCTTACACTCAAAAGTATGAAGGTGTCGCCAATTTTTTAATCGAAAGTTTCGCTTCCAATACCCGAAACCCATATTCTAAAATCTATAGGGGAAAATTGTTGGGGGAAACTCTAAAAACACCTACTCAAACACCGGAGGGACTTTTAGATCTACAACATGTTCACTATTCGAAAAAACCGGTCACCAGTAC
>LAZR01002541.1_pt1 | contig 10538 bp, 14 predicted proteins | sample 329461 | NCBI WGS metagenome assembly LAZR01 (sample SAMN03002196, study PRJNA259156) | marine sediment metagenome | biome: sea floor; feature: Hydrothermal impacted sediments; material: marine sediment; isolation source: Loki non-amplified sample from Loki's castle hydrothermal vent sediment ...
AGAGAATATTAAAAAAGCGGCATTATTTCTACAACAGTCTAAAAATGCGGTTGCATTGACAGGAGCAGGAATTTCGATTATGAGATTCATAAAAAAAAAAAAATTATTGTTGAAACAATCTGTGATTGAGATTGAATTCCTTAATCAACGCTCCATCCATTAACTAAAACCCAGGATGCTCCCACAATGAGGACACGAGAACATAGTGTAGCCAGACGAACCTGTATAATGAACATACTCGTGAATAACTCTAGTCTCGCTTAGTACTTCTTTTTTTTTTTTATATTTTAACCCCTCAAGGTCAACTTTTTTCTTACAAAATCCACATATTGCCATATCATCTTCCCTCTAGTAAAATCGTGTTGGTGCTAGATGAATAATTTAGAGATTATATAAATTAATTCTTTTGAAAGACATTTTTGATAAGAGAAAATTTTCACTTTTTCTCGAGTATGTTCATTATACAAGAGATCTTCAGCATTTAACATTAGCTCTGAGGAGATATTTGATTCTGAGATTTCTTGTTGAGAAAGATAATCAGAGCATATATCGTCTCAATTAGGGATCTTGTGTGGGAAATGATGACTTAATAATTTGCATTTGCTAACAAACTGACAAGCTGTAAAACTGGTATCTGATAGATAATAAATATTTTGACTTTCTGATTCTATTGACATGATTATAAATTAGTTAGTATTATCAAATTTTTTCTTTAAATGCTTTTGACATTTTACTTGACTAAAGTATTTTTTTTGTGAGTGTAATGAGTTTAGAAGAATTGATTAGTATTGAACGTGTAGAATTGTATCGTACGAAAGAAAGGCTTAGAGAAACGTATGTGGTAACAACCTTATTACTATCTAAATTGTTCAAAGAAATCCTAATAAAAAAAATATAAAAAAGTCATTCGGTATTATTTAATTTTAAGTTTTATTAGATTTAATATCTCTTAGAAATTAAAAATTTCATCATAAATTTGACATTAAAAACATCATATAAAGAGAAGATCAAGAGTGTAGCAGAACTACTTATTAATTCAAAACATGCTATAGCGTTAACTGGAGCTGGTGTTTCAACTGAATCAGGGATCCCTGATTTTAGAGGGGATGATGGTATCTGGAAGAAATTCCCTGTTGAAACCTTTGGCACCTTTGAAACCCTCCTGAAAGATCCCTCAAAATTTTGGAGAATGGCAGAAGAGATAGCACCTACTTTATTTAGTGCGAAACCAAATCCTGGTCATTTCGCTATTACCACCCTAGAAAAAATAAATATATTAAAGGCGATAATAACTCAGAATGTAGATGAGTTACATCAAAAAGCAGGTAGTGTTATCGTGTATGAAGTACATGGGAACATAAATAGATTTACCTGCTTAGGATGCCGTGCCAGTTATACTAAAGACCATATCTTAAATAAACTGAAAAAGGAAAAAAACGCCCCACCTCTGTGTGAATATTGTGGCGCACCTTTAAAACCATCTGTTGTACTATTTGGTGAAGATCTCCCTAAATTTGAAAAATATATGTCGATAGATTTAGCCAAAAAAGCAGATGTTATGTTAATTGCCGGATCCTCCTTAACCGTTTCTCCTGTATGTGATTTACCTGTCTATGTATTAAACAATGGAGGGAAATTAATAATTATAAATGATCAGCCCACACATTTAGACGATAGAGCTGAGATTGTTATTCATAATAAAACAGGGATAGTATTACCGTTAATTGTTGAAGAGATTAGAAGGCTAAATGTTTAGGTTGGAATTAAATAACTCCTTGAATAGGGTAATTAATCAACTAGAAATTATTTTAATAAATGATAAATGAAAACATAAAAGGAAAAGATTGGAGAAAGGTTGACTTTTCTATAGCACTAATATACCCCAATGTTTATAAAATTGGAATGTCCTCCTATTCTATTAGACTCCTTTATTCTTTAATAAACAGATACGATAATATAGAATGTGAAAGATTATTTCTGCCTGATATTAAAATAAAATATCCTGCTTCAAAAGATTTTTCATCTATCAATTCACTAAGATCCATTGAAAATAAGAGATTACCATTTGATTTTGATATATTAGGCTTTTCTTTACATTTTGAAAATGATTATAGGAATATTTTATGGATTTTAGAGAAAGCAAAAATCCCTCTTTCATATCAGGAACGCTTTAAATCTATAATTCAGGGAAGGTCGAAATATCCTTTAATTATTGGGGGTGGACCAGTAGTGACATCAAATCCAACACCATTTCAGAAAATATTTGATGTATTCTTTATCGGTGATGCTGAGCAAAATCTAGATTTATTTTTTAAACAGTACCTAAGGTATAAAGATAACCATATCAGTTTTGAAGAATTTCTCTATCTTTCCAGTCAAATTAAGGGATTATTTGTTCCATCTCTCAATAATAACATCCAGAGGAGTATTCTCAACAATCTTGATAACTCTCCAATTCCAATTTCTCAGTTGATATCAAAACCAACGGGAGAGAGCACAATATTTGAAAGTAACTTTTTTGTAGAAATTAATCGGGGATGTCCTTTTAGTTGCAAATTTTGTTTGTCATCTTTTCATAATTCTCCATTTAGAAATAGAAGTTATGAGAATATCAAGAGTGTTATTGATGAGGGAATCATCTATTCGAAATTTGAAGTAATTAGTCTCATAGGTTCTTGTGTTTCGATCCATCCAAAATTCAAACAAGTTTGTGAAGATATAATAAGTAAAAATAAAAGATTGACTATTCCTTCAGTGAGAATTGAACATCTTACTTCTGATGTAATCGATGTCCTTGAAATGGGGGATATAAAAACAATAACCATTGCCCCTGAAACAGGATCGGAAAATCTTAGATATGCCATAGGCAAAAGAATATCTAATGAAAAAATACTTAATGTCCTGTCTCAGATCAGGGATTCAAAAATTAGAAATATAAAATTCTATTTTTTAATTGGATTACCTAATGAAAATGAAAAAGATATTGATGAAATTATAAATTTATTAAAGAAAATTGACAATTTAGGTTTTGAAAGTCAATCGTTAAGAGTTAACATAAACCCTTTTATTCCTAAATTAAATACTCCATATGAAAAAGAAATAGATGCTTATCTAAAAGAGAATTTATATAACCTAATTTCAAAATATAAGAAAATAGAAAAAGAATTGATAAAGATTAGATCTATTAAACTAAAGGTACAAAACTTTAAAGCAATTGTTAAAAACGCAAGGCTTCAGACCATGATTTCAATTGGAGATAACGAAGTGTCAGAACTTCTTTTAAACTATTACCAGAATGGAGCTAATTTTGGTGCTTTAAAAAAAGCTGAGAATGACCTTGGTTTCTCTTTTGATAATTATCTACTGAAGCTAAAAGGATGTTATAGTCCATGGAAAATTTAATTTGAATCAATAATAAAAGAAAAAGAAAATTAATCAATTTTTTGAAATACTTTTTTTACCGCTCCACAAACCGGACATTTTTCAGGTAAAGGCCCTTCATGAGTGTAACCGCATACTGGGCAAATATGAACTTCTCTTTTTTCTAAGTCTTTACCATTTTCAACAGCTTCAAGGGCAGATTTATATAATTTATGATGAACTTTTTCAACTTCATTAGCATAATTAAAAGTTCTCTCAGCATTTTTATCACCCTCTGCTTTCGCATCTTTTAAGAATTCAGGATACATTTTTGTGAATTCATAATGTTCTCCTTCAACTGCTGCTTGAATGTTTTCTTTTGTGGATTTTATACCTTTAAGTGCTCTGAAGTGGTTGAGAGCATGGACTGTTTCAGCTTCCGCTGCAGCTCTAAATATTTTAGCTACTTGAGAAAACCCTTCTTTATCTGCTTTCTCCGCGAAAGCTAAGTACTTACGATTTGCTTGTGATTCACCTGCGAATGCTGCTTTCAAATTTTCTTCTGATTTTGTCAAATTTTTTTTCAACTCATAAGAATTTTATTTTAAGATTATGTTAAGAAATTTTTTAATTTGGCTTTTATAATTAATAAATTTCAAAATGTTTCATTAATGAACCTTAATATAAATTGTATCCTAAAGTTTTAAAATATAAAAAGCGATCATTACGTTATCATTATCTTATTCTACAAGGATTTTTTTTACTTTATTTACCACCTTAGTTAAATAATGTGCGGCTAACCCAAATTTCACATCTGATCCAAAAACTAATATGATAAAATATGAATTGAGGATATATTCAGAAAATATAAATTTACTGTCCTTAAAAGTATAAAAAAGCTTTAATATTGAATTGTTACAAATTTTTACGCGAAATTCCACTTCGTTTAAAAATTTTCTCAAGTCTAATTTATGAAAGGAGGTATAAACAACCTTTCCTCTATCTGTTAAGAAGATTATTCCCTCTATTTCACCTTTTAAACTGAGTTCTTTCAAGAATTTTATTACTTTTTTACCATTTTTTGACTCTAATTCGGTACTCAGTGCTGTATTTATAATCCCTTCTATTGTGTCATTTAAATCGCTATCATGTATAATCTCGGCGTCAAGTTTAATATTATTCTTAATCAAATATGTTATGAGACTTTGGTTGACTCGAGATATGAGATCTTCTAAGATTGCTAAGTTTTCAACCGTGTTGCACAACACACCATAATAGAGAGAATTCTTCTCAAAAATTACGATTTTCACATCTTCCATTTCTATAATTTTGAATTTCTTTCCTATCATTTCTTTAGAAAATGACATTAAAGCTGTAATAAAAGGGGAAATTAAATTTTTCTCTACTTTGATGTAATCCGTAAAATTTTTACCATAAAAACATACTCCAGATTTATTAAAAATGAATAAATTATGTATTAGTGAATCATCGGTTTGCATTTTTATCGTAGAAGCACAAACCGATTGATCATGTAGAACCATATAACTATTTTATATCTAAACTATAAAAAGAACATACATTATCTTAAACTGCATTTTTCAAACTAAATTATGCTATATTAAGCTGTCCATGTTTGGACACCTAAAAAATCAAACTTGAATGGAAGTATTTGGAAACCTTTTTGAACTAATTTCTTTTTAAGAAAGGATGTTTTCCCCTTATCTGCTAAGATTGAGGCTGATCCACCCCCCCCAGCACCATTTAATTTAAATCCTAAGGCACCATTGTTATTTGCCAATTTTTCTGCTTTTTCAATAATTCGGTTGCTCATTAGATTATGAAGTTTTTTTTGAGCCTTCCAATTTCTATTCATTATTCTTCCAATGTCTAAGAGATCCCCAGAAAAGAGCGTTTTCTTCATATCATACGCGCAATTTTTCATTATTTCAAAAGATGTTAGTGTTGAATTATCACCTTTCTTATAATTATTAATAACAGCCTTATGCATATCACTGGAACTACGTGAATCTAAAAATACTAAAATCATATTGTCTTCGATATCAGAGATCTTTTTTTTGTTAAGATTAAGTGGGGTTATTTTCACTGAAGGATAAGCTATTTCCATGAAATTAATTCCCCCGTTGGCTGCGGCATACTGATCTTGAACCCCACTTTCCAATTCTAATTCTTCTACTTCTAGTTTATGCGCTAAATCAGCAATATCATCGGGTTCTAAATTTATTTTCAAATAACGAGCGAGTGCCGCAATTAACGCAACAGCTACACTTGCACTTGTACCTGTTCCACAACCGGGAGGAACATCACTCTTGACAAGTATATCCATTCCTTCCTTAACATTCATTCGTTTAATAGCCGCTTTTAATAAATCTAATCTCCCATCATACACTATTTTATTAAGATTTTTAATTTCTGTTTTTATATTTAGATTTTTTGAAGTTATCTGAACTTTATCGAAACTTAAAGGATAAATTTTAACAGAAGTATACAATCCTACACAAAAATTAAGCACAGCGCCTTCAGGATAAAACCAGGTATCCGTCCATCCTCCAATATCACAAATTCGAACTGGTGCTCTAGAGAATATTACATTACTCAAAAAAAATCACTTTTGTTTTAACTGTATGCCATACATTTTTGAAGTATGATTTTTTCTTTTATATATAATATTATGAATATTCAACGCTATTCTTATTTTATTATTCTCATTCATATGAAAAATTAGTGGATGTTTTTTTTTTCCAAAAATTAGAATAAAGGGATAAAAGTTAATTTTTCATTTCCTGTCAAAAAAAATAGGTTTAATAAAGATTCTCTGCCAGATTAATGCCTAAACTTCACATCCAATGTGGAAATAAACATATCTATTTATATCTTAAAGTAATGTTAAATCCGGATTTGATTTTTATTAGTTTTCTGATAAATAAGAATTGCATTTAGGGGGTTTTTATTCATCGTTTGAGATGATCTAACCTTAAAGTTTAAAAATAAGAAAGACAGACTTATACTTAAATAGATTTTTTTTTAAATCGTTTTAAAACCAATTTGGAGGAATAAAAAAAATGGCAAAAAAAGCAGCAGTAGATGTTCTTTTTGTTAAGAGTAAAGTTCGAGAATATATTAAGGGGAAAGAGTGTAATACTAGCGGAGATGTAATTGATGGTCCAGCCCTTAATAATGCAATCGTCGACGTTCTTGACAAAGCGATAGCAAGAGCTAAAGCTAATAATCGTAAAACTGTTCAAGAAAAAGACTTATAAAATATTATTTAATTTACTTTTTTTTTTCTATTTTTATTAATAATCTGTGAATTCCTTACCTACTTTTCTTCTGATTTCTTTTTAACTATGCAATATAATGTATCAGCAGCTGCAACATTTATACAACCATTGCAATTAGTGCAAAGTGGGAGTGATAAATCACCGTTTTTCCAGCGATTTGGAAGGTCGGGTTCATATATTAAAGGTCTACTCAAAGCTATAAAATCAGTGATGTTTTCTTTAATAAATTCTTCCATTAGTAATGGATTTCTAATACCACCTTGAAGAATAATCGGTCGACCTCTCATTATAGGTTTCAACATTTTAACATTCTGAAGACGAAACTAAAGGTGATTAATTAAAATTAAATTTTCATCGTATAAATCTATAATTTGGTGGGGTATCTCGATTAAAATTTTTAAAATTTCATATTTTTATTATACACACAACCCAAAATAAAGAGTAAAAGACCCTCCCCAAATCGCCTTATACCTTAAACTACTTCTAACCGGTGAGGACCTGATATTCTTATTTTTACTACTTTTAAGAACCAGAGTTGATTTCTTTCTCAATCATAAAAAATCCAATTGATATTACACTCTTTAATTTCAATAAATCTTCTTTAAGTTTTTTTACACGATCGTAAGGTCCAGAGACGGCGACAATTTCCAGACATTTTTCATATTCCAAATGAACATGCATCGTCGAGATAATGATATCAAAAAAATGATGTTGAATATCTATTTTTAGGATTTCATCTGTTTGTTGGATATTGGCATACATAGATCTGGAAGCATAGTCATGATCATGATTGGTCATCTGAGAAGGATCATGCACATGATTTTCTTCTTTTATGTCTGGATGTTCATGAGTCATCAAAATAGTAATACATCCAATGACATTTGCAGTATGAGGATAAATGTCTTCTTCACTAATCATGAATGAGTGCATCGCCTTCCTAATTGCATCTGATCTAGACATTCCTAGCTTATTTCTAAATTTTTCAAATGATTCATATAACCGTTTAGGAAGAGAGATTGTAAACCTTTTATATTCCTTATTTTCCTCCATTTTAAACAAACACGTGTTATTTTCTTAGAAAAAGTCAAATGAAAAATATTATTTCCTAATAAAAATTGCTATAGGGACGCTAGCCTCACGCCATTGAGCAATCTTTCCAGAATATTCTAAGTTCAATTTTGCCCTACCATGATCACCGATAATTATCATAAGAGAATTTTTCCTTAATTGCTTATAATTACCCAAAATCCATTTATCAGTTCGATTTATTAATTTTTCTATAAGATCTTCTGGAGTTCTTCTTTTTAGTTGTTGTTGCTGCTTATGTAAATTCTCAAAATCTAAGTAATGCATCCAGGAAAGCTCAAAATTATTAATCGCTTTTGCCGATTCTACCCACGTACTCATGTCAGAATCTTTTGGAACAGATTTTGTTCCCCCATCATAGCGTTCTAAATCTTTTTTTCTCCCAACCATGCAAGATTTTTTATTATTTTCATTTAGGTATTTCAGTAAATGGAAACCATTGGGGCTTATTTCAAACCCACCATATATCATCTGATGAAGAACACCTAAAGTATAAGGATTTCTAGTACTAAGCAATAACATTACTTCAGAATTAGTAATCATAAACTGTGGTTTAAGGTAAGTTATCTCAAAAAGTCCAAAATTATCGATTAAATTTATGCTAATACGTTCAATCCCTTGATAGAGATTTAAAATCTCTTGAACTGCTTCCGGAATTGTATTAGGAGGGGGTTCAACTCCTAATAATTTAAGTATTGTTGCTGGTAATTGGTTCATATAACATTTTAAAGTTTGAAGTTCACTCATCTGGCAGTTCCTTATAATCGGAAAATTAATTTTTTAATAATTCTTAATATTATTAAAAAGATAATATAATTATAAAATTGTTATCACTTAATTTATCGAGTAATAAACTAATTCTTTTTAAAAAATTATTTATCTGGAGTTTCACGATTAGAATTTAAATTAGTAGAAACAGAGTATTCTGGAATTCAATTAAATCAACTAAAAATAGATATTGATAAATTTAAAGATCACAGAACCGCAAGAACATTACAAAATGCTTTAAAATCTCGAATCTTTTTTAGCCGATTTTCTGTGAAGAAAGAATCTCCACCCTTAATTATAGAGGGGTGTATTTTAAACAGTAATTTCAATTCTATTTCCATCTGGATCTAATACGATACTTTCATAATAACCATCTCCAGTTATTCGGGGAGCATCCAAGATTTGAAAACCATCATTTTTTAATTGCCGTGTCAATGCATCAACTCTTTCTTTCGCGCCTGTTGAGATGGCTAAATGAATTAAACCAGTAAACTGGACAAACACGTCATTTTTGGATTCTGGAATTGAGGTCATACTCATCAACTCAAGTCTTGCTCCAGAATCAAATTTTAAAAAATAAGATTCAAATTGCTTGTTTTCATTGATATACTTTTGGGCAGATTTTGCGTTAAAATATTTTTCATAAAATAACTTAAGTTCTTCTATATTTCTTGTCCAAATAGCAATATGTTCAATCTTCATTATTTTCTCTTAAAACAATCTTAATAATTAAAAAATGAAACAAAAGAATTTAATAATTTGTACGTTATAACCTGCCATTAAAGAAGCATGCGCAATTTCAGTTCCAATGAGACCAGTTACAAGGCAAACTATATTTTAAATTTCTGTTTTTTTAATAAATGATGATTTTTTTGGATTATTCTAAGTATATTTTTTTATCTTGTTCCTTTGAGTCTTTTAAATCTAGTTCATCAATTTCAAGTTTTAATTCTTCAAATAGATCAAAAAATTCAGAAGGATCTAAACAAGGAGTTATGATTAATTCATTTAATACATTTTCATATTCATCCTCTTTATTAAAAATGTCTTTAAATTTGTTTTTAATTGTTTTTGGGATGTTATTATATTTATATGATAATGTTAGAACCTGGTTTTTACTCTTAATGATACGATAAGGAATATTTGAGAAGTATCTATTCATTAACTCATAAGCAGGTTTAAATTCATTCATATCTATACAGGATTTTTTAAGAAGTCTTTTAAATTTATTTTCAAAATCATTTACCAAATTAATCACACAATCTCTTTATAATTTAGATGCTTTAGATGCAACTAATCCTATTGTAATATACTTAGATCTATTAACAAAAAGAATTCCTTTATTTAGATTTATATCAAGGATCCCCCATTTGCATTATTTCTTCAATCATAATCTCAATTGCATTAAGAAATCCAGAAAAAGCAGTCTCACTTATACTTGACTCTGACCAGTCATGATCATATAGAAGATTTCCCTTATGGTCTCTCACTGAGATTCTATAAATAGGGTAAGGCAAAACGTAGAGAATTTTTACATTTTTCATTATGACAATCGTTATTATTAACATCCCAATTAAATTTGAAATTACAAGTCTTCTATTGATGTTAACTAATTTTTTTGTCGTACTTTTTTGTAAAAAGTCTTAAATAGTTTAGAAAACTCTATATTTTGAATAAATCTTATAAAAAATCTAATTTAATATAAAAAATAGATAATAAAAAAGAGGGTAAAAAAAATGGATCCAAAAAAACAAACAGCTATTATTGTCCTTATTGCTGTAATAGCTACGGGAGGAATAGTAGCAGGCGTTACTTATGTTGTTATGGCTCCCTCAGACAGAAGAGGAGCAGATGCACTTGAAATATACCACTGGTGGACATCAGGTGGAGAAGCCAATGCAATTGGGGCGTTAGTAGATGTTTTTGAAGCTTTATATCCTGATACTGTAGTTATACAATCGGCAGTAGCAGGTGGATCTGGGACAACAATGATTCCAATTATTACAGCTTTAGTACTTGCAGGGG
>LAZR01002542.1_pt1 | contig 10536 bp, 8 predicted proteins | sample 329461 | NCBI WGS metagenome assembly LAZR01 (sample SAMN03002196, study PRJNA259156) | marine sediment metagenome | biome: sea floor; feature: Hydrothermal impacted sediments; material: marine sediment; isolation source: Loki non-amplified sample from Loki's castle hydrothermal vent sediment ...
ATACCTCCCTGTTGGACTGGGCCGGGCCTTTGTGCCCGGTCTTTTTTTATCGCGCGGTCGTTGACCCCGCCGATTTCGTGATGGCGGCTAGATGCGGTTTCGGGGTAGGGTGCGCACGATTTCGCACCAAGGGAGCCTTAGATGTCATTCACTCTTGCTACATGGAACATCAACTCGGTGCGCTTGCGCGAGCCGATTGTCCTGAAGTTGCTGAGAGAACACGGGCCTGATGTGTTGTGCCTGCAAGAATGCAAAAGCCCAGTCGATAAGATACCGACGGCGGCTTTCATCGAAGCTGGTTATACCCACATGGTGGCCCGTGGACAAAAAGGCTATAACGGCGTGGCGATCCTATCACGGTTGCCTTTGGTCGATGCGGGGGATCAGGATTTCGCTGCGTTGGGGCATGCCCGCCACATCGCTGCAAAGCTTGAAAACGGTGTGACAATCCATAACTTCTATGTGCCTGCGGGCGGCGACGTTCCTGACCGTGAGGTCAACGAGAAGTTTGGTCAGAAGCTTGATTACCTTGCCGAAATGCGTGACTGGTTTCGGAATGAAAAGCCGGAAAAGTCTATCTTGGTCGGGGATCTGAACATAGCACCGCGCGAAGATGACGTCTGGGGGCACAAGCAGCTTCTCAAGGTTGTCAGTCATACGCCCGTAGAAGTAGAGAAATTGGCGGAAACCCAAGATGCGGGTGGATTTGTCGACATCACGCGGCAGGACATTCCGCAGGGCAATCTCTATAGCTGGTGGTCTTATCGCGCCAGAGATTGGGACGCGGCAGACAAGGGCCGCCGCCTTGATCATATATGGGCCACCCCTGATATATCGAACGCGGGTCATTCCAGTCACGTGTTAAGGTCGGCACGGGGATGGGAAAAACCCAGCGATCATGTTCCGGTATTTGCGACATTTGACCTTTGAAATAACTGAAGACGCCCTCATATAAAGGGTAGCTCCAAATGAGGATATTTAGATGATGGATTTGAACCTTTCCCCTGCTCCCGCGGCCGATGCCGACCTGATCAAGGACACGTCTGAGGCTACGTTCATGGCAGACGTGGTCGAAGCCTCACAGACAGTTCCGATCATAGTTGATTTCTGGGCTCCGTGGTGTGGGCCATGTAAAACCTTGGGCCCCATGCTTGAGGATGCTGTTCGGGCCGCCAAAGGCACGGTAAAGATGGTTAAGATCAATGTGGACGAGGCCCAGCAAATTGCTGGCCAGTTGCAAATTCAATCGATTCCCACGGTGTATGCGTTTTTCAAGGGCCAACCGGTTGATGGGTTCACGGGCGCACAACCGCAATCCGAAGTGAAGGCGTTTGTGGATCGCGTGGCCAAAGCCGGGGGCGGTCAAGCGCCCGGTGAACAATTGTCCGAAGCCGTGGCTGCTGCAGAGGATATGTTGACTGAGGGTATGGCGCAGGATGCCGCAGACACATTCGCCGCCATTCTGGGCGAAGATCCGAACCACGCCGGTGCCTATGGTGGTCTGGTGCGCGCGTATATTGCGTTAGATCAGCTTGACCAGGCCGAAGCCCATCTTAACGGTGCGCCGATAGAAATTTCCAAATCTCCGGAGCTTGAAGCAGCCCATGCACAGTTATTGCTGGCGCGCCAGGCTGCCGATGCTGGCCCCGTTGCCGAGTTGCAGGCAGAGGTAGAAGCCAATCCTGAAAACCTTCAGGCTCGATTCGATCTGGCGCTGGCTATGCAGGCTCATGGCGATACACAGGCGGCTGTCGATCAATTGCTAACCCTGTTCACCAAAGACCGCGAATGGAACGACGGAGCGGCGAAAACACAGCTTTTCACCATTTTTGAAGCATTGAAAGCGAACGATCCCATTGCCTTGAACGGACGCCGTAAGCTGAGTTCGATGATATTTGCCTAAGGCACCCGGCGGTCTAGATAGGATACTATGATAAAGCGATCCGAACTGCCCGATACCATTGCGATCTTTCCGTTGTCAGGGGCGCTGCTGCTTCCGCGGTCACGATTGCCTCTGCACGTCTTTGAACCTTGCTATCTTCAGATGATTGAAGACAGTCTCAAGACGTCTGGCAGGTTGATCGGGATGGTGCAGCCAAACGTTGTCCCCGGGCGGGATGGCCCCGGGCTGCAAACCATCGGATGTGCCGGGCGGATCACCCAGTTTTCCGAAACGGAGGACGGTCGCTATATGATAACTTTGGGCGGAGTATCGCGGTTCAGGGTTATAAAAGAAATTGAAGGTTTCACCCCTTATCGTCGGTGCGACGTGAATTGGGATGGGTTCGAGCGGGATCTTGGCAGTGATGAAGAGGATACATGGTTTGATCGGAAGAATTTCCTCAATACATTGGGGAGATATTTTGATGCCCGTAATCTGTCTGCTGACTGGGACACCTTGCAAGAAGCGGATGATGAATTATTGATCAATTCGCTGTCGATGATGCTCGACCTTGAGTCAGAAGATAAACAAGCCTTGCTTGAAGCACCGTCACTCGCCACACGGCGCGAAACATTATTGACGTTGATTGAATATACCCTTCGGGGCGGAAACGAAGGGGAGATGATGAATTGAGCACGGAAGAAATCCAGTTCGACCGGCGGATGCTTGAGGCCTTGATTTGCCCGCGCACCCAGACACGGTTGTCGTATGATTCAGCTAAACAGGAACTGGTATCAGAGGCGGCAGGGTTGGCTTATCCGATCCGCAACGGCATTCCGGTGATGTTGGTCGACGAGGCGCGAAAGCTCGATTGAGGCTGCTATAAAACCTCGCCGCGCATCAAGCGGGGGAGGGTGCCTGTAAGGCCAGCTGCCTCACGGATAAACCCCCGACGCATGCTGGGAATAGCATTAAGTGCTGCCATGCCGATATCACGGGCAAGGCGCAATGCGGGATTATCGTTTGAAAATAGCCTGTTAAAGGTATCGGTAGCCAGCGCAAGGGCTGTATTGTCAAACCGGCGCCACAGTTGATATTGGTTCAATACAGTGGCGCTTCCAATGTCCTGGCCCCGGCGATAAGCGTCCGCGACAACTTCGGCCAAAGCCGCGACATCACGCATCCCTGCATTTAACCCCTGTCCCGCGATCGGGTGCACCCCATGTGCCGCGTCACCCAAAAGGGCCACCCGGTCTGCAACCATGGAATGTGTCAAAGACAGGCTTAACGGATAAGTATAGCGGGCCCCAGCCAACGAGATTTCACCAAGGAAATCGCCAAAGCGAGGTCGAAGTACGTCAAGGTAAAGTTCTTCCGAGAGCGCGTTTACCCGAGCCGCATTTGCTGTTGTTTCGCTCCAGACAATGGAAGATCTGTTTTCTGTCAGGGGCAATATGGCTAATGGCCCAGGGGGCATGAAAAACTGATGCGCTATACCTTGATGAGGTCGGTCGTGGGCAATTGCACAGACCAGCGCAGTTTGCCCGTAGTCCCAGCCAATACGCTTGATACCTGCACGCTGTGCCGTGCCGGAACTACGTCCATCGGCCCCGACAATTAACTTAACTCTTAATACCTTGCCACTCGCCAATGCTAATCGGGCACCCATGCTATCGGTTTGTTGTGCGGTGACGGTTTCCCCATCTATCAAGGTGATATTGCTTTTTGCTTTGACAGCTTGGGACAGAGCTTGGCGCAGATGGCGGTCTTCGACCATTTGGCCCATCGGGCCTTCTTCGATTTCCGCGTGGTCAAAGTGCATGAAGAACGGTGAAGCCCCTTCGCCCGCGCGCCCATCTGTGACTTTGATTTCCAGCATTGGTTGGGCGTTTTCTTGTACTGCGTCCCAGACACCTATGCTTTGCAACAGGCGCACGGACGTCAACGCCAGCGCATAAGATCTACCGTCGAAATTTTCGGCTGCGCGCGTGGTGGCGGGTAAACTGTCGATCACCGTGACGCGCAAGCCAATTTGCGCCAATGCCAATGCCAAGGCTGGGCCATTCAACCCGCCACCTACAACTGCTATGTCTGCATCAAAATCCATAGCTTTAGATATGGGGGTGTTGTGGGGATTGTCCATGCAGACATCCGCCGCTACCGTCCTTTTAAAATGAATATTCGAGGAAAAGACATGCAGGACTGGCTGACTATGACCGCGGCAGATTTGGGGCGAGGTATCGGCGAAGGCCAAATCGACCCCGTGACGCTATGCAAGACCTATCTAGATGCGATTGAAGCGCACCCTATGCGTGATCGAATTTACGCGCGAGTGACACCGGACCGTGCACTTGCCGAAGCGCAGGCCGCAAGTGTGCGGGCCAAGTCCGGGCATCGATTGTCGCCGTTAGACGGCGTACCGGTCAGCTGGAAAGATCTTTTTGACACAGCCGGTATAGCAACCGAGGCGGGCACAGCCTTATTGAAGGACCGAATTCCCGAAGCCGATGCACGGGTATTGGCTAATGCGACTGCGATGGGGCTGGTGTGCTTGGGCAAAACTCACATGAGCGAACTGGCATTCTCGGGGCTTGGGTACAATCCGATTACGGCGACACCTCCTTGCATCAATGACGAAGAAGCAGTTTCAGGTGGGTCTTCTTCTGGGGCCGCCGCGTCGGTTGCATTTGGTTTGGCGGCGGCGGCGATAGGCTCTGATACGGGGGGGTCTGTGCGCGTGCCGTCGGCGTGGAATGATCTGGTCGGGCTCAAGACCACTGCGGGGCGGTTGTCGCTTGAGGGGGTAGTACCGCTGGCGGCGAAGTTCGATACCGTTGGTCCGTTATGTCGTTCTGTTGAAGACGCCGGATTACTGTTGGCAATCTTGGAAGGCACTAAACCTGCTGATCTAGCGGGTGCCGATCTTGAAGGGCGGCGTTTGGCTATCTTGCAGACTGTTGCGATGCAGGATTTGGACGATACGCCCGCTTTGGGCTTCAATGCCGCCGTGCAAAAACTGCGCGATGCCGGCGCGGAAATCGAGGAAATCGCGGTTCCCGAACTAGAACAGGCCATGCCGCTGAGCGGCTGCTTATTCACCGCAGAAGCGTATGGCTTGTGGCGCGACGTTATCGAGGCAAACCCTGACGCAATGTATGGCGAGATTCTCGAAAGGTTTCGTTTGGGCAGATCCTACTCTGGTCCAGACTACGTTGCCGCATGGGCCAAGCTCGATGCGATTCGGGAAATTTATGCCAGTGCAGTTGCCGGGTTCGATGCGGTGATATTGCCGACAGCCCCGCTTTTGCCGCCCCAACTTCACCGATTGGAAACGGATCACGACTATTACGTCTCAGCAAACCTGATGACCTTGCGGAATACTCGCATCGGTAACCTCATGGGTACTTGTTCTATTACCCTGCCTACAGGGACGCCGTCGTGTGGGATTTTGCTAATGGCCGCTGCCGATCACGAAGAGAGCTTGTTGCGGCTTGCCGCTGCTGCTGAGGAAGCATTGGCTTAAAAGACACAAAACTTGCCTCACGTCCCGGATGCTCTGGACGCGAGGCAAGCCCTTGGGTACTCTGGAACAAACGGGGCATGAATGATCCCGAACCCGAGGCAGTGAAATGATGTACCCCGAGCGGTTTTCGAACCTTCCGGCCCACGCGTGGCCGCGCCTGCGCGCATTGCTAGATGCGTATGAGGGCGGTGGCGTGCCTATTCATATGACCATCGGTGAACCTAAACATGCGTTTCCGGCCTGGGTCACAGATGTAATCGTCGAAAACGCCGCCGGATTTAACAGCTATCCGCCAAATGATGGATCACCCGCATTGCGGGGTGCTATCGCTGACTGGATCAAGCGGCGTTACGAAGTTGATGTCGACGCCGATACGCAAGTCATGGCGCTGAACGGGACGCGTGAAGGATTGTACAATGCAGTAATGGCCGTTTGCCCTGAAACAAAGAACGGCCAAAAACCTGCGATCTTGATGCCGAACCCCTTCTATCAGGTATATATGATCGCCGCGATCTCGGGCAACGCAGAGGCGATCATGGTTCCCGCCACTCTGGAAACCGGGCATTTGCCAGATTACATCAACCTACCAGAGGATGTGCTGAACCGTACGACGGCTGCGTATATCTGTTCGCCTGCGAACCCCCAAGGGGCGATTGCCAGCCGCGCATATTGGACAGCTCTTCTGGCGCTGGCTGAAAAATATGATTTCAAGATATTCGCAGATGAATGTTACTCAGAGATTTATCGCGACGTCGCCCCCGTGGGGGCGATGCAGGTCGCACGAGAGATAGGTGCCAACCTTGACCGGGTGGTGATTTTCCATTCGCTTTCAAAGCGGTCGAATCTGCCTGGGCTGCGCTCGGGTTTTGTCGCCAGTGGCCCGAACACTATGCGAGAGATCAAACAGCTTCGCAATTATGCTGGCGCGCCGTTGCCGTTGCCCTTGCAAGCCGCCGCCGCCGCGGTCTGGGCAGACGAAGATCATGTAGTGGCAAACCGTGCGCTATATGTCGAAAAATATGAAGTAGCGGACCGTATACTGGGCAATATACCGGGTTACCAAAGCCCTGAGGCGGGGTTTTTCCTTTGGTTGCCGGTCAAAGATGACGAAGCTGCCGCATTAAAGCTTTGGCGCGAGACCGGTGTCAGAGTGTTGCCCGGTGGCTATTTGGCGCAAAACGTAAACGGGACAAACCCCGGTAAGACATATATCAGGGTGGCCATGGTCGCCCCAAAAGAAGAGACAACGCGTGGAATCGAAGCGATCCGCGCCAGTCTTTATCCAGAATAAGACGAGGGACCAGAGCAATGGCATATCAGACACGTGGGCGCGACCCTTTGCTGGACACCAATATGGCCGAGGCCATTGAAAAGCGTGGGAAAGAACTGCTTGGTTTGATGCTGATCGTCATGGGCTTGATGGCCGCCATGATGATTGGGAGCTATACACCGGACGATCCAAATTGGATGGTGGCGACGGACGCACCGGCACAAAACTGGCTGGGCCGTATGGGGGCTTCGCTCTCAGCACCGTTATTCATGATCGTCGGGTGGGGAGCCTGGTCCGTGGCTGCAATCTTGCTGGCGTGGGGTGCAAGGTTTGCGCTTCATCAAGGCGAAGAGCGTGCCATGGGGCGATTGATTTTTGCCCCGATCGCAGTAGCGCTTTGTGCGATATACGGAGCAACCCTCACACCGGATTCCAATTGGCTTCAAACCCACAGTTTTGGTCTTGGTGGGTTGTTTGGCGATACTGTGATGGGGCTTATCCTTACAATTCTACCGATCGGCTCGACCTTTACGATAAAGTTAATGTCATTGCTGATGGGCATTTCGATCCTTGCGTTCGGTGCGTTCGTTCTGGGATTTACCAAGACCGAACTGCAACGGATTTTCAGATTTATGCTGGTCGGGGTGATTATGGCCTATGCCGGGCTTATGACGTTGCTGGGCCGGGGCGCATCGGGGGCGGTCATGGCCGCCCAGGGTATTCAGACGCGCCAGTCCGAACGTCGTGAGCGTAGTCGGGCACAAGCTGCGGAAAACGCTGAAGCTTCTGCGGCTCAAGTCTATGCCGACCCTGCCGATCACAATCGCGCTGGTGTCAAGGTGCCGAAAACTGGTTTGTTATCAAAGATGCCGGCGTTGGTGAAACGGGCCGATGCATTGCCCGAACCTGAGCTGGTAGAGACATGGTCCACTGCGCAGGTCGACGAAGCGCCGAGCGACGACCGCATCAGATCAAAAATTGCGGATGTCATCAAAAGCCGGGTCCGTTCGGCCAACGCTGTACATACCCCCACCACAGCCCCTCTAACCCGGGGTCGCGGCCGGGGCCCTGATCCGCTTGTGCTAGATACCACCCCGCGCAGTGCGTACCGCGAAGAACCTCCTCTTACCGGCGCGGCAATACCGGTTGCGGGCGCACGGGCGGAGCCGCCTCTTACTGCGGCGCGGTCGGCGGGCGTTGTTTCAAACGCCGCTCCGATTATGACTGACGAAGACATTGACCTGCTGGAGGATGAGCGTTTGGCAGAGCCCGACATCTTGCCATTGGACGATGCACCCGCAACTGACGATATCCATATTCCCGTGGCGCAGCCCCGTAAAGTGGTCCAGCAACCAATCAGAAAAGCAATCCAACCCAGCAAAAAGGCGCAAGCCGAAGCGCAGCCCGCGTTGACCTTTGAGGACACGCATCCCGGCTTCGAGCTTCCGCCGCTGAACCTGTTGGAAAGCCCTGATACCGTCGAGCGCCTGCATCTGAGCGATGATGCCTTGGAAGAAAACGCCCGTATGTTGGAAAATGTGTTGGATGACTATGGGGTGAAAGGCGAAATCGTCGCGGTGCGCCCGGGGCCCGTGGTCACCATGTACGAGCTTGAACCTGCACCCGGGCTCAAGGCGAGCCGGGTCATCGGTCTTGCCGATGATATTGCCCGGTCAATGGCGGCGCTCTCCGCTCGTGTCTCTACGGTGCCAGGTCGCAGCGTGATCGGTATCGAGCTGCCCAACGAAAACCGCGAAAAGGTCGTGCTGCGCGAAATTCTGGCCGCGCGTGATTTCGGGGATAGCACGATGCGCCTGCCCTTAGCGTTAGGCAAGGACATTGGCGGCGACCCGATTGTTGCCAACTTGGCAAAGATGCCCCACCTGCTGATCGCGGGGACCACTGGTTCAGGTAAGTCGGTCGCGATCAACACAATGATCCTTTCTTTGCTTTATAAACTGACACCGGAAGAATGCCGGATGATCATGATCGACCCCAAGATGTTGGAACTGTCAGTCTATGATGGCATCCCACATCTGCTGTCACCGGTTGTGACCGACCCGAAAAAGGCCGTTGTCGCGTTGAAATGGACAGTCGGCGAGATGGAAGAGCGCTATCGCAAAATGTCCAAGATGGGCGTGCGCAACATCGAAGGCTATAACGGGCGCGTCCGTGAAGCACTGGCCAAAGGCGAGATGTTCAGCCGCACCGTTCAAACCGGCTTTGACGACGATACCGGCGAGCCGATCTTTGAATCGGATGAATTCCAGCCCGAAACTTTGCCTTATATCGTCGTGATCGTCGATGAGATGGCCGATCTAATGATGGTTGCCGGCAAAGAGATCGAAGCCTGCATCCAACGGCTTGCCCAGATGGCGCGGGCCTCTGGCATTCACCTTATCATGGCGACACAGCGCCCGTCCGTCGATGTCATTACCGGCACAATCAAGGCGAACTTTCCAACGCGGATATCCTTTCAGGTTACCTCTAAAATCGACAGTCGTACGATTCTGGGTGAAATGGGTGCCGAACAACTGCTTGGCATGGGCGACATGCTGTATATGGCGGGCGGATCGAAAATCGTCCGGTGTCATGGCCCGTTTGTGAGCGATGAAGAAGTCGAGGAAATCGTAAACCACCTTAAGGCTTATGGTGCCCCGGATTATGTATCCGGTGTGGTCGAGGGCCCCTCGGATGATCAAGAGGGTAGTATCGACGCAGTTCTGGGCCTAGGCGGCAACACCGATGGTGAAGATGCGCTATACGATACTGCTGTCGCTATCGTGGTTAAGGATCGCAAATGTTCTACTTCCTATATCCAACGTAAGCTGGCCATCGGCTATAATAAGGCCGCGCGATTGGTAGAACAGATGGAAGATCAGGGGCTTGTGTCCCCTGCAAATCATGTGGGCAAACGTGAAATCCTGGTTCCCGAACAAGGCTGAACGGAACAAAATTGGTGTTAAAAGGGTTGGCTCGGGAACGTGCCAACCCTTTTGTGTTGACTGACGGTGGGTTTGTTTTGCGTATGGCGGGGGCTATTTTCAGCGTGATATCGCATAACATCATGCAAACACCTATGTCTTGGTCGAGGCACTGAATTAAAAAATAGGAATATACAGATGCGTTTTATCACTACTACGGTTCTTGCGATCGGCCTCGGCTTGGCTGCCACGCTTCCCGCGTCGGCCGAGAAATTGGCCCTTAACGTGATCTCGGCTTATCTGAACGGGATGAAAACTGCACAAGGGGATTTCACGCAAATCAATGATGACGGGTCGATCAGTACCGGCACGATTTACATTAAACGGCCCGGTAAGGTCAGGTTTGAATATAACGCTCCTGATTCAGGAATCGTGATAGCTGGCAGCAACACCGTCGTTATCTATGACAAGAAATCTAACCAGGCCGCAGAAACCTATCCGTTATCCAAGACGCCATTGTCGATAATATTGGCCGCAAATGTAAATCTTGGTCAGGCTAAAATGGTGACAGGCCACGGGTATGACGGCACCGCGACGACCGTACGTGCGCAAGACCCTGCTCATCCTGAATACGGGAATATTGAGCTAAAGTTTACCGACAACCCCGTTGAGCTTCGACAGTGGGTTATCAACGACGGTAACGGCAGCCAGACGACAGTCGTCTTAGGCGGGTTGAAAGTGGGCAGAAATCTGTCGAACAGCTTGTTCGATATCACCAAAACCCCGTCTTCAGTAAACCGCTAACATGCGAAAGGCCCGTCGCTTTTGCGCCGGGCCATTATTCTTGACGTGATCCGCGCTTTACCAGCGTGATAAACGGCAGCTTGCGATCTGATACTGGTACATATCAGCCCGCATTTTTACCTTTTTCGCAACA
>LAZR01002543.1_pt1 | contig 10535 bp, 22 predicted proteins | sample 329461 | NCBI WGS metagenome assembly LAZR01 (sample SAMN03002196, study PRJNA259156) | marine sediment metagenome | biome: sea floor; feature: Hydrothermal impacted sediments; material: marine sediment; isolation source: Loki non-amplified sample from Loki's castle hydrothermal vent sediment ...
ATCTGAGCCTGTGCCAACCAATCCAAACCCACAGGCTCTGTGCCCAAAAGAAACCAAGGGAAGATGAGGTTTCAACAATATGGGGATGAAGACCGAGAACCTAGGTTCTCAGGACTCTCCTAAGGAACACGCGTGAATGAGAATCCTGTCTAAACTCTTGCACGTAACAGGATTCTACTTGTTCACACGATACACGCGTCCGCGACGAACTCGCGCGGAAACAAGAATGGAAAGTTAAGCTTGGAAATAGAAAATAGGCCCCCATAGCCCAATAAGGCCTGCTGCCGCACCGCCCCCCCACCCCGGGAAAATTTAAATAAAAAAAAGAAAATAAGGGGGAAATAGTATATAGTTCAAAGGGAAACTATATGTATGTATATAATAATAATAATATAAAGAGAAATAAAGTTATATAGTATAATATATAGTTTATAAGATACAAAAGCTTAAATATATCATACATACATATAGTTTGGAGGTAATTAAAAAGTGACAAATGTTTAATAAAACTTCAAGGGGAATGATACAAACTACAGTATTATTAACGCCAGAATTTAATGAATTAAGAAAGCAACATCATATAACTTTATCAGAAGCTGTAAAAGTTGGAATATCTATTTTATTGGCAGAGAAGGGAGTAATGGAGTATGATAATAGATTGAATATTGTAAGGCAAGTTAATTTATATAAGCAGAAGGCTGGTGAATATGCTCAGAAGGCAGCTAATTTGGAGAATGGGAAAAGTCATAGTAAGTAAATATAAAATAAAGGAAATACAAGCAATGTTAAAGATATTACCTCTTGATGTTTCAGTATGTTTAGAAGACTTAGGGGAGATATATAGTCAAGATGATGAAACAACAAATACAAAGACATCATATCAGTTATAATCCTGAAATAGTGGTTAAGATATATAAGGGAGAACATTGGGCAATTACCATATTAAATAGAAGAAACAAGAATATGAGTGTTGGGTTTCTTAGATGTTTAAAAGAATATATCAAAAAGCATGAAGAAGATGCTATTGATTTAGATTAGTGTTAAATACATCAAAAATAGGCGATTTTGAATGTTTTCTTTAATATGTGTGTCCAAGATCCCCCAGAAAAATATTTTAAAATGCAAATACAATTAGACTCCTGGCAACAAGAAATCCTCGACTGCAAAGATAAATACATTCTTTTATGCAAAGGAAGACAAATTGGCGGTACATTTATCATGGCGAGGAAATGTGCTGACAGGATGATTTCTAAAAAAGGATGCCAGATAGTCGTCGCGTCAATAACAGAAGACCAAGCCCAACTGGTGATTGCGATGGTCTTATCATACCTTGAAAAAAATTATAAATCTTACATAAAAAGGCCATATTCAAGAAATATCACAAAATCTGTGATAAAACTTAATAATAAATCTCAAATAATAAGCCGTCCTGTAGGAACTACTGGAAATGCAGTTAGGGGTTTCACAGGGCATGTTTTATACTTAAATGAAGCCAGTCGTATGCCAGAATTCATTTTTGAAGCTGCCAAGCCAATTTTACTCACAACAGCAGGGGATATTTGGATGGATTCAACCCCAAAAGGCATGGAAGGATATTTCTATAAATCCTGGATAAATAAAAACAAAAGATTTAAGGTTTTCTATTATACAAGTGAAGAAGTTATAAAAAACAGGAAAATTAGTGAATCCTGGACAATAGAGCAGAAAGAATCAGCTTTAAAATTCCTGGAAGAAGAAAAAGAGGATATGACAAATTACCAATACAGACAAGAATATTTGGGAGAATTTGTTGGAGGAATTCAAAGATTTGTACCGGATGAATTAATTAATGCTCGTTGTAATATAGACCCAACTAAACCATATATTCCAATAGGTGATAAATTTCAGGGGATAGATTTAGCAAGAATGGGGGGAGATGAAATCGTTTTAACCTCATTTGACAGAATACAGAGAAAAAGACTAAGAATGTTTGATTTAGAAATCCCACAAGGCCAAAAACTTACAGATACAACAAGATTAATCATTAATAAAGACAAAATAATTAACCATAAAAAGATATATTTAGATGATGGAGGCATGGGTGTAGGGGTGTTAGATCCTTTACTGGAAGACCCGCAAACTAGAAGAAAAGTTGAAGGATTAAATAATGCTCAAAGAAGCATAGAAGCAGAAAAAGACGGAAAATCAAGAAAAAAAGGACTTTTAGGAGAAGATATGGCTGTAAATTTAAAGGTTTTAATGGAAAATGGAGATATTGATTTATTTGATAACGAGAGAGTAAAACAGAGTTTACGTTCAATGCAATTCGATTATTCAGACGGAAAACTTAAAATTTATGGAAATTATGCACATATTTTTGAAGCAATGAAAAGAGGAGCATATTGCATGAAAGACAAAACTTTAAATATTTACATTTATTAAAAAAAACATGGTAACTATGTGTTTAAGTACAGATGTAGTAATCAAAGCAGGGACAAATGCCCCAACTCTCCCGACTGATGCAGATTATGATACAATTATAGAAGAAGCCGAGGATTTTCTTATAGCTGTAACAAAGTCTGATTTAGTAACAAATTGGGCAACCATATCTAGTGGGATACTTTCTGAATATTGTGCGAGAAGCGGGGCAATTCAAGTAATTACTTATAACATGAGCGGCTATACTTCAAGAGTAGAAGCAGAAGATATGATCAATGTTCATTTATTTAGAATGGGTCAAATAGTCACATTATTAGAAAATTCTGATGTTCAGGATTTTTTAGGAATTTAAAATGGCATTAAATTTACTAGGAGTTCCTCAAATATTCAGTCACTCAAGAACTGTGGATACTGGAGTTGGAAATGTAAGAATTGGACAAGCAACATTTATTGTGGCTCTTGATGACTCTGGAGATTTTGATTCTATCCAAGAAGCAATAGATGCTTTACCAAGCACAGGAGGAGTTGTTTATATTAAAGAGGGAACTTATGATATTCTAACTGAAATTATAATAAACAAATCAAATGTATCTCTTTTTGGAGCAGGTAAGTCTACAATAATACGGGGAGCAAGTGGACTAAGTGAAATAATTGATATAACTGATGTGGATTATATTTCAATTAGAGACTTATCTTTTGGATGGTCAGGCACTACAGGAACCAGACCTTTAGAAGCGATTGACATGGAAAATTCAACAGGAACTTTTATAGAAAGTTGTTGGATAGGTAGTGGAATACATGGTTCGGCAATTGTTCTTACGGGAACTTGCACTGGAACAACAATAAGAAATTTAAATATTGATGGAGATGGAACACATCCACAATTAGGAATAACTTTGGTTGGAGATGACAGTTTAGTTCAAAATTGTTATATAAATGATGCTCAAACAGGAATAAAAACACCTGTTGGAGGAACATACTCAAGAAATAGAATAATAGGCTGCATTATCAGAAGTTGCTCTTCAAGCGGACTTGGATTGATAGGATTTTATGATGGAGCAATAATTGGAAATTGTATTGATGCTTGCTCTCAAGATGCAATCAGCATGACAAACTGCGATAGGAATACCATCACAGGAAATAATTTGATTAACTCAACTCAAGGATTAGGAACTGGATATGGAATAGATATAGATGCTACTTCAGATAGAAATATAATTTGTGGAAATCTAATTTATAATAATCAAGACGGAGCAGTAAATGATGGTGGAAGTAACACTCACCCTAATGGAACTTCAGGAACTACTAATTTAGCTCTGGATGATTTGAATATAATAGCATAAAATGGCAATGAATGTAAAAAACACAACAACAAGTTCAGGCTTAGACCAGTCTTTGAAAATTCAAACAACAGATACTCAGGAAGTTGATAGAGCAGGCGCAGGAGCAGAAACAACATGGCAGTCTTCAAACTGGCCAACTTACTTAGGTTATTATAAATCTCATATTGCTACAAAATCAGTAATTAATAAATTAGGAATGTGGGGTGTTGGAAAAGGATTTAAAGCAGATTCCAGAACTACAAAAATTTTACAAAAAGTTAAAGGATGGGGAAAAGATACTTTCAATGAAGTAATGGATAACCAAGTAAGAGTGAAACACATAAACGGAGATTGCTATGGAGAAATTATCACAACTGACGGAGAAAAAATAAAACCAAATGGAAGCAACCTTTTTAATTTAAAACCATTGAATCCTGGAACAATGAAACACTTAATAAATACACAAGGGATGCTAACTGGATATACACAAACAAACAGCGACGGAAGTGAAACTCCTTTTGACTTAGAAGACATTTTTCACTTAGTCTTAAATAGAACTGCAGATGAAATTCATGGAACAGGAGACATTGAAAGTTTAACAACATTCTTAGATAAAATAAAACAACTTGATGAAGATATGGCAGTAATGTTCCATAGATTTGTAGTGCCTTTAGTTATCTGGAGTTTAAACACCGATGACCCTACTGCTATGGCAACTTTCAAAACACAAGAAAAAGCAGCTTGGAATACAGGAGACAATCTAATAGTCCCAGACACAGCAGTTAAATATGAATTATTGGAAGCTGGAAGAGGAGTTGGTAAAATTATCAATCCTATGGAATGGAGAAATAAGTGGACTGAGGAAGTAATTAAAGGTGGAGGAGTTCCAGCATTAATAATGGCTATCGAGGCTGGCACAACAGAAGCAAGTTCTAAAATGGTTTATCTTGCATGGCAGCAAGTTATAGAAAAAGAACAAAGAGATATTGAAGCACAAGTAAAAGCACAATTAGGACTAACAATTAAATATGAATTCCCAGCAAGAATTGAAGAAAATCTTGGGGAAGATGAAGGAAAAGATGGAGACATAAATACCGGAAAAAAATCAGAAGTTAAAATCACAACTAAAAAAATAAATGATTGAAGAAAATTTATTAAATTATGGAATGGCAGGAATATTTATATCATACTTAATCTATGACAGACAAGTAATTCTTAAAAAGTTAATCAAAGCAATAGACCAGCTTAGCGCACATTTAGACGTATTGAAAGGAGGTGAAAGATAATGGATGAACCAAAAGAAAAGGAAAAAGGAAAGGAAAAGGAACCAGAGAAACCAGCTGGAGATACTGAAGAGGGGGATAAGCCTGAAATCTATAAACCGATTGACGATGCAAACCTTGCAGCTAAAAGGCTGGAAGACGCTAACAAAGAGAGAAGAGAACTACTTGACAAGGAAGAAGAACTCCTGGCGAAAAGAGCTCTCGGAGGAAGAGCAGAAGGAGGAAGACAGGCTCCAGCAGAAAAGCCAATAAGTGATGTTGAATTTTCCAGGAAAGTTGATAGAGGAGAAGTTAATCCACTGGCTGAAGATGGCTTTATCTAGAGAAGTTTTAGAGAGGGAATTAGGAGCTTCAAAGGCTGCGTTAAAAGCCCATGAAGAAGGGACTGAAATACATAAAATTGTATCTAAGGTTTTTGAAGAAGAACTTAAAAAGTATCCTGAAAAGAAAAAAGAAGAAGTAAATCTAATAGTGAAATAAAATGATGAAGTATGTAATAACAAGGGGAGGGTTGAATCACACCAAGAAGTGGGAAAATGACTTAGTGGCTCAACACTTTCCTTTTCAAATGAAAGATAAGGATGGGAAGATAATGAACATGCTGGCTGAAATCCAGTTGAGGCCTCTTAACATTTATGAGATAATTTACCCTGAAGCCTGTGATAAACAAATGATGGGAATACTAAAGCCAGCAAAAACAGATAATCCAATAATGAATAGGACATTAAAGTATCTGGCTAAATTGCTCAAATTAGAGAAACCAACTGATGACTGGAAGCCCTATGTAGTTCCGCCCGGGACAGGAGTCGCTGTATTTGTTATAGGAGATAAGAAAGACCAGGTAAACTGGAAACCAAAAGAATCTAATGATGTCTTTAAAAAGGGATTCAAGCCACAGGAGAATTTGTAATGGAATTAACAAATATCTTATTATTACTTATATTCGTAGAGGGAATTGTAGCATTAGTCTTTAAAGCGTATCAATTATACCACGAATTTTTTAAAAGGCTAAAAGACAGTTTAATTAGAAAGGTTTAAATATTCGGTTCACCGAGTAGCTCTATGGCAGCAGCTGACACCGCAGTTATATTAGAATTATCAGGACAAAATCCAATAAATTTTACTTGCCCGGATGATTTATCTATCTCTAAAGGAACTCTATTATTTCTAAGCGAAGATTTAACAGTGAGACCATCAGAAGAAACTGCAAATCAAAAATATGCAGGAGTTGCTGCAGCAGACAAAGCAGCAGGTGATTTATCTACAAGAATAGCTGTTTATGTTCCAAATCAGAGTAATGTTTTTGACATGAAAGCTGCTGCTTCAGCAATAACAGCTGGGGTGATGGTATGTTTATCCGGAATAAATTTAATCAGGGCTGCCGTAGATGCAGAGTTTGAAGCTGGTCAGGTTATAGGACAGGCTCAGGAAACTGCAGCTGCAACTGATTTTATAAGGGTTATAAGTTAAGATGGTACAAACACAAGGACAAGTTCAATTAAGAGGAGAGAATGTTGAAAGAGCTATAAAAGGATATGCAGAACAGGAGTATATCCTCAAGGAAGTTCTTCTTGTTCAGACATCAAGCAAATGGATAGAAACATATTACGAAGAAAGTTCAACAGTTTTAACTGGTGGAACTGGTTCAGCTATTCAGGGAGTTCCGAGAGGAGCACAGTTTCCATATGTTCAGCCTAACTGGACAAAGAAATCAGCAGTTCATCTCAAATTCCCTGCAGAGGGAGTTGTCTTTATGGAAGACAAGCTTACAGATGCTATTGATGTTCAGGCAAGAACTCTAAAAGCAGTGGCAAGAGCAGTCGCTAGTGCAGTTGATGGTTATATTTATACACAATTAAGTGGAGCTACTGGAATTGGAACTGCAGCAGCTGCAGGTACTGGCTGGGATGCAGTAGCTGAATCCACAAGAAAACCTGTTAGTGATATATTAAAAGGCATCCAAAATATGTCAGAGAACAACTATAATGTATTACAGAATGGTTTCCTGTTACTCACGCCACATGACTACAGGGCACTAATGGAGAACTCAAAAGTTATTAATAATCCAAGTTTTAAGACAGCTGATATAGTGACTAATGGAACTGTAGGTCAGATTGCTGGATTGAAAATCAAAGTAACTAATTCTGTAACTGATGATGAAGCAATGATTATCATGGGTCAAAGAGCAGCTACATGGAAGAGTGCACAGCCTCTTACATCTGAAATTAAAAATGACCCAGGAATTAAAGTTATTATCAGGGCTTGGGAAATTGGAGTTATCCAGATAACAGACCCTTTGGGAATCTATGTAATCACTGATACTCAGGAGAGTTAAAATGAGTCATAAAGGTCAATTACAGAGGGGAAACAAGTGGTATAGTTACAGAGATATAGACGGAAACTTGCCACCAGGTATTAGAGATGACCCAAACAAGATGAAGGATGTAAATTATTTTCTGGAAAATACTAAACCAAAAGAGAAACTTAAGGAGAAGAAATAATGGCACCAGGAGATTATACTCTGACTGACCATGGAACATTTAGTATAAGTTCGATTGAATTAAAAAATGCAGTGGATGGTGTTAATATTACGGATGTTCAGTTCATCAGTGGTGGAAGATTACATCTCGTGCCAGCAGGTGAAGGACAGATTTCAGTATTAGAAGTGGAGGTATCAGGTTAATGGAGGTATTTGAATAATGACAGAATTAATAGGAGACATTTGTGAACCAAGTGATTTGGTAGTACCGAAGCATGAAATATCCGCAGCTGCTTTGGCTAGCATTAGCGCAGGATATTTATTTTTAAGTGGTTTGAAGTTATGGTTTCATGATGGGGTAGATATACAGGTAGTCACTTCTTCGTAAGGGTAGTAGTTAGCCCGAATTAGCAAAGTTAATATATGTATTTTTATATAGAGTAATATGCCTAAAAAGAATTTTAAAAATATGTTTGACCCCCCAAAGAGTAATGTGCAATTTAGTGAGGGACAAAAGAGTAAAGGAATTCTTGATGATTTTCCAATAAGAACAAACATAGATACAACAGAAGGAACAATACAAGACCTTCCTGTTGATGAAAAAGATATTGCTAATAAAGAGTATGTTGATAGTGTAGTATCAAAACAAATAGTAGAATTATTCTTAACAGCAGACGCTTCAGGCGATGTTGGTGGATATTTTGATTTAGTCGTTGATGTTGATACATCAGCAGAACAAACAATAGCACAGACTATAACAGCTAATTCTACAACACTGATAGCTTCCTTCGCATCAATATTAAATGAAGATGAAGTAGATGCTATAAGATTATTAGAAAGTGGAATATATGGACTTCATATTCATGCAGAAGCAGCAGTAGCTAAAGGAATGAGATTATACTTTGAATTCTATCATAGAACTTCAGGGGGAACAGAAACTCTATTGGGAACTTCACATGATACTGGAATATTAACAACTGCAGAAGAACAATATGAAGTTCATGCATCTATTACAAACGACACAGCATTTGTTTCAGGAGATAGAATTGTTATAAAGGTTTATGGAAGGAATGATAATGCGGCTAACAGAAGCGTTACAATTCACATGGAAGGAGATACAGCAGCAAGAATAGAATTTCCTGGATTTATCCCACCAAGTGCACCTGCGGGTGGTGGAGATGTAACTGCTGCTGCTAATTTAACAGATAACACAGTTGTATTAGGAGATGGAGGAGCTAAAGGAGTAAAATCTAGTGCAGTAACAGATACAGAATTGGAAACTCTAACAGATAACTCAATGGCTGATACTTTACACAGGCATTCAGAGTTAAGTGCGAGTGATGGAACACCAGACCAAGCCCTAACCGTCGATGCTATGGGACGAGTAAACATAACTTATGATTTAATTGTTGATTCTGATTTATTATTTGTTGATGTGGCTCCAGGATACGTAGGCATCGGGACTAATACACCAGGAGAAATGTTAGATGTTGTAGGTAATGCGGAAATTAATGGTAATATTATTGTAACTGGAACTGTTGATGGTGTTGATATTGCAGCAAGAGACCATGCAGAGAGCCATACTGTAGCAAGTCATAATGATACAACTGGAACAGGACCAGAACTTAATACTCTAACAGATAATTCTATGGCTGATGCTTTGCATAGACATTCAGAACTTAGTGCAAGTGATGGAACTCCTGACAGGGCTTTGATTGTTGATGCAGCAGGAAAAGTTGGCATAGGGACAACGACTCTAAACCAACAATTTACAATAAAAGGAACAAATGCTCAAATTTCTATAGAGGAAAGTAATACTGAATTTGTTCGTATAGGGGTTGAGGCTACAACAGGTGATATGACGATAGGTTGGTATCTTGTTGATGATTTGCACTTGGGTGTGTTTGGATCACCTACAGATGTTACAGTCTCAAGTAAAATGATGATAGAGGGAAGTACTGGCAATGTCGGCATTGGAAGAACAAATCCTAAGAGTAGATTAGCTGTTTTTGGACTTCCTACTTATGCAAATAATGCAGCTGCAACTACAGGTGGTCTTCTTGATGGGGATTTTTATAAAACAGCAGGGGACCCTCATTTAGTTTGTGTGGTGGAAGCGGCAGGATAAATTTTATAATAAAAACCTGAAATGATACATTTATAAAGGTGTTACCATTAGTGTATACATGGGACTTAAAACTTTGAAGGATTTGGCAGAAGGAAGATATATGTATGTGGGAATGGTTCAATTAAGACATGTGAGAGAGGAAGCAATCAAATGGATTAAGTGGAGAAGAAGTTTGCCTTTTGAACAAGAACCATGTGGTCATGTGGAAGAATGGATTAAACATTTCTTCAACCTTAAAGAAGCAGATATTAAAGAGGAGGATTTAAAATGAATACTATTCACATAAGAATACATTTGTCGACGCTGAGGAAGATAAGGCGTTGCTTCTTTGAGAGGAAAGATGAAACTTGTGCATCATATTTTAAACGATTAGCGGAGCATTTGGAAAATGAAAAAAGAATTTAAAACAAAGTTAGTATGTGCTTGTGGAAAATGCCATACAAAAGAATTTAATTTAAGTGAGAAGATTTGGGATACAAGAAAGAGATTGTATAAAGAAAAAGACATCAAAGAATTTATTAGATTGTTGAAAGAGGAATTTCAAGATATTTATAAGCCAAAATCTAATAATGAAGTAAAGAGAGTTATTGACAATCTCGCGGGAGATTTAAAATGAAATTAAAAACTTTGAAGGATTTGAAATTTAAAGGAATAGTTATTGACTATGGGACAGAAAAAGAACTTAAAGAAAAAAGAAAAATGCTATTAAAAAATAAATCCTTTACCTTACTTAAACCCCATCCAAAAACAGGAGAACCATATATTTCTTGGATGGGAACTAAAAAAAAATTTATGACATTTCCTCAATTTAAACCGGAAGACTTCAACATCACAGAGGAGGATTTAAAATAATACTCACCACGCCCCCCATATCCAAAAGGTGAGCGGACCGGGGGCAAGGGCGG
>LAZR01002544.1_pt1 | contig 10532 bp, 9 predicted proteins | sample 329461 | NCBI WGS metagenome assembly LAZR01 (sample SAMN03002196, study PRJNA259156) | marine sediment metagenome | biome: sea floor; feature: Hydrothermal impacted sediments; material: marine sediment; isolation source: Loki non-amplified sample from Loki's castle hydrothermal vent sediment ...
CCGGCTTGTTTTTATCTCTTTAATAATTTTTTAAAACCAGAACTTGAAACAGATATAGAATTTAAATACATATCGGATTACATAGTCCCCTCAGAATCAAAAAAAAAAGGAAGGGTTGCTGTTCAACATCTGTGTCAATTAATGAACAGGGGTATGGAAGGTGTGGATAAAACGATCGATAAAATTCTTATAAAAAGTGGTTATACAATTGTTGATGTTCCTCACTGGTGTTGTGGTGGGGGAACTGGTTGGATGGGACGTACTTCTGTAATCGAAAGCATTGCTCGTAAAAGAATGTCAGATTTTAACAAAAAAAATATTGATTTTGTAACAACATATTGTCCCTCATGTTGGTGGATAATCCGTAGGTTTAGTAAATCATGTAAAATTGAGCCAAAGATTAAAGATTTGTTTGAGCTCTTACTTTGATGATTAATATTTCAATTTAGCTCGGGGATTTCTACAACAAAATTACTTCCCAAGGTATAGTCATCTTGGATACGATTTTCAACCCATATTTTTCCATTAAAGCTTTCGATAATTTTTTTCACAAGCGAGAGCCCAATTCCCATCCCTCTAATATTTTTATCTTTTTTATAGCCTTTTAGAAATATCAGTTTTTTACTCTTATCATCAATTCCAATACCATTATCTAAGAATTCCATTTTGATAAATTTAATTCCATATTTATCTTCTTTAGAAATAATAATTTGAACACTAATTATCGGATTTTTATTATATTTAGTTGCATTATGCAAGATATTCTCAAATACATCAAGTAAAAATTCATTTGCTTCTACAAACACATTTTCTTTAGTCCTTTTTATTTTTATCTCGATTTTCTTGTCTCTGACACTTTTTTTTGCGAATAGTATTGCATTTTCTAAAAACTCGTAGATCTCTAGATTTTGGAGCGAGACTTTCGATTCCTCAAGTTTTGACAGTTTTCTTACATTTTCAATTAATTTTGAGCCCCGATCAATTTGATGAATAATAGTTGTAAAGAGATCTTCAGGAGTTCCAATTTTATTTACATTGTCTTTAAGCATTGAAATTAATTCTGCTGAAAATTGGATGTTATGAAAAATATTATTCATATCATGAGTGAAAATGTCTTTGTAAAAATTTGCTCTTTCATAAGCATCACGATATAGTTTTTCTGATTTTCTTAATTCTTGTTCAGCATTTTGATGTTCAGTAACATCTCTAAAGCTCCATAAACGTCCTATAATTTTCCCTTCAAGAGTTATTGGACGCGAATATTGATCAAAAATTCGTCCATCCTTACAAATAATCATATTAAAATCAGTTTTGGAAGTTTTTCTTAAACTCTGCGCCTTATCTATAAAAATTTTTGAATCTTTGAGCTGATCCGCAACTTCCTCCATCAAAATTTCAAAATCTGATTTTTCTACTATTTCATCAGGAACACGCCACATGTATATAAATCTTGCATTTATTTGAGTAATACGGCCCTCACTATTAATTGCTATTATCCCTTCAGCAACAGCTTCAAATATTGCGCTTAATAATTCTTGATTTGCTCGTAAAGCATTTTCTGCATTGAGACGATCAAAAGTATTTTCCAGAATTTGCGAAAAAATTCTTAAAATCGAAAAATCCTTTCCCTTCCACTGAATTTTTTCTGAAACCTTACTAAAACATGCAAAACCGGTAATTGTTGTTTTATGATAAATAGGAAATCCTAGAAAACTTTTAATATTTTGGGACTCCATAAAATCTTTGGTAAATTTGGCATTATTGGGCAATGTAGAGACTTCTGGGATGTTGACAAAGTTCAATTTTTCAACACGGCTTATCCACCAATTTATCGTATTTCTATCAATATTCTGAAGATTCCTTAATTGGGATTTAATCCCATCATTACACCACTCATGGGTATTTGATAAGATTTTTTTTTCCTCATCAAATAGAAATACTGACACCCTATCTGCCCCTGATAGATTACCCAAATCTTTAAGAGAAGAATTAATAGCCTTATTAGGATCAATTTTGCCCACAAATCTAGAAGATATAGCAGAAATTAACTTTTCGACATTTAATCTTTTCTCTAATGACAAATTGAAACCCACTTGCAGAAAATTCAGATTATAACTTCTATTTAGGGTTAGAAATCTCCAGCTCTGATATGTATCAGATAAAAATTTCTCTGAAAGAAAGATTAATTAAATTAATTTAAATTTTTGTATACCAATAGTTTTATTAATTAAGAGGAACGTATTTTTAATTTAGTATTAATATTATATTCAATTTTTAGGAAATTAGTTGAATAAAATATGAAATTTACTCATAAAAAACACCTAAATTAATTTTTGAATTATTAATATTTTTTGATTTGATTTGATTTCGAATTGATAAAAGATTTGTTTATTTTATATTTTAAATGAAAAATTATTTTAAGTTTGCATTTAAATATTCAACTTAGAAAGATTTCAGATGGTGATAGTATAATGTTTTCTGAAAATGAACTTAATGATATAAAACGAGAAATGAGTAAACTAAAAAATAAGGTTGTCCTTAAACTCTTTACAGATTTCAAGACTCAAGAGGACGGAAGCAAAATAAGAAAATGCATGGCTTGCGAAGGGGCATTTGAATTATTAAAAACTCTTGAAAACTTCTCTAATGGAAAATTGAAAATTGAAGAAGTGTCTACGGAAGAGAATGAAGAAGAAGCAGAAAGATATAATGTTTACAAAATCCCAACAATATTATTTGTTGATGAAAATGGCAAAGATATTATAAGATATTTAGCATATCCAACAGGATCAGAATTTGTTCCCTTTCTAAATAGTATACAATATTTCTCGGGAATAAGACCATATTATTCGGATCAAATCATAACTCATCTTAAAAAGATTAAAAAGTCAAATATGAAAATCTTTATAACCCCAACTTGCCCATATTGCCCGATGACTGTGCCTGTGTTAACTTTGTTTGCTATTGTTTCAAAAGGGAAAATTTCAGCAGAAATAATTGATGTAAATTTGAATCCAGATATCGGTATGAAATATCAAGTCCAAGGAGTTCCTCACACAGTTATAAATGAAAAGGATCATATATATGGCCAATTTACCCCTCAAGATTTGCTGGATAAACTAGTTGGTGTGAAAGGTAGAGATTTTGGAGGGATGTATGGATAATGTCTCAAGATGATAGATATAAGGAAATAATCAAAAGAGAAATGGCGAAATTGACAAGACCTGTCAAATTGAATGTGTTTACATGTAAAGAGAAACAACTAGATGGAAGCCAGATAAGAGAATGCATGGATTGCAATCAATTTATGGCTCTTTTACATGTTTATGAAGAAAACTCAAATGGAATGCTCACTATTGAAGAAATGTGTATTGATGAGAACCCTGAATTTGCTAAGCAGTATGATATTTCAAGAGTTCCCACAATCTTATTCATTGATGAAACAGGGAAAGAAATCATCCGTTATTTAGCGTCCCCCCAAGGAGGGGAAATCCAACCATTTATCCAAGCAGTATTCGCGTTCGCTGGTGCACCGAATTATTATGAGTCGACGATAAAACAGAATTTAAACCGAATCGAGCCTTCGACGATCAAGGTAATGATAACTGAAACCTGCCCATACTGCCCAACAGTCGTGACGACTGTTAATAATTTCGCTATAGCATCCAAAGGGAAAATTAGGTCAATCATCATAGACATAGGATCAAATCCCGATATAGGTCAATACTATGATGCTGCTGGGGTTCCGTACACTATAATCAATGATAAAAAAACATTAGTAGGCATGGTTGGAGCCCCCGAAATACTAAAGGCTTTGATTGGAGGAAATATAAGGGTACAATATTGATTCTAAAATCAGAAAATGTACTTTAGTCTTTCTTGTTATTTTTTTTATTAACACATTAGTCTATTAAATCTTATTTGAATGAGAAAACTCGAGTTTAACTGAAATTAAATTCGTTGATTACTAACCCAGTTCTCTAATTTCACACCTTTTCTACGAAGTCTTAAATTAAGAGCTCCTATGTGGAGCATTAAGTGACGAAGGTTATAAAGTATTGAACTTAAAATGCTTTTTCCGTGCCATTCAAATACAGAACGTTGTATTAATTCATCTGAAGTTAAACCTTCAAACCGACTTTTAGCTTTTTCTTTAATGTCTGATAGGTAATCTAATAATTGGTTTCGGGTCAATGTTACTTTTGGTGCTTTATTTAAATCTTGCGATGGTTCTTCACCGAATTTCGATTTGAAACCTTCACGTGTATTTCTTGAATCCGAAAGATACCAATCCAAGTACCACATTACGTGATAAGTTACCTGCCAAAATGGGGGTCCACTGGTTCTATCATCCCATACTTCTTTTGGGCAACTTTTCAAATTTTGCTCCAACATTGCGATTGCAGCACCGTATTGCTCGTTAATTGCATCCGAGAATATTTTAGATATATCACTCATATTTTACACAACCAAAAACAATTAAATAATAGCTTCAACTAAACTTTTTGTCTTAGATATATTGCTTGTAATCTAAAGGCTTGATAAATATGACCGATTGTGTGATGTATAATGAATCCAAACCAATCTTCGTATGTCAATTCTCTCCCAAAAGGGGATTTAAATGTATTATTAAGATCTTCTTCTTTATATTGACTTCGTACCTCTACATAGGCTTCTATTGCCATATTAAACAAATCTAATAATTGTTCTTGCAAAGGTGCGGTGGAATCAGGATCTAATTTTATTGCAATATCTTTATTACTTGCATCAGGATTGATCATTTTTTTCATAGCAAAATTTAGTAAGCTGATAGAATGTATAAATACATTGAGAGCCGTCTCCTCCCCTTCAAATAATGGATTTTTCATGGATTCCTCAAAATGATTATCCTTTCGCTTTTCAAATAAACTTTTTGCATAATCATATACAAACTTCAAAGATTTGATACTTTCTGGCATATTTTTTAATATAGGATGTTAAGTTTAAAAATTTTTAGAAAAGTTTTTTAAAGATTCTATTGAGATCATTTACAATATTAAATCACCGAGTTTTGAGACTATTAGGAAAAAGGACAATATAATGGATAAATTCGAACTTATTAAAAATACCTTTAAAGCAGAACCCACCGAGAGAGTCCCCTATGCAATTTGGAAACATTTCCCAGAGTTCGATAAAACGCCTGAAGGACTTTTAAAGGCACAGATGGATTTTCAAAAAAAATTCGATTCCGATATTATGAAAATCTCAATCTCAGGTCGTGCTTTTGCTTCTGATTTTGGAGCAGAATTGGGAGGATACGATCCAGCATCAGGTTCTAGAATTTGTGTGAAATATCCAATAGAAAAAATAGAGGATTGGGGGAAAATTAGGAACATTGATATAGAGAGTGGTGAATTTGGAAATCAAATTAAAGTTATGAAACTTCTTCATCAGGAAGTTGACGGAAAAGTACCGACCATGATGACGGTTTTTTCTCCACTAATGGTTGCATCACAAATTGATCCCAATATAATTCTGCATTACAGAAAGGATCCTCAACTAATTAGAAATCAATTTAAGATAATTGTTTTAGCTATGACAGATTTTACAAGAGCTTCACTAGAAGCGGGTGCTAATGGTATATTTTTAGCCACACAGCATTTTAACAATAGACTAACCGATGAAGAGAGATTAGAATTAGCCTTTAACCCAATGAAGTCACTAATAAGAAAAACAATAAGAAAGAATAATTTTCTAGTCCTTCATCTTCACGGTAACAATCCTGATTACAAATTTGCAACCAAACTACCTATAGACGGGATCAACTGGCACGATCAGCAAACGACACCAAATCTTTCCGAGGCAAGGCAAATCTTTAAAGGTGGACTTCTCGGAGGATTAAATGCAGAATCATGGAAAGATATATCCGAACCCACGGAAATTCCGACATTGATCTCATCCGTTTACACAAATTTCAAAGGTTCAGGATTAATAATCGCACCCGGTTGTGTCATTCCCCAGTTTGTAAGTGATCCTATAATAGAAGTGGTAGTGAAAACCATTCAAAATCTCTGACAAACTTTTGAAAAATTAATTAGGTTAAGATTCATAGTATAAATTATTCAAAGAATAGATATTTTTTGAAAAGTATTCTGTTGCTAAGAAAGAAAAATCTTCTAAGTGTGAATTACAAGTGCACAAATATATTTCAGAGTACATTGATGATGATACACAAGTTAAATCGAAATATTATGGTCCGAAATTTGATGCCCATGTTCATTTAGGGAGTATAGAAGGTATTCATAATTTAATTAAGTTCAGAGAAGAGTTTAACATCAAAAAATCAGTTGGTATCATCTGGGGGAATGGTTATAACGAATTAGAAGCAAAGTTCCCTGATAAGTTTGTGTTGAGTAAATATTTTAGAAGTAGGCAGTTATTTAAAGTAAAACCAAACCTTAAATTAACGTTAGATTCAATTGAAAAGATTTATCAACAAGGATTTCCGGTTGTTAAATTTTGGTTTGGACCGAGAGTGAGAGATTTTGTAAGAGAACAATTCAAAGTTGATCCACCAAAAATTCAATTATCTGATCCTTTTTTTAAGTCAATATTTGCCAAGTTAGAAGAACTAGGATTAATATTATTAATTCATGTTAGTGATCCAGATCTTTGGTACGAGAAAGTATATCAACCAGTTAGCAGATATGGCACTAAGAGAGAACACATAGATGATTTTGAGGAGATTTTATCAAGTTTTCCTAATTTAAAAGTACAACAAGCACATTTTGGAAGTCAACCAGAAGATTTAGAAAACCTTGCGAGGTGGTTTGAGTCATATCCAAATTATTATGTTGATACATCTTCAGCAAGATGGATGGCACGAGAGCTTGGAATGTATCCAAAAAAAGCCAGAGAGTTTTTTATTAAATATTCAGATAGAATTCTTTTTGGGACAGATATTGTGCAAGATCGAAACAAACCAATTTCAGATTATTATCGGACTCGCTATTTTACCTTCCAAGCAATTTTAGAAACCTCCTGTTGGAATATACCATTACCTTTTCCAGATCCTGAAAACAACAATAACACAAAAATCAACGGCTTGGATCTTCCTCTTGATGTATTAAAAAAGATTTATTGGGAAAATGCAAATAAGTTCTTCAAACTTAAATGATTACAAATTTAGATTGACTCGAATCTCCTAAGTTAGAGAAAGATCTCCATTCCAGGAGGGAGCCACGGTTTATAAATTCGTGAGTAATCTTTAAAAATATCTGATAAACCATTGTTTAAACATAAATCCAACCAATGAAAAACTGCCTCTTGTCCATGTTTCTCCTTAGAGATTTTACCGAACATATTGCTTAAATAACTTGAGATTATATTTTTTTCCTCTGAAGCCATATCTGTTGATTGGATTTGTACTAAAATATTTTCAAGTTGCATCATGTATGATTTAAAATTTGTTAGTATTTCTAATATTTTTGCCCTTTCTGGAAGATAATCCTTGGATTTATTGATTAAGTTATTAAACTTCCCAAGATTTTTCATTAAACCTTTAATATTTTCTAAAAAATGTGGCACATTTAATTTAACTAAATCCTGCTCTAATTTCCTGGTTATAAATGTATTCATTGTTATTTTATTATAAAAATAAATAATTGGCAAAGGGATATTTTTATCAAAATGCCTAATCAATGGGATTCCCATTGTATAATATCTGGTTTCACCTGTACCTGCAATATGTATTGCTGGTTGGATTGTTTTTGAAACTAAATATTGTCGGGACTCAACTCTGGGAGTCAAAAAACTTGCATGCTCAGAAAGATCAGGATTCTCCTTTTCAAGGCTAAAATCTATTAAATTCCCGCAATGATTGCATTTACATTTAACATGGATCATGGATGTATAGTCTTTACAAGTTAATTCTAATCTCTTGCAGTAACACTGTTCATTATTGCATTCATAAAAGAAAGGGACAAAATCACGTTTAATCTCTCTTAAAGGAGGACGAATGTTACATTCGAGAAATTGATTTTTTAAATCCATATAAGTATCAACATACTTACTTTGATTCTCTAACAAAGACTCATAAAATGGTGTTAATAGCTTCTTATATTCTAAATCTGAAGCAGAAATGAAAAGATATCCTTGATCAAAGATAATATTGGAAATTGTACCAATTATGTTGATGAACCAATCTGTATAGTTCTCAGCATTATTGTGTGCGATTTTGATTAACCGAAGTGCTTCCTCTAACCGTTCTTCTAATAGTTTTTTATGCCAATTATCATCTAAACAGGAATTAATAGAATTAATGTATTTTTTTCTAATTTCTTGGAATTTTTCCAAAAGATAAGACACAGAGGGGAGAGGAAGATTTTTAATTCTCATACCAAGAAATTTCTTTTCTATTTCAGGTTTTATTGAAATTGAAAATCCATTAGGGGAGTTGCTTTGCGAGAATTTAGTTTTTATTAATTCTGGATGGACCTTATCATAATCAGCAACGTAAAAAATTGGGATTATAGATTTATCAAGATTTGCAAAAGCTGCTCCACATGCAATTTTGTTAAAAAGAAACCTTTCCCCACCTAAAAATTTAGGTTGATGTGAAACTTCTAGACCCAAACTATTATTATCAGTAAGAAAATTTTCCAAGTGTCTCTTAGCTTTGTCAGTCAATATATTATATTTATTATTCGTGTTTTCGAAGATTTTCCCCAATGCTAATTTTATTTCATCGTAATCTGGATCTTTTTCCATTTCTTTGTTTATTTTTTTGGCAAGGAAGATGGCATCGCTCATAGAATGGGGTATAAGATCTTTCATACCTTCAGAAATCCAAGATTTTTGTCCTTCTAAAGCATATAACAGGTAATATTTTAATGGATCTTCGAATTTATCGTTTGACATCTCTATTTCACCTAAAATTTAAAAATTTTCAAAATCCACCTTTAAATATTCAGAATTAATGAATCCTTCAGCGTACTTTACGCCAATTTGATATCCCAAATACCCTGCACGTTCTCTTATATAATCAAATATCCTTAAATACTTTTTATTATCAACAAACTGTGATTTATAGGCTTTAAGGGCATTTATTTTTTCTTCGATGGAATCAGAAATATCGATTAAAAAGTCCAATTTTCGATTATTATCCTTTAAATGTGAATGATCAAAATAAAAGACGTATTTTGGGGAATATTCAGGATATTTAGATTCGGTTTTTGTTAATTTTGCTTGAAATTTGGCTGCATTTACAATCTGATGACAAGCTATGTGGTCTGGGTGCCAATCATTAGAAGGGTGGGTAATAAGAATATTTGGTTTATATTTTCTAATCACTTCAGCAACTTTTTTTCTGTTCTCTATTGTATTTTTAATATATCTATTTGTCATGTCTAGGGTAATTCTTATATCTAGTTGAAAAATTTCAGAAGCTGCTTTAGCCTCAGCCATTCTTTTTTCAGCAGTACCGAATGGGGTGGGTTCTCCATTTGATAAATCAAAAACCCCTATTTTTTTACCTCTCTTCTTATAATGGGCAATTGTTCCTCCACATCCGATTTCTGCATCATCTGGATGGGCTCCGATCACTAAAATATCTAGCTCAAGGTCCATATCAATCTACTAAGTTTCTAGTTCTCTAATTTGTGTAAAAATTGATTCCTGTATTTTTTTAAAATTATATTTATTAATATCATCAACACTATTGAAATAATTTGAAAAAATTGACTTAAAAACATTAATATTTGTTTTTAAAGGAGTATTTAAGAGTGATTCAATTATATGAATATATTTTTCAATTCTTTCTTCTCCTTTTTTAAACAAAAAGCTATCTTTTGCATTTTTTAAAATTGCATCTCTATCTTTATATATTAATGGAACTTCTTTTTCAGCAATTTTATATCCTTTTTTCATTGATTTAATCCAGATTTCGATGGGTATTTCATATCCGTTTATTTTTAATTCCAAATCATTAATTGCATTACATTCATATGCCTTTAGTCCACAAAATGCATCTGTAATAGAAAGTCCGACAGTATTAAGAATCCCTGTGATAATCGCATTAACAAGAAATCTATCTTTCCACGGGTTTTGCCAGAATAGGTCTGAAATTTTATATCTTGAACCAGAAATAATTTGCTCTGGTGGATTTTCAAGGATTAAATCAATAAACTTGTATAAATACTTTGGTTCATGCTGACCATCCATATCGAACGATATTATCCAGGAAAATTTCATTTCCTTAGCGTATTTAAAACCGTTTATAAGTGAATAACCATAACCTTTGTTTTCTTTAAAATTAAGAATACTGAAAATGGAATCTTGATTGTTTTTCTCCAAAATTTGCATGGTTCTATCAGTAGAACCATCATTGATGATAAGGATTTCCAAATTAAATTCGCTTCGTTTCTGCAAGTTTTGCTTTACGTAACGGAGATGTTCTAATATATTTTCAATGTTTTCTTCTTCATTAAAACATGGGATAAGTAAAAGAATGTCAATTTTTTCTTCAGAAATGTCAAACAACCCATTATACTTAA
>LAZR01002545.1_pt1 | contig 10531 bp, 16 predicted proteins | sample 329461 | NCBI WGS metagenome assembly LAZR01 (sample SAMN03002196, study PRJNA259156) | marine sediment metagenome | biome: sea floor; feature: Hydrothermal impacted sediments; material: marine sediment; isolation source: Loki non-amplified sample from Loki's castle hydrothermal vent sediment ...
CCAAGACTCCCCAAGTTAACCAACGCATCATGTAGTCCTCCGGGCAAGTCATTCTATCATAGCCCGCCTCGCGGCGGGCCTTTTCTATTGGAGGAATAAGTGTGACGGAACAACTAGCGCTGACGGCCACCCCGTCAAATGGACGGGGCCTTTTTGATGCCTCGCTTTCCGAGTTGGAGGCCGTCATTGAACGCGGCCTGGAGACGTTCGTGGAAGTCGGACTGGCGCTTCTAGCGATTCGGGACAGGAAGAAGTACCGCGAGAACTATTCAACCTTCGAGGACTACTGCCGTGAGAGATGGGGGTGGAGTCGGCAGCATGGATACGAGCTGATGGATGCTGCCAAAGTGTCAAGCGTGCTTGACAATCCGCCTACTAACCCACGCCAGGCTGCTGAGTTGGCTCCCCTTCTCCGTGAGGACGAACTGGCAGTCGTGGAGGTGTGGCGGGAACTCAAAGAGGAGCATGGGGACGCGGTGACTGCGGGGCTAGTCAAGCAAGCCGTTGGGCAGAGGATGGGAAAGGCCCACGTCGGCCAGAACACCGGCGAAAGCGAGTGGTACACCCCTGCCGAATACATCGCCTCCGCTGTTCGGGTGATGGGCGGGATTGATCTCGACCCGGCGTCTACCCCCGTAGCCAACGAGATCGTTCAGGCTGCCACTTTCTACACGGCGGAAGAGGATGGGTTAGAGCAACCGTGGGCGGGGCGCGTGTGGATGAACCCCCCGTATGCCCAACCGCTCGTTGGGGGCTTCTGCGACAAGCTCGCTAGGGAATATGCCGAGGGGAACGTTACGCAGGCGTGTGTACTCGTCAATAACGCCACCGAAACGGCCTGGTTTCAGGCTCTCGCTGTCCAAGCAACGGCCTTCTGCTTTCCTCGCGGGCGGGTGAAGTTTTGGCACCCCGAACGGGAATCAGCGCCTTTGCAGGGGCAAGCCGTCATCTACCTCGGCGAGAACGCCGATATCTTTCGACGCGAGTTTCAGGGCTTCGGCTTCACGGCCTTAGAGGTACATGACGACAGATTTTCGTGAGACCTCCGTGTTCAAGCGGGGCAGCGCAGGGGAGCGGCTTGTGGCCGCTCTCTTGCAGTCTAGGGGCTGGTTCATTCTGCCTGCCTACGACTACTCAGGTGAAGGCGGAAATACGGCCCCTCGCCTACAGGGGGAACTGGCGGGTTACGTGGCTCCGGACATCCTTGCCGCCCGAAACGGTAAATGTATCTGGGTAGAGGTGAAGACGAAGGAACACGCGGATTACACCCGCGTCACCGACAGAATGGAGCACGGCTTCTCCCTCCGTCACCTTGAAGCGTACCGGGGGATTCAGGAGATAACCGGCATCCCCGTATGGCTGGCGATCTACGAAGAGGACACAGGCGACATTCGTATGGCGCGTATAGATAGCCTGCCTGAGCCGCGTATCACGGACATGAAGAAGGGTGCACTGAACGAGGGTAAGATGGCGTACTTCGCGCAGGCCGCTTTCAAAGTGGCAAACAAGGAATAGGAGAAAGTCATGCCAGATCCGATACCACCGCCGCCCGAAGAGGAAGAGGAGATTGAACTTAACGACCTTGCCGCATTTGTTGGACGCTCCCTTCTCGACCTCAATACTAACTTCTTCGGCATCGTCCGTACACGTACAGACAGGCGCACAGGTCGGACGGTGTACTGGCTGTCTGACCCCAACACGGGCCGCGCTCAGGACTTACGGACAGGAGCGACCCTCGTTGACCCGAATACCCGCGCTGTAACTAACATCTCTGCGTCTTCGACCGGCTCCGCTGCCGATAGCACCGTAACATCCGGCGGCAAGTTAAGTGAAGCCGACGTTCGGCGGTTGTTTGGCGAGGAGGAACCCGGCGGCTCTGCCCCTGCCTTCTCCTCCAGTCAGGCTTCCCAGGCGCAGGCTGAGGCGTTTCAGCGAGAGCAAGACAGGCTCAACCGCGAGTTCCAAAAGCAGCAGGACAAGTTAGCTATCGAGGCCAGGGCCGAGGAGAACCGCCTCGCGGAAGAAGCGGCGCTCAAACGTGGCCGGCTCTCCACCCTGACCGACCTCATCCAGAGCTTCGTCGGCGCACAATCCCAGGCGCGGGGCATCCTGGCCAACCTTCAGCCCGACGCCTTCAAGTTCGCGGCGGTAGCGGGCGGTATCGCTCCGTTTGGCGTTACCCCCCAGCAGGGGTTCACAGAACAGTTGCAGCAGTTTGCGGGAGCGCCCGTGCCGACAGCAGACCCTAACGCATCTCTTCCCTCTATAGAGTCGGCCATCCAGGGCTTGACGGGGGCGCAGGTGCCCCTGGCTCCGCAGACGTTCGGCATGGCAGGGGGCGGGACTGTCCCCACGCCGTTTGCCACAATGACCGCTCGGATGGTGGGCGAAAAAGGACCGGAGGTGATGGTCACCGGCCCCCAGGGGGTAACGATCCTGCCCTTGAGCAAGATTATGGCTAAGGGCGGAATCGTCGAGATGGGGAAAGGCGCGGACGGCTCGTTCAGCGCGCTACCGACCCCGTTTGGGGTTGCCACTTCTCAGGGAGTTCTGCCGCTGAGCAAAGGGGCACAGGAGGGCGGCTTCTTCCCGTTTGAGCCTATCAAGTTCGACAAGAGTTCGTTGTTTCCGGCCTTGACCACGTCGGGGATATTCGAGAAGTTCGACCAACCCCTGCCGCGCACGCTACCGTCAGAGAATATCTTCCTGCCGCTTTCCACGAGAGGCCCACGGGGAGGGTTCGCGGCGGGCAGGTTCGGTGTCCCCTTTGAGGAGCGGGGAATCAGTATGCTGGAGCAGTTCGGCATCCGCCCCAGCCTGATTCGGTTTGGCGACGAAAACACGGTATTCTCCCGCAACCAGGCTGGCCAACTAGAGCGAATCGCCGATATGGACGCCTTCAACAAGGCGTTGTTCAACACCAGTGATATAACGCGGTTCGCCGCCGACCAGAAGGGCCGGTTTGAGTTCGGGTCTACGTTCGCGGGCCGCGACCTCTCATTGGACAGGGCGAGCCAGTTCACCCCGTTTTCGCAGCCCATCATCGAGCCGACGACAGGGACGATACTGCCCGCGCCGTTCATGGTGGCGTCTGAGATGAACAAGCTGAGGCTGACGAACCCTGGCGCGTTCAACCTTCTGTTGAGCGCTTACGAGAGTGCGGGCGTGCCTGCGATGTCGGTACTAAGCACCGTCCAGGCAGCCCTGCCGTTTGGGGCTGAAAGAGGAACTATCGGGCTGAGATAGCCCATTTCGATATGGACGATGGCCCCCAATAGGGGGCCTTTTCAATTGGAGGAACCATGCAAGAAACACCGACTCCGACTGCCCCAGTGCAGCCCTTGGAAGCGGAACCGCAGACCGACCCTGCGCTGACTGGCCCTGAAAAGCCCCAGCCCAGTCCAGAGGCCGCTCCTGTGGAACCCGTATCTGAGGCCGAACCTGGCGCTGAGGAAGAGGCAAAGCCCTGGGTGGACGTGAAGGAAGTAGAGGGGCTCCGTGAGCATGTTGCCCCGCTCCTGGAGGACGCCGAGAAGACTGGTTACGACAAACGCACGGACGAGTTTGACCAATACGCTCAGCCTTATCTCCAGCAGCACAGCCAGCGGCTGAACGACATCAATTCTGGTGTAGGCCGCATGGCTAAGGGCATCGAGACTTTAGTGAAGGTCTCGAAGAGTGATAGCGGGACAGTGGACGAGGGTGTCCTGACTGAGTGGTACGACTCCCACAAGGAGACGTTTGAGGCGCTTCTTGGCGCGAGCGACACCACTCAGCAGTTCCACGGCGGCAAGAGGTTGCTGGTGAGCATCGCCGACGCGGCGGGCGACCAGTCTTTGGCGCAGTCGTTCATGAACCGTTTGGACATGCTTCAGAACGGCGTTCCCGACCCCAATCTCTTCCACGACTTCCTGAAGAAAGTCTCCGCGAAGTCCGATGAGGCTATCAAGGGGCCTCTTCAGAAGGAAATCACGTCCCTGGAGACCCAGATAGAAGCCCTCAGAGCCAAAGCCCGGCCCGACGGGCCGGACACGGCCCCGAAGGGCGGGGGGAATACGGGGGACGATAACAAACGTCTGCTCGATCCCACAACACCCATCGACGAACTAAGAGAGATTCGCGCCCGCCAGAGAGCGGGCAGCTAGGAGATAAATCATGGCAGCAGGAGAAACGACCACTGGATCACTTAGCGGCGCTTTGCCGTCAGTCGTTGCCGATGCCCGTATTGTCAAAGAGTTTGAGGGCACCTGGCGGCGCACGTGTGACATCAAGCAGCAGAAACCCAACACCGGCCTTAGCTGGACAGAGTTTTCTCTAGACCAGCTTGCAAGGCAGTCCATCACTGAGACGACCGACAACCGCAACTTCCAGCAGCTCTCAGGGACTCTTCAGTCCATCGAGCCAACGATGAACCAGATCATCATCAAGATCACGGACAGGACGGATCGGAAAATCGCCAGCGTGGTGTTGGACAAGATTGGCGGGCTTGCGGGCAACGCGATGAGCCGAGGGGACGACGAGGATTACCTTTCGTTGTTCTCAACGTTCGCCACAACCAACTCACCAGGAACCGGCAACCCGATGTCATTCGGGTACATTTCCTCGGCGAAGACCAATATCACGTCTAACGTAACGGAGCCGAGCATGGCCGAGGTCTTTAGCGTCCTGCATGGTCGCCAGATCAAGGACGTTCAGGACGAAGTGCTGGCTGGTGTTGGAACCTACACCGTTCCTGAAGGACTGACGGAGGAGACCTTCCGTAAGGGCTTCTCAGGAACAGTAGCGGGCTCCAACGTGTTCGAGGACGGCAACATCACCGTGGACGGTACGCCGGACGCGAACGGTGCGACCCACTCCAGGGAGGGCGTCATCGCCGCCGTGGGTATGGAGATCAAGAGTGAGGCTGACCGTGACCTCTACTTCGGTGGTGGAGCGGACGTGGCCTCGCTCACCAACGAGATCGCCTTCGCGGAGCGCAAGAGCGGCACAACCCAAGTCTGGGCATACCGGCACTTGAGTGACGCGACAGCTCCCACGTCGTAATGGAACGCATCATAGCCCTCGCTAACGCTGGGGATATAGCGGGCGCAGAGGCTCGTTACGCTCAATTCGCTCACCCGACGCTTTTGTCTGGTCACGACCGGCAGAAATGCGAACACGCGATAGCGCAGGCAAGAGAGCGAGCGACATCCAAGAAGCGAGCGAAGCGCAGGAAATAACTAAATATCGCGTACAACCCAGCGCCCTTCGGGGCTTTCTACATATCCCAAGTAGACCTTCAGCTTGGGGATGAATAAGGAGATAGAAATGGCACAGGCAGGACCAGGCAAAATCCGCATATTCGAGGACTTCACGGGGCCCGGCTACCCGATCCTTAGTGTCCACGCTGTCAACGCCGCATCCTCTGGCGGCTCGAATCTAGGCCCGTTTGACATATTGGGCGATCTGGCTGACGCCGACGCTGGCGTTGTCAGGGTGGACACCCTATCGGGGGGCGTGGTGCGAATCACTGGCACTAACGAAGCTGAGAAGGGCTGCGCCCTCGTGACCTCACTGATGTTCAGTGTCCCGAATATGGGGCCATTGGTCTATGAGGCGCGAGTGCAGGGGCAGGTACTCACGGCCCGAAACTACTTCTGTGGTTTTGCTGGCACGATTGCCGACGACATGGCCCCGCCAGCAGCTTCGGACACGGTGACCCATACCCTCACAGCCACCGACCAGATCGGCTTCCACATCGACACCTCGCTAACGGCGGGAACGACATGGCACTGTATCTACAACGGTGGGACGAAGACTGGCGACACCGTATCCACGAATACCGTCTCAACACGTGTTGCTGTGGCGGGTGAGTGGGATGTGCTGCGAGTTCAGATTGACCCCGACGGAACGGTGGAGTGGCTCATTAATGGCGAGCGAGAGTTCAAGATTGAGAACGCCGCCACAGTCACGGCCACCGACCTGCTGGCCGCTGTCACGGGCACATGGGGCACCACGACCACCATCACGGACCTCGACGCGGACTACGTTTTAGTTACCGCCAACAGGGATTGGACAGTCTGAGTAGGCTTCTGGGGGCGGGCCTTCATACCGCCCCCACCCTTGTATCAGTTGCAGCGCATCGCTGCTGCATAGGAGGAATCCATGAACAGGACAACGCCCCTGAGTTCGATCTACAACGGCATCTTCTATGACGCCGTTACGCCGTCCCTGAAACTGTATCGTCGCGGTACGCTCTACGCGACTTTCACGGCCTCCAAGCCCGCGATTACTGGCAACACCAGCGCCTACGTTGAGGGCACCATTACTGGCATCGTAGATGCTCTGGAGGGCCTGGGACTCGTAACGGACAGCACCACGACGTAGATGCACATCGTCGCGGATAGGATTTACCAAGACGAACCATGTTGGGGGCTGAGAGAAGGCCCTGAGGCTCGCCCCCAACTGGACGGCTCAACTCAACACCGCTGGGTTCAGAAAGTATTTGTCGTGCGCGGGGACAGGAAGGCCAAGTTCGAGACGGATTTCGGGCCTGTTAGTGACTTCCCCGACGCCACGCCCGTCATCTACCCCTCGTGGGGCGAGAACACCGTCGGGCAGCTCCAGGAACTCGCGGAGCGAGACCGGCATAGCGACAAGTGGGCCAAGAGACGGAGGGAGTTACAGGCTGGGAGTACCCTCATCGCTGACATTCTCAGGCAGGAGGAAGCTCTACTAGAGATAAGAAGCAACCGCAGCCATTTCGGGCCAGGACTATCTATTCAGCGCATCGACTTCCCCCGCGAAGCTGTGCGCCAACATCAGGAAGAGAGGCTAACCAATGCCAGGAACCGCAGAAAAAGAACGCAAGGTTAGAGACCTTCGCTCCCAGATTGCGGAGCTAGAGCCAGGTCGTATGGACGGGGTTGTCTTTGAGCACATCCGCACTGGCCGTGAACTCGTCACCATCTACTCGATGACGGATGGGGAGCCGATACCCATCCCGCAATACATGGTGGGGGGGGCGCTAATGAAGACGACCGATGGCCAGTATATGTTCACGGACAACCCCGACGAAGCGCCGGAATACCGCCAAGGTAAAGTCAAGTGCTTCATGCACGCGGAAAGCTCAGAGCGAGCCTCTGGCGTTCTAGATGAGATTGGGCTCGCTGGGAAGGTGTGCCCTGCTGGGAAACTTGGCAGCGTTCACTCCAAACGCATCCACGGCGAGCGTCGCCACGGGCGGGAGTGGGCTGCATACCAGGAGTACCTGGACAACGAGAAGGAGACGAAGGCCATCGCACGGCAGGAGCAGCAGCTAGAGGCGACTCTGGCATTGGCGGGGAAGGCGGCACCGGAAGCCCCCAAGGGCACCTGCGATACCTGCGGCAAGGGCGGATTCAAGAACGTAGGGGCACACAAGCGAGGCGCTCATAATGCCTAAGACACTGAGAGGGCCAGAATACACCGCCGATGAGAGCGTCACCGTGTCCACCGCATCTAAGGCACTCACGTCAGGCACTTATGGGCTTCAACACCATGCCTTCATTACCTGCGAGACGGCATCGGTGCGTTTTTGGCTTGACGGCATGGCCCCCACATCGTCAGTGGGGCACCAACTAGATGCGGGCGACACGCTGACACTGGACAGTCCCGCCCAGATAGTGAATGTCCGCTTTATCCGTAAGGACGGGACGGACGCAACGCTGCGTGTGAGTTACGGGACTTAGCGATGAGGATAGAACGAGGCAGATTCGGCAACACCGATGCCGAACAGAAGCTCCTCTGGTGCCCCATCTACGAGGGTACCCTGGGCATCGTCGGACCCACGGGTCTCATCATCCCACTGGGGGACACCAACCACGAGAACGCGGGGCGGACAACCGTTACGACCATAGGCGAAGAGCAGGCGGTGTTCACCTACTCGGAGGCGTTGCCCGACTGGGACACCCCGCCCTACTTCAAGGGGCCAGCGCGAATCCCCGTCATCACGTTCAACGGGACAGACGAAGCGGCGCTCACACCTGATGCAGCGTTCTGGTCGCGGGACGACGCGGGTGGGGCTAACGGGTTCAGCCTGCGCATTTGGGCCAACATCCCAAACGACGGCGCCTCCCGATGCTTCATAGCCAAGTACGACGAGACTGGTGCCGAACAGAGGGAGTGGATTCTCTTTCACAACGCCAACCATACGATGAGGCTCTTCCTCTACGACGAAAGCGCGAATGAAGACGCATATCAGACCAGCGACTCGGCCATCACGATGGGTTCGCTGCGGCAGTTTGTCGCCACCTACGACGGAAGAGGCAGCGCCGCAGCAGCCGACGGAATCACGCTTTACGAGGATGGGGTTTCATAGCCAGCACACCCTCCGGCCTCGGCTCATATGTCGGGATGGAGGATTTGGCCGGGGTCGTCAGCCTGGGCCAGAACATAGGTGGCACCGAACGGTTTTTCCTTGGCGAGATGGCCGGTGGGCCGCTCGGCCCCCTCTGGGTTCCAGGTGAGCTAACCCCTGACCAGGTGCTCAGGCTGTACCAGCACGAGCGTGTAGCACTGGACGTTTAGATGCCTGACGTAGACTTCATCCGCGAGCTGGCCGCTGTTCCCATTGCCACTGTGGCGATGTTCCTCATCTATCGGCTCGCCACTAACCACATGAATGCGCTGGCGCGGGCTATCGAGAGGATGGCTGACGCCATCGACGACCTGAAGGACTACATGCGCCGTGGCCCGTGAACACTGGGTAGATAGGGTCGTGGCGATGGTCGAGGAGGCCAAAGTGCGAATGCGGGCCTCGATGGGAAGCGTGGTCTCACGCCCTGTCGGCCGCCGGCCGAACACGAAGGTACTGATGGAGCAGGCGATGATGAATCCGCAGGCGCTCGACCCGACTGGTCGGGCGACACTGGCACAGTTCCTCATCGAGAGGTACGGGGAGAGAGCGGCGCAAGATATTATTCCCTATCTGGGAATCCCTGAGGAGGAGGAATTATGAGCCACACAACCATGACGCGGAGAGAACTGTCGGCCCGCGCCCAGTCTCTTGGCCTGTCTCTGAACGACTACATCGACTTGCTCCACCGAGAAGCGGAGGAGGGCGGTCGGAGGCCGGTCGTGGAGGCGGCCAGTATCTTCGGTACGCGCGGCAGGCTGGGTATCCAGACTCGTCCCCAGGAGGGCGGAGGTGAAGACGGGTTCTCATTCGAGGATCTACTTTCCGACGCACTGGGCGGTGGTGGTGGCGGAACCCGGCCTCAGACGGCAGAGGAGGCAGCCAATCTCTTGGCCCAGTCCAAGCTGTTCGCAGCACAGGCTAGGAACATCCCGCAGGCTCAGGAGTTGGCGCGGCGCAAGACGTTTGCGGAAATCGGTCTCGCACAGGCTGAACGGGCGGCGAACCCGCGGCGCATCTTCGAGGCGATCTACGCCCAGGCCCGTCTCAAGCTGCCCAAGCTGGCGAAGTCCCTCCAGGAGAAGGTCAACCTGCCGGGGTTCGCGCATGGCGGTTCTGTGCGTACAGAACGCGGCACGTCCCAAGGGAAGACAGTAGCAGGGCCAGTACTTGCCCTCGTCGGCAAGGATGATGATGAGTATGCGCTCCTCGCTCCCGGTTCCGTCGTGGCACCCAAGAAGGCTGGTGACGGAGACGACGTCGAGACGGCCAAACTCCGCATCGTCGAGCAGATGGCAAAAGGCGGCACGGTCTCGCCCGAGAAGGCCCACGAGATGCTGGAGCACGGGGAGGTTCACGGCGAACCCCTGACCGAGAAGCAGCGCGGCCTCTTCGGCCTCATCGCTAGCGGAAAGAAGCCAACTCGCCTGCGGAAGGCGCAGGGCGGCTTGGATGTCTTCGGCTTGCCCAAGTCTGTCATCGACGAGATGGCGCGGCTGCGCGGGCAGACGACGGAAACGGTTCTCGGCGCTACTAGGGCAGCCACGCGTGGGACATCCCTGTTTGACCCAGTCGGCGGCTCGACGTTCACGGATGAGCAGGCCGACTTCCTGCGGGGGCTGAACCTGCGGGAGTTTTCCAAGCTGAGTCCGACCCAGCGGGAGGCTACGTTCTCCACACTGTCCGCTAGCCGTGTTGCACCGGAGGACTTCGTCGAGTCCCTCCGCCGCCAGTTCGCGGGGTTCAACCCCGTGCTAGCCGTGTTGCACCGGAGGACTTCATCGAGTCCCTCCGCCGCCAGTTCGCGGGGTTCAACCCCGTGAGGACGGGTACGCGGGCAATGTTCGCGGGCATCCTCGGAAGGTAAATTGGGCCTCTTCGACAAGATAGCCGACATCGGTGAGGATGTCGGTACTGGCATCTTCAGACGCGCCCTGAAGCCTGCGGGCAAGGGAGTCTGGCGCGGTCTGCGGGAGTACGATGCACGTGTCCTCGACCCGTTGGGGGCACTTGCCGTCCAGCAGGGGGCCGAACTCAACAAGCAGACGTTCGTCTTCGACTTTGGTCGCTTGGTCAAGGGCCAGCAGCCTTTCCTCCACGGGCGCCGGACGTTCTTCGACGAGGAGATTACTCCCCGCGACATCGACTACCGCGAGG
>LAZR01002546.1_pt1 | contig 10531 bp, 9 predicted proteins | sample 329461 | NCBI WGS metagenome assembly LAZR01 (sample SAMN03002196, study PRJNA259156) | marine sediment metagenome | biome: sea floor; feature: Hydrothermal impacted sediments; material: marine sediment; isolation source: Loki non-amplified sample from Loki's castle hydrothermal vent sediment ...
TGCGGCTAACAACTTTTTAAAATAAAAAGTTGTACTGCTAAATTCAGCTAAAAGAGGAGTTTTGGCTGTGATAAATTAACTGGTTTCGAGGATTATGATGCAGCCATCATTTAACAAAAACAAAGCAATACTTTCTTTACTACCCCTTTTAACTTTTGTAGCACTATTTTTGGGCTCTGGTTTATATTTACAATCTCAAGGGGTTGACTACGCTTTTTATCAACTTCCTGCTCCAGTGGCTATATTACCTGCCATAATGCTTGCGTTCATTTTAAATAAAGGCACTGTAAACGAGTGTGTAGAGACCTTTATTAAAGGTGCTGGGCACAACAATATTATTACCATGTGTTTAATCTACTTACTTGCAGGTGCGTTTTCTGCTGTTGCCAGTGCAACCGGTGGTGTAGATGCGGTAGTAAATGCAGGCTTATCTCTTATTCCACCTGCGTTGTTGCTTCCTGGCTTATTTTTAATTGCAGCGGTTGTATCTACTGCAATGGGTACGTCTATGGGAACGATTGGTGCTATTGGGCCTATTGCTTATGCTGTATCAATTAAAACAGGTATAGATCCAGCATTAATGGCAGGTACTATTGTATCTGGTGCTATGTTTGGCGATAACTTATCAATTATTTCCGATACCACTATTGCAGCCACACGTACACAGGGCTGTGAAATGAAAGACAAGTTTAAAGAGAATCTTAAAATTGCAGTCCCTGCTGCAATACTAACTATTGGCTTATTGTTTTATTTAACACCTGCGGCGCAAGTTGTTGAAACTAAAGATTACGATATATGGTTAGTACTTCCTTATGCCTTTATTTTAGTGTTAGCAGTTGCTGGCTTGAACGTATTTGTAGTGTTGTTTAGCGGTATTATTTTTGCTGCATTAATGGGCTTTACAGGAAGTTATGAAGGCGCAAGCTTTGTAAAAGACATTTACAAAGGCTTTACCGATATGCAGGAAATATTTTTACTATCAATGTTTATTGGTGGCTTATCTGAATTTATTCGTATTAACGGTGGCCTTGATTATATTGCTCATAAAATTCAGGCGATTACAAAAATTATTGCAAAATGGCATCGTAAAGTAGCTGATCAATTAGGTATTGCCGCATTGGTTATGACAAGTAATATGTGTATTGCCAATAACACCGTATCTATTATTGTTGCTGGCCCTATCGCTAAAAAGCTAGCAGATGATGGTGAAATAAGCGGTAAACGCTCTGCAAGTTTGCTTGATATATTTGCTTGTGTAACGCAAGGCTCACTTCCTTATGGCGCACAAGCGCTACTGTTAGGTGCTACGTTTAAAATTAGCCCGTGGGAAGTATCAACGTCTTCTTATTACTGTTTTATTTTAGCATTTACGGCGATTACTATTATTTGTTTACGCCGTAATAAAGCGTAATACATTGAGTTATTACATGTTGCAGCTTATTAAGTAGGCTGCAACATGTGTTAAATTAGCGATCAACAAATCAATCTCTTCTGCTATAATTGCCGCTTCCGCGTGTCACTAAAATTATAGTTATTAAACAGTTATGAAATTTAAAAAATTACTCCCTTTTATTACCCTTACTTCTCTAGCTTTATCATCGTCGGCTTTTGCTGCCAATTGGAGCAGTACAGCGCTACATATAAATAATGGCAGCCAAAAAAATCCATTCACTGAGCAAGAGTCAGACACCACTGTTTACTCGGTTCAACATGCATCGGGCTATGACTACGGCGATAACTTCTTTTTTATCGATTACAGTAAAGACGATATAGATGATGGTTACCAAGATGCTGATTTTTATGGTGAGTGGTACTCAACGGTTAGCTTATCTGCCATCACTGGTAAGCAAATTGGCTCTGGCGCATTATTAGATGTTGGCCTAACGGGCGGTATTAACGTTGCTGGCGATGCAAAAGTAATGAAGTATCTACCAGGTGTTAAATTAAGCTGGGATGTACCTGGGTTCAACTTTTTTCAAACGCTGTTCACAGCCTACATTGACGATAGTGAAGGTGTCGCAAAAGGCGGCGCACCTATTGAAACTAATAGCTGGATGCTTGATGTAGCTTTTGAATATCCTTTCACTATTGGCTCACAAAAGTTTAGCTTTAAAGGCCACGCTGAATACATCGCAGAGCGTGAAGATGAATTTGGTAACGACGTAGAAGCGTGGATACTCGCACAGCCTATTTTAGTGTGGGATATGGGTCATGCCCTTCAAATGAAAGAAAACACACTACTGCTGGGTATGGAGCTTCAATACTGGCACAACAAATTAGGTACTGAAGTGACCGAATCGGTTCCACAAATACATGTAGAGTGGACATTTTAAACAGCCACACTGCGTTAAAATTACATATATTGGAGCTCTTTTAAGCGCTCCTTTTTTTATGCATAAAAAGTATTTAATTGAACAGCGTCTAATACTTAGCTATTGTCGTACTTCATTTAAGCCACACGCTTGCCTTACTAGGAGTATCAACATGTCATCAATCAAAGTTATTTGTTTTTCTGCATTGTTAGCTTTAACTAATAATGCTTTAGCAAGTAGTGAAGTAAATACAGAGTCTCTATCTTACGATGCACTTTTAAGTAATTGCGAATACGATTTTAAAGTAAATTATTTTGCACTTGAGTCGCAGAAACAATCACTAAAAATGGCCTATATTTACTTAAAGCCAACCAAATCCGACATGCCTACAGTTACGCTTATGCATGGCAAAAATTTTAATGCAGATTACTGGACTACAACTGCGCAATACCTGCAATCTTTAGGTTACGGCGTATTAATCCCTGATCAAATTGGTTTTGGCAAATCGTCTAAACCAACGGATTATCAATATTCATTTGCGGCACTTGCTCATCATACTCACGCGTTAATAGATTCACTTAATATAAAGGAGTCGATTGTATTAGGGCACTCAATGGGCGGGATGCTAGCGAGTCGTTTTGCTTTAATGTATCCAAACACCACTAAAAAGCTAATTTTAGTAAACCCTATTGGGCTTGAAAACTACTTGCAGTATGTTGATTACAAAGATACTAACTTTTTCTATAAAAATGAATTAGCAAAAACACCTGAAGGTGTAAGAAAGTATCAACAAAAAAATTACTACGATGGTAAGTGGAATACAACATATTCAGCCTTAACTGACTTTATAACAGGGCAAATACAAGGCCCAGATAAAGAAAAAATGGCATGGGTTAACGCTAAAACATATGACATGATTTTCACTCAGCCTGTAATAACCGAATTTAAAGATTTAACTGTGCCGGTTAAATTAATTATTGGTACACGAGACAGGACCGGTCCAGGTCGCAACTGGAAAAAAGACGGTGTTGATTACGAGCTTGGTCGATACGATAAGTTAGGTAAGCATGCTGCATCACTTATCCCTAATGCTCAACTATTTGAACTGAATAATTTAGGTCATTTGCCGCAAATTGAAGATTTTGATCGTTTTAAAGACGTATTTAACAAGGCACTTAATACTAAATAACCTGAATACTAGATAATAAGTTTTTATAGTAAAAAAACAAAAACCCTGTAAGTAAACTATTTACAGGGTTTTTATTATATAAGCTAAATTACAGCTTACATTGTGGGTTTTTACCCTGCGCTTTAGCTGTACTTTGTTCGCCAAGAGCTTTGCTCATTTGCGCTTGTAAGTTTTTAATACGGTTAGTTGGCGCTGGGTGAGTTGATAAAAACTCAGGTGTTGTACCACTGCCTGCAGCACTCATATTTTGCCAAAGGGTTACTGATTCTTGTGGATTAAAGCCTGCTTCCGCCATTAAATCTAAGCCAATTTCATCAGCTTCTGACTCATGCGAACGGCTAAATGGCAAAACAACACCATACTGTGCGCCTAAGCCTAGACCCTGCATAATTTCATTACGGTATTGAATGTTACCCATTTCAAGTGCTGCACTACCTAGTTGCATACCTGTATCTAAAATAGAGCTTTGTGAAACTCGTTCATTAGAATGCTCAGCAATAACGTGCCCTACTTCGTGCCCTAGCACTGTTGCTAATTGATCTTGATTCGTGGCTATTTTTAATAAGCCCGTATGAACCCCAATGTAACCACCAGGTAGTGCAAAAGCGTTAGCAGATTCATCTTCAAATACGACTACTTCCCAATTTTGCGACGCGTATTCTTTTGGTAATACAGCGACTACTTTTTCAGCAATGCAATTTACATATGCATTTGTTTTTGCATCTTTATTAATTGGTTGGTTTTTTTTCATATCTGCAAAACTAGCAGTGCCCATTTCACTCATTTGTTGATCTGAGTAAAGCGCTATTTGTGTGCGTCCTGTTGGCGACGTTTTACAACCGGCTAAAACAGCTGTCGCAAATACTGCAAGTATTAGTTTTTTCATGGTAATTCTCTTAAGTAATAAATTTTTTATTGCTTGTAGAATAGCAAACACAGTGCCAATTTAAAATATTTGCTTTATATACCTTTATATTAAAAGATGCGATGAGACGATAAACTTAGCAGGCAAACTAAGTTTATCCAAATACAATGCCCTGTTACACTATAGCCCTTGTTTTTAGTGATTGTTGAGTTTACACATGGACGCCTCAGCCTCGGCTTTTAATACCCGTATTTTATTGCCTTTATTAGCCAGTATCGTAGCGATTACTCCATTGGCGATTGATATGTATTTGCCCGCCATGCTGGTAATTGCAAACGATTTACAAACTAATATGCCAAATGTACAAATATCGTTGAGTATTTACTTAGCGGGTTATTCATTAGGTATGTTATTTTTTGGCCCTATTGCCGATCAAATTGGCCGTCGTAAGCTCGCACGTATTGGCTTAACCCTATTTGGCGCAAGCTCACTTGCACTGGCATTTACCACCGAAATCCATGCATTTTGGACTCTTAGAGCAGTGCAAGCATTTACGGGAGCTGCAGCAACCGTAGTCGTACCGGGTATTATTCGCCATATTTATCAACAAAATACAGCTAAGGGAATGTCGTATGTGTCGATGATCATGATGGTAGCACCGTTAGTAGCCCCCTCTGTTGGTTCGTTTATTTTAGGGTTCTCTGTTTGGTCGACCATATTTTTAGTACTTGCTGGTTATAGCTTTTTAATATTAGCGTTTGTACAAGTGTACTTAATAGATATACCTATTCATACAAATGAAAAAAAGGGCCTTGCTCTGTTTTTTGATAGCTATAAAACAGTACTCAGTAATAAAGACGCACGTTCAGATATACTCAGTTCTATGTTTGTATCGTTTGGATTTTTTTGCTTTTTAACCTCAGTACCTTTTATATATTTAGATTTATATGAGGTTTCAGAACAATTATTTGGTGTGCTATTTGCGTTTAACGTAATGGCGCTGATGTTTGGTAACTTTTTAAATACGCGAATTGTACCAAGGCTGGGCTCTCGAAAAATGCTCTATATTGGGCTTGTATGTGGGTTTGTATCGGGGCTTTCGCTGTTAACATTTAGCATATTGCACTTATCACTTTATTATATTGTGGCTGCTATTGCGCCATTAATGATGAGTTTAGGTGTCACTGCAAGTAATGCTGATTCGCTAATATTAATGAAATTTGAAAGAAACACAGGTACGGCAACGGCCGTAATTGGCACACTTCGTTTTGGTAGTGGTGCATTAGTTGGCCCGCTACTTGCCATTATGCATGCAGAAAGCGCAGTGCCATTTTCAAGTTTAATGTTTAGTGCCGTGTTACTCACTATGCTCGTGCAGTTAATTCACTATAAAACAGACAAAAAAAATGCCTCAATATGAGGCATTTTTATCAAAGCTAATAATCTTAAATTAATTAAGCATCAGCAGCTTTAGAAACCATAACCATCGCAGGGCGTAATAAACGACCATTCAATGTGTAACCTTTTTGCATAACAGCAAGCACTGTATTAGGTGTTACATCGTTACTTGGCTGAATTGACATTGCTTGATGAAAATCTGGATTAAACTGCTCACCTTGTGGGTTTACAATTTCAACACCAAACTTTGCAACAGCGTCATTAAAGCTCTTAACCGTCATATCAATACCTTCAAGCAACGGCTTTAAAGTCTCATTTTCTTTATCAGAAAATTCAATAGCACGTTCAAGGTTATCAATTACAGGTAGTAATTCGTTGGCAAATTTTTCTAGTGCAAATTTATGCGCTTTTTCTACATCTTGTGCTGCACGACGACGAATATTATCTACATCTGCTGCGGCACGAACAACACCGTCTTTTTGATCAGCAATTGTTTGCTTTGCAGCTTCAAGCTCTGCATATAACATAGCAATTTCTGCTTCAGGGCTTTGCTCTTGTTCTGCATGCTGATCAGCGGCTTCTACTGCTGCTTCTACATCAGCCTGCATTTTAGAAATTTCTTCGTTTAATTCTACTTCTTGCTCAGGGTTTTGTGTCTGCTCAGACATAAAATACGTGCTCCAATTCTTCACAACTGCGGTAATTATGGGGATTGAATAAAAAGATTCAAGAGTTAGGTGCCTCAATTAATTTAAATTCTTGAATTATTTCTTCAATCTGCGCTGATTTAGGACAAATTATACAAAAGCGGCTTTGATATTCTTGATTTTGAAAGTATGGCACACTTATTACAATCAATTCGTTGCACTCAGTAAAAGGCAGCTTTTCGCTATTAAGTACTGATAACCCGTTTTTAAAAGCGAGCTTATCTTCTACGTAATTTAAAAATGAAACACCAATATTTAAGCTCTGCTCGCAATCAATTTGTTTGTAGAGGTAGTTTTCACCAACAACAATACTGTTATCTGAGCCTAATTTTTGGCTCAATTGTCGCGTCCATTGATTAAGAGAATCATGGCAATTTCGAGGCGCTGTATTTGCCATAGCTTGCATACGGTACAAACCTTCCATTAAGGTTTGTTGGCTAAATACTGTATTTAACCATGTGGCAAATTGATAACGAACAGAGTCTGACGAATCATGAGGTTTATCAATACAAATATTGTGACTCTGCCCTGCCCTATCTATTAATAAAATAAGCCAGTCGGTAGAATCAAAATCAAGCACTTCTACTCTAAATACTTGCTGTGAACTGGCTTGAGGTAAACCAACACAACAACAGACTTGATATTTTTGGCTCAAACCATGGGCTAACTCAACGAGTTGTGATTGCTGTGGTTGCCAATAATTAGCGATATCAGCAAGCACAAAAAATTCGTCAAACCAATAATCAAATCCTTCATTTGTCGGCACTCGCCCTGCGGATGTATGAGGTGAATACAATAAGCCCACTTTTTCTAAGCGAGCCATAGCATTACGAACTGTAGCCGAACACACTGCCATGCCTTTGAGCTTGGCAATTTTTGTTGATGGAACAGGCAAGCCTTCACCATTACAGTACATGTTCATAACAGCTGAAAAAATTTGCTGATCTCGTGGGTTTAGTTTCATGGTATCTACATCTTGTTGCATGAAAGAGATATCGGGGCGTTTAGTTCTTTTTCAAGTCGTGCAGCTAACTCACTGCGAATAAAATTGAAGGTTTATAATATTGCTATAATCTGTATTTTCAAACACTTCTGTTTTGAGTTACTCTACTATTATTAAATCTCTTTGTGCGTACATTATGGACTCTCCTTTTAACACCATAGGCCTAATTGGCAAACCTAATCACCCGGGAGCAGCGGCTACTCTGCAGCGTTTACATACCTTTTTACTTGCACTTGGCTTTGAGGTAATAGTAGAAAAACGCACAGGGAGTCAGTTAGACGATATTCCGCATGACAAACTTGTAAAGTTAGTCGACTTAGGTGAACAAGCCGATTTAGCCATTGTTGTAGGTGGTGACGGTAACATGCTTGGCGCAGCACGCGTGCTTGCGCGCTTTAACATTGCTGTAATTGGTGTAAATAGAGGTAACCTTGGCTTTTTAACTGATTTAAACCCTGAAGGGTTTGAAGCAAGCTTAGAGCAAGTACTCAGTGGTGAGTACCTTGAAGAAAAACGCTTTTTATTAGAAGTAGAAGTATATCGACATAATGAATTAAAAAGCGCCAACTCAGCTGTTAACGAAGCGGTCCTTCATGCCGATAAAGTAGCTCACATGATTGAGTTTGAAGCCTTTATAAATAATGACTTTGTATTTTCTCAACGCTCTGATGGTTTAATAGTATCAACCCCTACAGGCTCTACAGCCTATTCGCTATCAGGTGGCGGGCCAATCTTAACGCCCGAGCTAAATGCAATCTCGTTAGTACCTATGTTTCCTCATACCTTATCTAGCAGACCTTTAGTGGTGGATGCCGATAACGAGGTTCGTTTAAAGCTAAGCCTAGAAAATACAGATAGCCTTCAGGTAAGTTGCGACAGCCATGTAGTCCTTGCCGTATTACCCGGTGATGAAGTAGTAATTAAAAAAGCCGATAAACAATTGCGCTTAATTCATCCAAAAAATTACTCGTACTACAACGTTTTACGTACAAAACTAAATTGGGGTAGTCGTTTGTACTAATTTTATTGCCAAATTTAGTACTATAAAGCAAAATGGCGGCTTAAAATAATAATCAAATAATTTAGGAACAAGTAGCAATGACTTATGTAGTATTCTTTGCTTTACTGCTATTAATTACACTTTTATACAGTTACCTCAAAATTGAGAGTAATCGCAAAAAAGCAATCGAAGCTAGAAAAAAACTATTTAATGAACGTGTTTTGCATGTAAATACGCGCCTTAAAGCAAAGCTTAATGATCTACTTGATGCTAAAATAATTCGCCCAAAATACGTTCCTCGCATTCAAGCTATTGTAAATAATTTTTTTGTTGTGCAATCGCATACAGACGAAAATTTACAGCAACTTGAAGATACCGCTGACCTACTAATTAATACGTTGTCCAACGAGTTAATTAAAACTAATCAAACGAATATAATCCAACCATTGATTGATAATATACAGTACTTTGTATCTGAATTGCCTCAGCAAGGAATTTTATACAATAAGAATTTTTATATTAATACATTACCTCCCCTCATTGCTCTGCTTAAAACTGAAGAGAATATACAACCTACTGATATTGTTGATGATCAAATTGATGCCTCCTCCCAGACTACCGACACACAGTTTACTCAAGATGTAAGTGTTGCGTAAATAATACAAAATTAATTTGCAAAAAACCAAAACACTGTATAAATTAACAGTTAATTGACTGGATGGATAAACAGTATGTTAATTGGTTTAGAAGTTAAAAATTTCGCAATCGTGAGTAATTTAAGCACCGAGTGGCGCAGCGGTATGACCGCGATCACAGGTGAGACAGGTGCTGGTAAATCTATTGCTATAGATGCCCTATCCCTGTGCTTAGGTGAACGCGCTGAAGCATCAGCAGTGCGCCCAAGCTCTGATAAAGCAGAAGTATGTGCACAATTTGACTTAACAGTTCTACCGCTTGCTCAAGCATTTTTAGAGCAACATATGCTAAGCACTTCAGACAATGAGTGTTTGTTGCGTCGTGTTGTTTGCAAAAACGGCCGTAGTAAAAGCTATATTAATGGTAGTGCAGTTACCGCGTCACAATTAAAAGAACTTGGACAATATTTAATATCTATTCATGGACAACATGCCCACCAACATTTATTAAAAGCTGAGCATCAGTTACAGCTTTTAGATGCCTATGCAGGGCATCACCACTTAGTAAACTCGGTAAATAAAAACTATAAACAGTTTGCTAACTTACAAAAAGAATTTAAACACTTAGAGCAACAACAGCAGCAGCAATCTGCGCAAAAACAATTGTTAGAGTATCAAGTTGCTGAACTTGATGAATTTGCATTACAAGAAAATGAGTTTGATTTAATTGAGGCTGAGCATTACAAACTTAGTAATAGCCAAACAATATTAGAATCGTGCCAACGTGAATTACAATATTTATATGAAAGTGATGAGCAAAATGCTTGTTCAATGCTGCAGCACAGTGCCCAACAATTCGCTGAGCTGGCTCAATACGACGAAAGCTTAGCTGGCGTAGCAGCCCTCCTTAGTGAAGCCGCAGTACAAGTTGAAGAAGCAAGCCGTGAAGTTCGAAATTATACTGAGCAAGCAGATTTAGACCCTGCTCGTTTAGGTGAAGTAGAAAATAGACTAAGCGGTGCGATGGATTTAGCGCGTAAGCATCATATAAAACCACAGCAGCTAGTTGAGTTTCATCAATCGATTGCTCAGGAGCTTGAGTCGATAAGTAATAATAGTAATCGTCTGGAGCAACTAGAGTCAGAAATAGAAAGCGCGTTACTTAGTTATAAGCAAGCTGCCGATGAACTAAGTAAAAGTCGCTATGAGTATGCGAATACACTTAACACACTAATAAGTGAAAGCATGGCTAATTTATCGATGGAAAACGGTGTATTTGAAATAGCTCTAACTCAAGAGAGTAGCCGCGCACCTAATAGCTTAGGGTACGATAATGTGTCGTTTTTAGTATCAACTAATCCGGGGCAGCCACTTCAGCCGTTAGCTAAAGTAGCATCAGGTGGTGAGCTTTCTCGTATAAGT
>LAZR01002547.1_pt1 | contig 10528 bp, 1 predicted proteins | sample 329461 | NCBI WGS metagenome assembly LAZR01 (sample SAMN03002196, study PRJNA259156) | marine sediment metagenome | biome: sea floor; feature: Hydrothermal impacted sediments; material: marine sediment; isolation source: Loki non-amplified sample from Loki's castle hydrothermal vent sediment ...
AAATCACAAATTAAATAATCAAGTTCACCCCAAATTGCATCTCCTAAAAATTGTCTAACAGCACTCATTTTCATTGGGCCTCTCCAAATTACAGGATCATCAGGTGAAGAAGTTAAAAACGCCATACTCATAACTTTTATATTTAGAGGGCCATTAATTGGGTAGAATTTTTTTGCGTCAACATCAACCCTTGGTTTAATTTGACTGTCAATTCCTAACATCTTCAACACATTTGGTCCAGTTATATCTACATCTAAGAGTCCTACTCTTAATCCAAAGCTTGCTAAGGAAATTGCCAAATTTATTGCCACAGTTGTTTTTCCAACACCACCTTTTCCCGAAATAATGACAATTTTATGCTTAATCTTAGCCAAATTCTTTTTTATATCTCTATCTCGTTCTTCCATCATCTTTTCTTTTAAATTGATATCTGAATTCTCTTCTTCAGCCATACTCTTGAGTAAGGAATTTCACTTTACATTATAAATTTTTTGATTATTTTTTATGAAATATACTTTATAAGGATGAATTTCTTTAAAAATTTATTATAGATTGAGAAAGAAATAAACCTCTACTGTTGTACAAGCAAATTACACAATGTAGAAATTTATGAAACAAAATGTAGGGTTAAAACACGTTCAGTTCCTACTTTTATACCTTTGAGCAAGAGCAAATTAATTTTTTGCTATACTAAATTTAGGAAGAAAAGGGGAATTAGTCATGAAATAACCTTTCCGATTTTCTTCGATCTTTAATGAATAAACTAGTGCATAATGTTGTGAAGTTATTTTTTAGTTAGTGAAAAAAAGTTAGGTGAAAGAATCTTTCGGATCTATTGCATTGTCAAAAAAAGGATTTTCGTCTTTAAGAACGCCAAACTTAAATAGTTCTGATATAAGAAAGGGCAGTCCTTGGTTTACTGAGGGATATTTCTTGGTTAAGATGGATATATAATATTAGCTTTATTCTTAATCTCTTTAGGAATTTGTTTAATTAAAGTTGTATCAATTCCTAACGAAATTAAACTTTCTAATTTAATGAATGCTTGAGGAATTTTAGTTATAAGATTCCCATGTAAATATAACTCTTCAAGTAAGGAAAGATTTCTAATAGATTCTGGTAGTTCCTTTAATCTATTTTCGCTTAAGTCTAAATATTCAAGCGAGATAAGATTTCCTATAAACGGAAACTTTGTTAAATTAGTATGGTTTAAAAACAAATTTCGAATAAACCTAAGTTTTCCAAATGACTTTGGTAATGTGGTAAATTTATTATAACTTAAATCTAAAGATTGGAGTGAAACAAGATTGCCAATTGATTTCGGCAAGTTTATGATTTCGTTATAACTTAAATCTAGGTATTGAAGTGAAGCAAGATTACCAATGGATTCTGGCAGTTTTTCCAAAAGATTATGACCTAATTCTAACTCGACAAGTGAGGTAAGATTACCAATAGATTTTGGTAGTTTAGTTAGTTTATTTTCTCTCAAATCTAAATATTTAAGTGAGGTAAGATTACCAATGGATTCTGACAAAAATTCTATATTTTTATCTCTTAAAACCAATCTTTGAAGTGAGATTTTCTTAGCAATAGAAAATAAATTTTTATGATCTAGATATCCTAAATAGTTTTCCTCACTTAGATATTCAATTATAGATTCATTGCCTGATAACGCTCTCTTTAATATCTCTTCTTTAAGTATTTGTTTAGCAAAAACGTCTCCCGCGTCAGCAATTTCTTTTAAAAGAGGAAACGCAAGATTTCTATGGAGAAGGCGAGTGTCGTATTTCATTTCTACCCATACTTGAAGATTAGAACAATGGCCCCAAAACTCATCTTCATGAGGAATGATATTGGGCTGGTCTTCCATTTCTCTATTTATTTTTTCAGCAGCTTCATCAATCGAATCAATCTCATCAAAAGTAATAATTTCATCAAAACGAAGTTGGATTAAAAGTTTTTTACATTGACGAAATAAATGACTTTTAATATAGATATTTGTTTTCCCGTCTTCTAACTTCAGAGTGATATACTCTGAAACTTTGAATATTTTTTGAGACAACATTTTTTAACTCTTACCTTAATCCTTTGTTTTATTAGTATTAAGGGTATTGAAAATAATAAATTTTATGACATTTAAACGCTTGAAACATTCATCTTTATCTAAATTTAAAAAGATCACTACAAATTTAAGAGAAATGTGAAAGGAGATTTAGTAATTTGTGTTTAGTTGATAATTTCCTCATCAAAATCCTAGAAAAACAATTTCTCTAATCTCTAGTAAAACAAAGATTTTATTAATTTTAGCTGAGCTTCTGAGAAAACTAAGAAGGAATAACTTATCCTAATTAATTTTGCCAAAGCTACTTTTGGCTGTTTAGTTAAAAAATAAAAAAAATAAAGAAAACTTGGAAAATTGCTTACTTACATATTGTTACCGAGATATTTCATGTACTCTTTTTGAGTATATCTCATAGAATCTGCTTGTTGTTTCCATGGATGAGATCGTGTTTCTACAAATCTCCTATAAAAGTCATCATTCATTAAAGCAGAGGTAACTTCACTTTGAAGCTCTCTTATGCCGTTAAGTGTTTTTTGACCTGTATTACTTGGCGAATTTACAATACCAAGCAATTTTATGAGATTATCTAATGTTATTACTCTTACATATTTGTCCTTATTAGTTTTATCTAATGCATCTACTAAATTATTAAACCTATCCACAGCAGCTTTAGTTTTTCCTATCACCCCATAAACAACCACAAAAAGGAATCTGTCAGGGTCGTTCTGATAAAACTTTCCTTTCTTTTTCTCTATATTTCTATTATCTCGACTTAATGTGAAATCAAAAATTATTTGTTTCACACTATCAGGAATTTTTATCCCAAGAGCATCTAATACAGATTTCTGTTTTAATAATTTTTCCAATCCATCTTGAATCAAAATATCGGGGCGGAAATCTCTGTCAACAGTTTTATCCAACAGACTAATAGGTAATTCACCCGTTGATATAATTCCCTCAGATTCGAGATATTTTAGCAGCAAGTATTCTATTCGGTTGTGAGCGATGCTACCGATGACAGAATTTCTAACTTTTTTGATGTTAATATTAAAATCTTTTAAAGCGGTTCGCGCGTCTTTTCGAAAAATGTTATTTGGCATGCCTTCAAGAATCGTATCAAAGTTATTAAGCTGTTGGATTCCGAAATCTTTCCCTTGAGTAAAATAATCAATGATTTGTTTTGTTGATTTAATTGAGATTTTTTCCATGATTTCGGTTAGGGAGGGGGGGTTCTCAAAAGACTTAAGGCTTTCGGCTCCTGCGAAATATAATATTCTCATGAAATCGTAATTGGTACTAAAAAAGTTTTCGTCTAGTCTAATACCTTGATAGGTACGGTAATTAACGTAAGGCACTTCGAAAGGATTCATAAAAAAGAATTCTTTTATTAATTTTGAAAATTTTGCTCGAAATTTGTCAAGTTGCTCATCACTAGTTGGGAAACCTATATCTAGAAATACATCTTTTATTTTGGGGTGGTTTATTCTGTAATCCATAGCTAATAAACGAGATGGTTGGAGTCTCCGAAGAACTTCATCTTTAGTTAAAACATACTTCTTTAGTCGAGGTGTCTTTCCACCATCTGAAGCAACTATATCTTTACCAAAAATAAGTCTTGAAAGGTGTTTATCGGAAAAAGTTATGCCAAAAGGTTTAGGTAAGATTTGCCTTATATTTTCGATTAAGGCTGAGCGTTTATTAAATTTGTTTGGATCTTCGGATTCCATTACAATTTCGTTTTCTCTCCTTCTATAAACCCATGTTGCAAACCTTCCATATTCGTTAAAGGCTTTCATAATTGTCGCTTTAGATTTTAGAACTTTATTCCGTTCAATTGTTTTCAGTTTTTCGTTATAAAACTTTTCTACTCTTTCTATTGCGCTTCTAATTAACTTAGGAGATATAGTGCTTTGTCCGTCTCTTTTAATTCGACCAGGCCACTCAGCGAGTTTTAATGATTCTAAGGTCTTATAATAAGTCCCTTTTATTACAACCTCATTAAGCTCTTTTTTAATAACATCAAAAAGTTTTGTGATCATTTCAACTGTTTTCTTCACATAGTTTTTCTTTTCTTTATTATGCGCGGATATTAGGACATCATCGTTTTTCCAAATTTTTACTTCTAAATTGTCACCAGTTTTGACCGCAGCGATAGAAAATGGCACTCCTGAAATTAAACTTGCGATACCTGCTAAGACGTAGGGAATTCCTTTAGAAATTTTCGGACCAAATTTTCTCCACATTGAAGTCTTCTTAATGATATTTTTATGAATGTTTGGTCTTGATCTTGTTGAACTCACTTGTGCTTGTTCTACTATTAAATCTATTCCTTGATCAATCCCTATATCCATCGCTTCTTCATAAGCAATTTCTTCTTTGACTTGAGTGTCTTGACCAACAATATTATGAGTTATTGTTTTTACCACATCAAGATCTTCTACAATTGATATTACAGATGCTAATCCCATGCCAACAGTGGCGCCGAAGAGTAATGGCCCACCCATTCCCAGTAAGGCGGTTCCAATTAGAAGTGATACACCAGACTTGATAAACATACTTAGTTTTGGGCTGAATTCAAGTGAGTATTTTTTGCTTTTAATCTTTGTCTCGACACTAGCCTGTTCTGAAAATTTATTGCGTGTTACAACTAATCCTTGTTGATCCCCCCCTCCGAATATGAATTGAGTCATTGAGCCCATGGTTGTTTCACGGGTGGCTGATGCCATACTGCTGGCAAGTGTTTGCAAAAATACGTCACCACCCCATTTGGCAACAATATCGGATACGACTGTCTCTAAATATGGATCTACAAATATTTCCTGAAGGGTTTCTTTGATTGGGGAAAGCATAACTGAAATAATTCCTGCCTGAGCTCCTCTTGTAGCTAAATTGTTAGTGAGTCTTTGACCGAAACTTAATAACTTTGATACTGCTTTAGAGAACTCTTTGGTGCCTGCTTTAACTCCTGTTGCCAAAACTTCTTCTCCTACTCGCACTCCTGCGGCATTATGCGCTTTTGCTAAAGATCCAACTCCCATAGTAATGATAGTAGTTATAATTGTACTAATAACTGTCACTAAAGTGGTGTAAAACATTTCACTTAATCCTTTTTGAGTGTTTTGCGAGTGAACAAATTGATAATTATATTCTAAAAGGGCTTGGTCGATACTCTGCATGGTTGCGATGTGATCTACTTCTTCTTGAGTCAAATCTCCAAGATCATCTGTCGAACGATACCGTGCTACACCGATCTTCAGAATGTAATATGCCTCATAATCTGGGATTGAAGCATATTGTTGTTGATGATGGGTTATTTGTTCTTGCAGGGCAGCATACATAAGGTTACTTACTTTTATAATGCCTAATTCAACATTAAAAGTAAACATATCATTATCGGATTTAAACGGACTTAATGCGATCTCATTCCCCTCAGTATCTAAGAGAGTTGCTTCAATTTGAGGAATATTTCCGTAAATCTTGTGAATAGAGCCTTCTGGAATGAGTTCTATAGTTTGTGAATCATTCTCTTCAAATACTTTGTAGATATTGCTATACTCATTTTCTACACTTGAGTAATATTCATCATCGACAAATATGGGATAATCTCTATAAAATTCAGGAACAGGATATTTTGCATCCATACCACCAAACTGGATAGTAGGAACGAAAGTTCCTTTTCCGTATGTCATGTATGGGTAAATCGTATCGTAGTCTCCGTTTGTTTGCTCGGAAATAGATCTTTCGAGATACATGATAGAATTTGTCATATAGCGCAATTCATGATCCAAATTATCGATTTTTGCTCTGTATTCATCTATCTGGGCATCTAATGTTTTTGAACTTAAACTTCCTATAAATGAAGGAACTTTAAAATAAGGACTTAAACGAGGATCATCAAAATCGGAATACATTGTATATCCCCCTTTCTGAATCGTGTAATCGAGTGAAATCGGGATATTTTCGAGACTAAGGAAGGTTGCTTTTTTGACTCCTTGAGGCGCAAGGACCAATTTCCCTTCAAAAAGATGTTCATCCCTTTCTAACATTACATCGACATACACTCCTCCGGTACTAAATCCAACTACGTTAGGTAAGGTTCCCCCCCAGAGATCTGAATAAGCATCTTTTGAGGAAAGCGTGACAGGACCATCATATGACGCATCTCTGAGGGTAAGAGAAGCGATATCCCTTCCGTTCTCGATTGCATCTTGGGACGATTTCCAAGCACTTATTAATCCATAAATTAGTGCATATCCTAATCCTGTTAGGATGGGCCCTACTCCTGGTATTAAATTAAGGACTTGAGAAACGGCGAAGGCAATTAGTTGAGAAGCTACTTGAAACACAATATCTTCTACGATTCTACCCTGAACATTTTGAACAAATTGTCTTGAGGTTATTGTCTTTACTTCTTTCATTAGCTGACTTGAACTCTCTGAATATGCTGTTTTCCAGATATCATAGAGAGAATCGGTGAATGTGGAATCTAAGAAGGTTCCATCGTATTTTTTATTGTCTTGTAAGTATACTCGTGAGTCACTTGTTAGATATTCAACATTTCCTTCAATAATATCAGTTGAAATAATATGTTTTTCGGTAAGCATCTTTTTATTAGGCTCAACTAAGAAGTTATAGTTATAATCTATCGCAATTGCCAATACTTCACCATTTTCATCAATGACAAATACTTGATCATAATTTCCATCTCGTGCGGATGAATAATGGAGATATCTACCACCTTTAATACTTACCTGACTCGGACCTTTTCGAGGATTGCTGTCAATTATTACTTTGTTGTCTTCAGGAATAACTTCTATAACTTTGAGAGTTGCGGTGGATCGATCTGCATCGACTTTTGAATCTGGGATTGATATTAAAACGTTAATCTCCAAGATATTATCTATAACTGCGGGACTGTTAATTTGGGTTCTTCGGTCAAAAATTGCTGGGACATCGTCAGTTGTATGAGTGAAACTGAGCAAGCTCTCTAATGCGGGTGCTTGCATTACAATGTCGTTTGAAGGATCTGCATCGTTATTATCATTAATAATTGTTTTCTGGTAATTATCTAAGTTATATTTTTCAGAAAGTTCATTAGGAAATACATCTTCGTAAATTCTTGTACTTTTTACATTTTCCCCTTCATAATCATTAAAAATAAAGGTGCTAGATTTGTCTGAATTAATGATTGTGGAGTTTCTATACTCTTTAATAGAACCAAAATAACTACGTCCTGTGCCCTTGAAGAATCGATTTGTTTCGGTAGTAAAGGTTGTTGACACTGCTAAGACATTTGTTGTCTCATACGTAACATCTCTATCAATATACCCATCCAAATCAAGGTCCTTTTGTATGACAACTGTAGTTTTGGTGGAGTAGGTTGTAGTAGTAGTTTCTGTCATGAGTATTCTTTTGGCAAAAACTACTTCTTCTGTATCTCCGGTGGTTGATTTAGTTTGGTATAAATCACTTTCTCGTAAGTCAGCTATTTTTTGGGTGTCAATGTTCGCAGAAATTATTTTTACAAGGATTGTGTGGAAAATTATTTCACCTGCTGGGGTAATCTGACCGTATTTAAAGATATCATAGACTAGATCTGCGTTTACATCGTCCATTTCGATAACAAGTTCATGTTCTCCATCAAGATCGGAATCGTGGAACTCAAGAACGCTTCTTGTATCATCAACTTTTGTAAAATTATTGAAGTCAGCAATCTGAAGATCTTTAACAATATCATACTCTAGAGTGCTATAATTATATTCTACAAAGTTATCATTTCGCGAATAATCTAGATATTCGAACAGCGAGTCATCAGAGCCGGGAGCGTAATCTTCCAGAAGCACGAAATAATCGATATCATTATATTCATAATCTATATAAATACTGTCATTTTTTGTCCATAAGGGAGCTCCGGGATTGTTATTAATTGCGTTTTGGAGTAATTTAAATTGTGTATAATCGGAATATGCACCACTAGTAAAGTTGAAATAAATTACGATCTTTTCAAAAGAATCTAAATCTAAATTACCTGTAAGCGTAATATCAACTGAATTTGAAACAGGTAATGTTATTACACTTGGATCAAGATCAACCTCAGATTCATTGAAAAAGTATGCTTTTACCATCATTACTTCTAGGTTTTGGGCGTTGGTATAATCTTGTGATAATTCAAATGTACCTAATTTTGAAGGAGAATTATATGGGTAGATATTTTCAATTGCAATATGACGAGTCTTATATTCGTTGAGGGATTGATTATATTGGACTGAGTCATATTCTTCTAAAGCTTCATCGTACCATTCAAAAGTGATATCGAGTGTATTGCTGTCTACATTAGGAGTTTCGATGGTATGCCAATCATTCCATGCATTTTGGTCTGCCCATGAGATGTAGAGATACCTGTATGTATCGATGTGAGGGCTGTAATAATCATAAAGATCTTGAAGATCGGGATCTTGGTTTTGATAGGCTAAATAATATTCTTCGCTAAATTTGTAATCCCATGTAATATCGTACACACCTGAAGAAATATTTTTTCCGGAAATATGTTCACCAAAATAATAATAATTCCCATCGCTGTCGAATGCATCAAAATAATAAGTTTCGTTTATTGAATCACCTTCGTATAGCGGTAAAAATTCACTTGCATCTAAAATTATAGATTCGCTGTAAATGTCTGTATAAGAGCCAACATAAAATTTTTCTAAATGATTATTTTCGTATATATCGAAAATGTTAGAATCGTAAAGAGTTGCATTATCGTCAAACTCAAATAAAAATACAGAATCGACTATTAACTCATAACGTGGGTCGTTGGAAGTAATTAAGACGTCTGTAATATAAGAGTGCTCAATACTATTAGCGTCAAGTACCTTGAAATCGGAATAAAATTCGTTTATGGAAACATTGATGACTAATTGTTTATAATCGTTATAAAATTCGTTTTTTAATGGAGTTAAATTTAAGGAAGTCTCCCATGCAACCAATTTATCTCTACTTTCAAAGAGGTCATCAGTTGTATAGGTAATCCCATTATTATTAATCCCTAATAATGAGATTTCGGCGATTGGGACGTTATTTATTCCTGTTTTATGATTTTTAATGTATGGTTTTCTTTGTGTCGCCATTTCTTCAACGGTAAAGCCAATGGATTCTTCTAAAGATGCGTTATATTTTAAGAAAAGAATATCTCCATCTTTTAATTCCATCAAATTCCCTTCTAACGTATATGAACTTGGTAAGGAAACATTATTATATTCTACTGTGTAACTTTGTCCATTATAATCTTCTGGTTGTCTTCTGATATCCGGATTGAGCTCATATAGGAATTCATATTGATCATTAAACACATACACGGTTTCATTGAGTGAAAAGATTTCTTCATCTAAATCAACTTGTAAGTATCCATCTTCTACATTGACACTATCCCACTCTACCGTTTGGAAGGTGGGAAGTCCTTTTTCATAGAAAAATCCGAGATAGTCATCATGTTGATTGAATGTAGGACTAAAAGTAATATGGGCATTATTTGCAAAAGTAAAATATTGGAAGTCAGGCGAGTCGGGAAGTCTAATATACACTGCGCCAGAATCATCTTCGAACATATCGAGAGTCACGTTTGTATAACCGATAAATGTTTCTACTCCAACATTATCATAGAAAAATGAAACATTTAGATATTTGAGAACTTCTGGATTTAAGAAACCCATTTTCATGGTAAGAGTGTCATAATTCTTCCACCCATTTGTTGCATCGTTCAGATCATTTGTGAGGTAATATGTAGCATTATTCGTGCTGTTTAAAATCGCATAGATTTGTTTAACTCTTCCTCTTGTGATTGATTCATAGGCGCTGGCTCCATAAATAAAATTATTAGATTCGAAATTTGCAATTAAGTTATTCTCTGAGTCTTGGGCTACTGTCCAGTTTGCAATTGTGAAAATATTATTAACCAAATCAGCGCTTATTCGATGGAATGGTTGGATTTTATTATGAGGCTGAGCCATGATCATTGCAAAAATAGTATCTCCTATCTCAAGAGTATCATCTTCCGTAAATGCGTCAAAATTACTAATAGTTACGATACTTGTTCCCATATCATAAGTTACAAACTCATCCTCAATAATTTCTCTCTGCCCTGTTGAGTTAATAAAATATGCCGTTAATACAGTGTCCTCAGCATTGGCAAGAGGCTCATTGCTGGCTAAGTCAATCACTACATGATCATTAATTAAATCCTCTCCCTTTATTTCTTTTGAGAATGTGAGGAACGATTTCTCTTGGAGTCGGTAATTTAGCGCTAATTGATATTGATAATTCGCAGAAAGGTTGTAATATAAAGGAGCAATAACAGATCCTCCACTGAATGGATAAAGGGAATTATAGAATATCATTTCATGAGGAACCACTTCGATAAATAGATGTTTTGATTCTAAAATTCCGCCACGGGTTTTGAACGTATATTCT
>LAZR01002548.1_pt1 | contig 10528 bp, 28 predicted proteins | sample 329461 | NCBI WGS metagenome assembly LAZR01 (sample SAMN03002196, study PRJNA259156) | marine sediment metagenome | biome: sea floor; feature: Hydrothermal impacted sediments; material: marine sediment; isolation source: Loki non-amplified sample from Loki's castle hydrothermal vent sediment ...
TTGTTAGATAAATCTTTCAAGAGTTTTGATTTCAAACTCAAAAATAAAAAGAAGAAATAAAAACATAATGGTAAAATTAAAATTTTTCGATTTAAGAACGAAAAAACCTTTTAGCACTGATAAATTTGATTTAGTGTTAAAGAATGGTAGAAGAATGGCTGTAGCTATTTCACCATCTGGATCAAAAGCTGTTAGGTTTGTTAGAAAAGACTTTGTAAAATAATCATAGTCCCTCACGGGTCACCTCTTTTTCCTCTTGGGGTTTTTCTCCTATTGTGATTTCAGTTTAGAAGTTGTTTATCGTTGCCCCAAGAGGTTTTCATAACTAAGGTTAGCTTAGTTCACAATATATTTATAAAGATTAATAATTTAAATATAAAATGATAAACGATAAGGGGTTAAGAAATTATAGAAATTTTCTTTATTATTTTGAAAAAAGAATAGCCGTGCATTTTTCTTTAGAAAATGGGGAATGGCATAATGGAACTGTTATTGATATTAATGAAGAAAAATTAACTCTCGTTCTTATGGAATTTAAAAAAGGTGAATTACCATTTCTTCTTGAAAATATTAAGGAAGATTCAATAAAACCATTTGTTTACAAACCAAGAGAGGAAGTTGAATGACATTCATACATACAAGAAAATGTAAGAAGTGTAGGAAAATACTTGATACTGAAAATTGCTGGTATTGTAGAGAATTAAAAAAGAGGGAAGGTGATGGAAAAAGAAACTAATTCTAACGAGCTAGTTGATATGTTGGGTGAAGATATAGAAAAACATGGAAAATTCACTGAGGATGGCTTAGAATTGAAAAGCGTTGATGGTAAAACTACAAAACTCTATTTTAAAAATCTAACTAAACATATATTAGAACAAGAAAAAGTAAGAGATATTCATAAAGCAATAATTTCTAAGTTGAAAAGGTTTTGTGATATTAAAGAAGAATATTATTCTATTATTGCTTTGTGGATAATTGGAACTTATATACATGATGAGTTTGAAACTTATCCTTATTTGTTCTTTAATGCTATGAGAGGTTCTGGAAAAACAAGGATATTGAAATTAATTGCTTCTATGAGTAAAAATGGAGAGTTGTTAGGAAGTTTGAGTGATGCAGTACTATTTAGAACTGCTAAAGGAAAAACTATGTGTATTGATGAATTTGAAAGGGTTGGATCTCAAGAAAATCAATCTTTAAGAGAATTATTGAATGCAGCTTATAAAAAAGGACAAAAAATTCAAAGAATGAAAAAAGTAAAAGAAAATTATGTTGTTGAAGAATTTGATGTTTACACCTCAATTTGTATGGCTAATATTTGGGGAATGGATGAAGTTCTTGGAGATCGTTGTATTACTATTATACTGGAAAAGAGTGACAACTTAGCAATCATAAAACAGGTCGAAAACTTCGGAAAAGATGAAGAAATAAAGAAAATTGTCAGAGATTTAAGCCAATTAGAGTGTAGATGGTGTATGAATGAAGGTAAAAAGAACTGGGAAAGGGACTGGAATTCCTACATTTTTGAAAAATATTCTCCCAAAGATCTAGATTTACATACATTACATACATTACCTACACCTACATCACTAACTACACCACTAAGTGATTTATCATATCTTTTCACTGTAATTGATGACACAAATATTAGTGGTAGAGAGTTAGAATTATCAATGCCTTTTTTTATAATGGCTTCAAGTATGGGGATTTTAGATGAAACAGTTTCTGCATTAAAAAAAATAGTTGATGATAAAAAAGCAGAGTATTTAATAGAAAGTAAAGACATCCAGATATTTGATTTTGTTTCACAACAAAATCAAGTTAGTAATTATATTTCATTAAATAAATTAAACAGTCAATTTAGAGATTTTATTGGAGTTGGTGAGAAAGAAGATAATTGGATTAATCCTAGATGGTTTTCAAGAGCTTTGAAAAGATTGGTTTTAATAGAAAAGAAAATTAGAAGATCTGGTGGAACTCATGTAATATTAGATATACAAAAAGCACAAGAAAAGATGAAGATGTTTAAATAAAGTGCAGTGGTGAGCTTTAAAACACAAAAATGAACGATTCAAATCATAGTTAACAGTACAAAACTGAAGAATAAGATCACTTCTTTTTCATTGCGACGGAAGAAATTTCGTTAACAGAGTAAGACAAAAGCTGTTGATAATTAAAATAGAACATAAATATTTATTAAGTTGGAATATCTATGAATTAGATGAATAATAAAATCCAAGATTCAAAAAAGGTGAAAAAGTTTAATATCTTGTACTCTAAATTATTCATATTCTTAGCTTTTGTTTTGATGTTAAGTGTAGGAGTTTTTGCATTCTTTACTTTTTCTTATGATAAAGATGTTACTTATGAAGTAGTAGGATCTCAAGGAGATTTACTTATTTTAGTTGAATTAACAGACCAAGTATTTAATGTTAGTCAGTCTTTAACTAATACTCAAGAATTAAGATTAGTTAACCAAAATGGAGTGGCTAGTATGTTTTATCTTATAGATGTTAATGTGACTAATTTAGATCCAGGTAATTGTACAATTAATGGAGATGTTACTTTTGAATTAGAAAAAGATGCAATTATTATTCCAACTAATACTTCTTTTAATATGTCAGCAGGATTGAATATTTTCAATCTAACATCTATTGCTCTTAATAACAGAGTATGCCCACAGAATATTACAACTTCTTTGAGCTTTACTGAATTACCTTAATTTTCTTTTGTTTCTTTGTCATTCTTGAAAAGTTAGAAAGATTTATAAGTATCTTAATGTTAAGGTTAACATGGAGATACAAAAGAGAAAAAAGGTAGAGTTTCAATATTTTATTTATTGTCCTGCATGTAATAAAGAAGTAAAAGGAATTTCAGTAAAGCATGTAGAATCAAATATTCATTCACATTTGGAAACACATTCAGGAGATAAAAAATGATATTTGAAAATATGTCTATAGGACAACTACAAAAACTTAATGAAGAATGTATAGCTCAAAATGAGCATCCAACTGCGGAAGAATTATTAAAGAGGTATGAAAATGAAAGGAGAAATAATTAATATTAAATGTCCAAATTGTCCAAATGTTTTTTTATACAAAAGAAGATTGGAAAATGGGGATTTTAAATGGGTGTGTGTAAAATGTGTTTATACTTACTCATCTGATTGGTTTGATAAATTTCCACAATATGAAAAATTTATAACAAGGAGAATTAAAAATGAATTTTGAAGATATAATTTATACAAAAGAAGAATTAGAATACTTGAAATTTGTAAATAAAGAAGATAATATTGTAACTTATAAAGATAATGTAGGAAATCAATATCTCTTTGAGGAAGTAGATAAAGGATTAAAATATCTCTCAACTATTAAAAATAGATCAAGAATTTCAAGTGGTTGGGGTAATTAAATAAGGAGGTAAAATAAACATGTCCGAAAAAGAAACATCAACAGATTCATGGGATGGTTTGCTCATTAATTATTTGAAAGCAGAAAATCTTAAAGAACAAGAAGAAGCATTTGCATGTGTTGGAGTAAATGTTAAAGAAAATGATATGAATTTAGATTTGGAAAGAAATGAAGGAAAAGAAAAATTTGTTTATAGTTTGAATACAACAAACAAAGTGTTCTTGAAAAATAATGGAATTTCTGTACCAAAAGATGTGATTGGAAAAGTTATAACTTTGAAAAAAGTTTTAGCAATGAATCCAGGAACAAAGAAAGAAGTAGATTCATTAAGAATTTCTAAAGTAGAATAAATTTATTGTTTTTATTGCCATAAAAATATCATAGCTCTCCTCTTCGGAGGAGAGTTTTATATTCCAAAAGGAAATAAGCCCCTGTAGATAAAATGAATTATAGAAAAGTAATGGAAGAACATTTAGGAAGAAAGCTAGTCAAAGGTGAGATAGTGCATCACATTGATAAGAATAGAGAAAACAATGATATTAGTAACTTAATGTTATTTCCAACAAAGGAAGCGCATACAAGATACCACTATGAACAAGGAGACTTGACAGGAATTGCAGGTTCAAATAGGAAAATATTAGTTGACGGAAAGTTATTGTGTTGTAGGTGTGCAGTATTCAAAGAATTAAAAGATTTTATAATAGATTCAAAAGCTCAATATGGAGTTAGAGGAGTTTGCAAAGAATGTTATAAAATAGGAAGAAGAAAATCATAGTTACTGACATGTTTAATCAACTGTCAGGGGCATCTATTCCCGTGAGTTATCTGGGAATTAAAATAACTCGGTAGTACCGTGGAGGGTACAACTAAATAACTGACACCCAGGAAAGACTGGGAATAATCAAATAAAATGACAAATAAAGAAATTGTAAGGATTTGTAATATAATGATTGATTTAACCAATCATGCTATTAGCTTACAAGATGCAATTAAAGAAGTTGAAAATATACAAGAATGAAATGTAAAAACTGCGGACGATTGAAAGAAGAACATAACATTAATGATGCAGATATTTCTATTTGCAAACAATTCATCCCTTCCGAAGATATTGTTCAAGATATAGTAGATGCTAAAAAGGATTTCCCAAAAGATTATGAAAACAAAGGCTGTGGAAAAAGATATTTTAGAGAATTTAAACAATACATTTGTGATAAAATAGATCCATGCCCATCATGTTCAATTAAGAAAGCATCATTAGCTCATTGTAAAATAGTAGATGGTGATGCTTATAACAGACTAACAGAAACTGATTTCAAATTAAGTTCTCATATAAATAGACCAATATCAGATAATCCTTTAATTGATAATATTTTACAAAAGAGAGATTTCAAATTAAGTGATAAAATTGAGAATCCAAATGGTTTTAGTGCAATAAATATACTTGGTGGTTTCTTATTTGTTTCAGATGTAAAAGAATTCATCCGAAGATTGAAAGAAGAATTTTGTGAATGTAAGAAACATGAAAGAGGATTAAAATTACTTGGTAGAAATTGTTGGTTTTGTGAAAAATTGAACAAACTTGTAGGAGATGATTTATTATGAATAGAAATACTTGGAAAGGTGGAGAAAGAAGAATTGCTAAATTATTTGGAACTAGAAGAACTCCTTTAAGTGGTGGAAATTCTGGACATACAAGAAGCGATACATTACACAAAGAATTATTTATCGAAGTAAAACACTCAAAAAAATATCCAAAAGAAGTTCTAGTGAATAAAACCTTCAAAGAAGCAAAAAATGAAGCCAAGATACCTCTATTAGTGTTTTTGAAGCTAAACTCTTCAGAGCCATTAATTTTATGTAAATTAAAAGACTTAAAGAAAATATCTGAAAAGATGACTTATGAGGGCAGTAAAGCGAACTAAAATGAAAATACTAATAGCATGTGAAGAAAGCCAAGCTGTATGTAAGGAATTTAGAAAGTTAGGACACGAAGCATATAGCTGTGATATATTGTCTTGTAGTGGAGGAGAACCACAATGGCATATTGAAGGAGATATATTAAATTGGATGGGAAAAAATTCTTTTAATGATTACGAAGGATGGGATTTAATGATAGCTCACCCACCTTGCACCTATTTATCAAATGCAGGAATTGGTTGGTTTAATGAAGAAAAGTACGGTGATAAAGCAAGAGAAAGAAAAAGATTGAGAATAGAAGCTTTTGAATTTGTTATGAAAATTGCTAATGTAAGTATTCCTAAAATAGCTATTGAAAACCCTGTTGGATGGTTAAATAGTCATTGGAGAAAACCAGATCAAATAATTCAACCATGGCAATTTGGAGATGAAGAAAGTAAAAGAACTTGTTTATGGATGAAAAATCTTCCATTATTAATCCATACAAAAATAGTAAAGCCAAAGATTTATGCTTATTATAAAAGAGGAAATAAAAAAGGAAAACCAATATATGGAAATGATTATTTAAAATTCTCTGAAGATAGAGGTAAAATTAGAAGTAAAACATTTCCTGGAATTGCAAAAGCAATGGCAGAACAATGGGGTACGCTTTAGAGGTAAAAATGGAAAAAAGAAATGCAAGTTTTATTGTGATTCCTCCACCATATTTTAAGAGGATGAATGAAGGATTAGTTTGTCCTTTTTGTGAAAAACCTAAAACAGAATGGATTAGAAGGAAAGATTGGCGTTGTTGTTCTGTGAAATGTACTGAAGGACTTAATGAAGAAATAACTTATGGGTGGCAAGATTTGAGGTTAAAGGTTTTTAAAAGAGATAATTATTGTTGTGTAAAATGTAAATTTAGAGGACATGCTCCTTATTCCGATTTAATTGGAGATCATATAATTCCTATTGCATTAGGTGGTTATGAATCAGATATAGATAATGTTCAAACACTTTGTAATGATTGTAATAAAATTAAAACAAAGAAAGATATTAAGAATATTACAAAACAAAGAAGAATTAATAAAATTCAAGAGAAAAATAAAACTATTTCGCAAAAGGAGTAAGATATGAAAATTAAATGTAATAGTTGTTTAGAAAATAAAGAAGAATATGTATCTGGAATTTGTAAAGAATGTTCAGATAAAATGGATGAACATATTACGCTTTAGGAATAAAATATGAAATTCAAAATAAATAATAGGAGGTATAAAAATTATGGAAATTAAAACTTTAAAGGATTTGAAACTTTCTCTTAAAGATGTTCCAGATGAAGTTTTAGAAAATTTTGGTGCAGGAGTTCACGAAGAACCTCATGTTCAATTAATGGCATGGTCTGGAGATGATGACGCAGAAACTATTTGGGAAAAGAATAAAGAATATTCTAATCTAACTGATATTGATATTTGGATTAAAAACATATCTAAGGTTTCACAAAAGATTCATTCAGAAGAACACTACGAGGGTGTTGGATGTGAGGAATCTATAAGTTCAGAAGATAAAGTAGAGTGATTCATCTAACATTAAATTATTTTTATTATTGCTCCAATGTTGTGGAGTTGTTCGCATTAGAAATAGATTGTGTAAAATACAAAGGTTTATATACTACCCTACCCTACCATAATCACAATGAAACAAACTAAATTTAATGGAGGACGAAATGGGAGATAGAGGAAATATCAAAGTAGGAAATGTTTATCTTTATACTCATTGGGGTGGAAGTGAAATAAAACAAACACTTCAAGATGTATTGAAAAGAAAACAAAGATGGGATGACGAAGCATACCTTACAAGAATGATTTTCTGTGGAATGTGTGATGATTTATCTGGTGAGACTGGATTTGGAATAAGTACAAAAATACAAGATAATGAATATAATATCTTAGAAGTAGATTGTGCATCGCAAAAAGTCAAAGAAGTTACAGAAGAAGGAGTTCTTGTAAAGGAATGGACATTTGCAGAATTTATTGATGAAACTATTAGGGGTGAATAATCCCTTTTTATAATTAAATGGAAAAAGAAAACACACCAATAATAGTTGCAAATACTCAATGGGATTTACCTGAGAATCTTATAAAGTATGTTCAAGAAGAAAGAATGATTAATGGTTTAATTGATATTGCAAAAACATTAAGCCCTGAAGAATCAGTGGGATATGCTGAAGTTGTTGCTTATTTAAATCCTGCAACAAATCAAGCCCCATTAAGAAGCGATGTCACAGAAATTTATCTTTATTGTGTTACTCAACTTATGAAAGGAAAAAAGATTGAAGTCCCAAAAGATATTGCAGTTGATAAAATTTCAGATAATCAAATGGAAAAATTAAATGATTTGAAAAAATGGATTTTTAAACAGAGGGGTGGGAAGGAGAAAAATCCAATACTCAATGCTTTGAAAGAAGTATTTTTTGAAAATAAAAAATGAAAACTTCAAGTAATCCAAAGATTTTTAGTAAAAAATGTCAGTATTGTGAAAAGGAAATAACATCTTTATATGAGAAACAAACAGATTATAATTTGAATGCTCATGAGTTGGCTTGTAAACAAAATCCAAAGAATATGGAGATTGATAAAAATGAATGAACATCTAACAACCGATCAATATGTTAAAGAATTAATTACTAAATTTAACAAACTTCAAGATTCTTATTTAAAAGAATCCTATGATTTACTTAAAGAAATTTATGATATAAGGAAAGAACAAAATTCTGATTATACAATTGTGGATTTAGAAAATGAAGAAGGTTTAGAAGAACATAGAGGAAAAATTAGACCCTTACTAAAATATAGTAATATTTCTGATGAAGTAAGGGAATTACAAGAGGGAGGAGAATTATCTAACTCACAAGTTTTCTTAATGGCTAATCTTCCAAATGAAATGCAAGATGATGAATCTCAGAAAAAGATTGCTAATCTTTTAATCAATAAAGAAATTATCCCTCAAGATTTGATTGGTCAAATTAATCAATATAAAATTCTGAAAATGATTAATAGTTATAATAAGATGGAGTTTGAGAATAGAATAGTTTTAAGCTCGGTTTATGAAATGAAAAGAATCGCAGGAATTTTAAGAGATCATAAAGATATTTTATCTTCACCAAAATATCATCAAAAACTCAATGAGAATTTTGAATTATTAGAAAGGAATTTTAAAAACATAATGAGTGAAGAACAATCACTTCCAAGTAAAACAGCAGACGCTTTAAGAGGCAAATCAGAATGAGTATAGCAACAAACGAAACATTAGAATATTGTATTTTGAATGATGGTTATAAACCAACTGAAAAAGAGATTAGGGATATTCAAACTGCTTGGTTAAGATCAAAAGCAATTCACAATTTAAATCAAAAGGGAACTAAAGAATGAAATCTTATATGGGACTTTGTGGTAGTGCATTTTGTATTTTATTATTTAGTTTCGGAGAATTTCAAGAAATTATTCTTTTAAAAATAGCTGGTTTTGCAGCATTGTCTGCGATAGTTGCTGGATTTTTTGATGGGCTAAGAGAACGTGATTTAAACCAAAGGAGTAACAAATAATGGAGATAAAAGTTCCATTAGTGAATTTGTTATGTGGAGGTTTTGTAGCATTTGTTACAGGATTTCTATTTAATGAAACACTAAGACATTTTGGAGTATTTTAAAATGATTCGCAATTTGAAAGAAAATGGAAACGGAGGTAAAAAAGAAAATGGGAAAAAAATTAACTAATCAAGAGAAGAGAGCAAAAGAAGTTAGTGTTATTGTTTCTAAAATTAGGAAATTAGAAAAATTTCATGAACAGGATGTTGTTGAATCTGCTTGTGTGAAGTATAAGAATGCTAATGTTGATAAAAGAAAAGCATCACAAGAGATTGAAGCAATGGAAAAGAAACTCGCAGATGCTAAAAGGAGACTTAGATGATACGTTTAACTGAAGGAGAACGAATATGAAACCAGAATTTAGAATAATAAAAGATTTGAAAAAAGACTATACTAGAAAAGAAAGAATTGGAAAGGTTCGTTACCCAAGATATAAGGCAGAGTTAAAACTTAATGATAAAAAGATAAATTTTAGTGAACATGATGAAGGGTGTGGAAATCTAACTTATACTGAAACTGAATTTGATGAGTTTGTTAAAATTCCGAAAAATAGGTTAGAATATGGAGAAGATTATACTGCACAGAATGGAGACTTAGTAATTTTGAGATATAAAATACTTAGTAAAAATAGAAAAATTTTAACATCAATACAAATAATTGGTAATTCTAAAGATAAAAAAGAACGCAAAGTAGGGGTAAAGATAAAATGAAATGTAAAGTTTTATCAGTAGAAAAGGAATTTGGTAATTGTGACAAGAAAGCTAAGTTTTATATTGTGGATTTAGAATGTGGGAATGAATCTGGAGATTATGAATTCTTCTGGATATGTGAAGAATGTACGCCCCATTTTATAGGGGAGAATGGAGACGATCCACATTATATAATTATAAAAGAACATAGTCTAGGGGAAAGGAGTAATAAATAATGAAAAGAATATGTGTAGAATGTTTAGAAGAGAAAGATGAGAAGGAATTTACAGATTTTGATAGAGGGGTTTGTAATAAATGTTTACTTGGTGGGGCTTATAAACAAAATGTAATTGAATTAGCAGTAGGACATAAAAAACATTGTAACCATTCAGATTGTAATGTCTCTTTAATACTTCTTTTAGAAATGGCTCAAAAAGTTGGAATTAAATTTAATGACGAAGAGATGAAGATTTTTATATAAAATGATAAAATTAGGATATGAAATAGAAACAGGGAAAGAAATTGGAGTACAACCAAGTCATTTAATTGTTACAGGAGTTACTCAACTTTCTGGAAAAACTACAACTCTTGAAGCATTAATTAAAAGAAGCGGATTGAAAGCAATTATTTTCAAAACAAAAATAGGGGAAAAATCTTTTACAGAAGGAACAGAAGTTGCACCATTCTTTAGAGATAGAAGCGATTATGAATTTGTTAAAAGTCTAATTGAAGCTTACGCAAAAGAAAAATTATTCTTGGAAAAAGGAACATTGATGAGATTATGTAAAGGATCTACTTCCTTAATTGATATAAAGAAAAGAGTTGATGATGAATTAGCTGAAGGAAAGTTAAGAGGATTAAAAGAAGAAATTCATACAAGACTTCAACAC
>LAZR01002549.1_pt1 | contig 10527 bp, 6 predicted proteins | sample 329461 | NCBI WGS metagenome assembly LAZR01 (sample SAMN03002196, study PRJNA259156) | marine sediment metagenome | biome: sea floor; feature: Hydrothermal impacted sediments; material: marine sediment; isolation source: Loki non-amplified sample from Loki's castle hydrothermal vent sediment ...
CAACAAGGCAAGCGTGTATTACGGCTGAAAGGTGGTGATCCATTTATCTTTGGTCGTGGCGGAGAAGAAATTGCCACCCTTGCCGAGGCGAAGATACCTTTCCAAGTTGTGCCGGGAATTACTGCCGCATCAGGTTGTGCAAGTTATGCGGGTATTCCTCTTACTCATCGTGATTATTCACAAAGTTGCATCTTTGTAACCGGACAGTTGAAAGAAGGCGAGTTAGATTTGAATTGGTCAGCCTTAGTCCAACCGAGACAAACGGTTGTTGTATATATGGGGTTAGCTGGGTTACCAACCTTGAGTCAACAATTATTGAAACATGGTTTACCCGCCGATACGCCTGCTGCTTTAGTGCAACAAGGAACGACAGAAAATCAAAAAGTGTGGATCAGTACTATTGCTGAATTACCGAATGTTGCAGAGCGCGAACAACCTATTGCGCCAACACTCGTTATTATTGGTCATGTCGTCACCTTGCATAAAAGCCTTGCTTGGTTCTAAGTGGTTATAAAAAACCAATAGCGATGGCTGAAAACAACCAATTAGTTGATTTTATAAAAAATTAGTTTTTTAACTGACTGATACTAAGCGGAAAACGTTGTTGGCATTAAATCTGCTTGTAGTAATTTTTTTATAATTATAACTAATAGAGAGTAATGCGAATTATGTATATACCATCTAAACGCAAAGCGTTATCACTCATGCTGATTTCAGCAATGATGAGTGGTACTGCTTTTGCTGCAGAAGACAATGTTGAGTTAAGCAATATTCAAGTCATAGGAACAACACCATTGCATGGTGTTGGCTTACCTGCGGATATGATTGCTAGTAATGTTCAATCTGCGACGTCAGAAGATTTAGAGCGCGTTCAGGCGCTAGATTTATCTGATTTTATGAATAAAACATTGGGCAGCGTCAGTTTAAATCAAGCACAAAATAACCCCTTCCAGCCTGATTTGAAATATCGCGGTTTTACTGCTTCTCCTTTGGTAGGTAACTCACAAGGATTGTCTGTATATATTGATGGTGTTCGTGCTAACGAACCTTTTGGAGATGCAATTAATTTTGAATTGATTCCTGAATCAGCTATTGCCAGCATGAATTTAATGCCAGGCTCTAATCCTCTTTTTGGTTTGAATACATTGGGCGGTGCTTTATCAATTCAAACCAAAAATGGTTTTACGCATGAAGGTCATGAGTTAGAAGCTTATACTGGATCATTTGGTCGTGATTCTATGACTGTCTCAAGTGGTGGTAACGATGGTAAATTTGGTTATTTTGCTACAGGTGCAATTACCAAAGAAGATGGTTGGCGTGACTTTTCTCCGTCCCGCGTAGAGCAATTTTTCTCTAATTTAAGTTATAGAAATGAAGGCACGTCATTAGATTTAGGTATCACTCTGGTTGATAGTGATCTTAATGGTAATGGTGCTTCGCCTGTTGAGCTTGTTGATATGGATCGTAAAGCCGTATTTACTCATCCTGATAATACTCAAAATGAGCTCCGAATGTTTACGTTGAATGGTTCGCACTGGCTTAATGACCAAGTGATGCTGTCAGCAAATACGTATTATCGTTCTAGTGATCGTTCAACATTTAACGGCGATGGTTCAGAGTTATCCGTTATCGGTAATGATCTTGGTGAAGATGAAGATGGTGTAGATGGTGTTTTTGATGGCGATGACGAAATACTCACAAACAATGCTGCTGCTCTTGGTTTTGCCGATGACGATGATGTGGCTCTGAATAATACTAGTGAAACGAAGCAAGATAGTTATGGTTTTGGATTACAATCAACGTTTCTTAAGAATTTATTTGGCAAAGAAAATCAGTTAATTGTGGGCGCCAGTTACGATCGTTCTGATGTTAAATATACTTCTCAATCTGAAGTAGCACAATTTACTTCGAGCCGAGGCACAAATGGTACCGGTTTTATAATTGATGAAACAATTGTTGATGGTGATATTGAAACTGAAACGTTTAGTTTGTTTTTCACCGATACTATGTCGTTGACCGAGAAACTTGCATTAACTGTAGGTGGACGTTATAACCGTATCGCAATTGATATTTCAGGTTCGAGTAAGGGGGGAGAGCAGAATTTGAACGAAACAGGTGATACCCATGTATTCACACGTTTTAATCCTTCGGTTGGCTTAACCTATGCAATTCAAGATAATCTAAGCGTATATGGTAGCTACAGCGAGTCAAACCGTGCGCCAAGCCCTTCAGAGTTGACATGTGCACAAGATGATTCTCGAGCAGAGCAAATCAGCTGTGCATTACCTAACTCATTTTTAGCAGATCCACCGTTAGATGACGTTGTTGCAAGAACCGTTGAAGCCGGCCTACGAGGAAACAATACTGGTGTTAATTGGAATGCTAATGTTTATTACACTGAGCTAAAGGATGACTTGTTCTTCTTCCCGGCCACTGAAGATGATCCAGCTGATCCACGATTAAGAACTGGTAATTTTGATAATATTGACAAGACGGCTCGAGCTGGATTAGAGCTAGGTCTATTTGGTGAAGTTGATAAATTTGATTGGTTTGCAAATTACTCTTATGTACGTGCTACATTTGAAGATAAATTCCAATATGCTCGTGAAGTAGAAGATAATTTAGAAACCTTTACTGTTAACAAAGGCGATCGTTTGCCGGGAATTCCTGCTCATAATGTGAAAATTGGAGCAGACTACCACTTTAATCAACAGTTCTCTCTTGGCTTAACAGCTTCATATCACTCTAGTCAGTACTATAGAGGCGATGAAGCTAATGAGGACAAGAAGATTAGTGCATACAAAGTTGTGAACTTACATAGTCGTTATAAACTTAATGACAATGTGCAGTTCTTTGCAAAAGTTGATAACCTCTTTGATAGCGAGTATGAAACATTTGGTTTATATGGTGAACCAGATGAAGCGCCAGGGTTTGATTTTGAAGATCCTCGCTTCGTTGGTGCCGGTGCGCCTCGCGCTGGCTGGATCGGTATTAAAGTATCAATGTAATCATTTAAAAATAGCTTGAAAACTAACCCAAGTCATTGTGTTTATCAGTGACTTGGGTTTTTTTATAGCTACTAAATGGTGATTAACTATATTTTGGAGATTAAGAGTGAAAAAAATAGTCATCCTGTCTGCTGTGTTAATGCTTATGTCTAATAGTGTATTGGCTGAAGAAAAACCACATTATTTTGAAAAATGTTTGGCAGCAGCCTTAGTTGAAAGACCAGGGCAAGTGGTCAAAGTCGAAATGATAAGCGTAGAAAGTGATCATGTTTATGAGTTTGATATTCGTGGCATAGATGGTTCGGATTGGGATATATCATGTGATGCCCATCGGGTCGTTATTTCTGAAATTGAGCGCGAAGTCGATAATGTAAATCATCCATTATTTAAATCGAAGGCAAAAGTAAATGAAGCCGAAGCTCGTAAAACAGCATTAGCCGTTTACCCCGGTGAAATCGTTGAAGTTGAGTATGAAATTGAGTCTAACGGCGCAGCGACTTATGAATTTGATATTGATACGACGATGGGTGGTCAACAAATGAAAATTGAAGTGGATGCAACATCTGGTGACATCGTAGAAGCGCATAGTGAGCTTTGGCAAGTTGGTTTGGAATAAAGAATATAGATTTAACATACCGTGATGCTAGTAATAACATCACGGCTTTTTAATGAAGCTTGGCGTTAATTTAGATTGTTAAAACTAAATATCAACTTAAATTAAATAAATCGCATCGATAAGTCGATGGCGCGAATATCTTTGGTAATAGCACCAATTGAAATACGGTCAACGCCCGTTTCTGCAATCTCACGTACATTGTTTAATGTGATGCCGCCTGATGCTTCTAATTTTGCTTTACCTTGGTTCAAGTCAACGGCTTTTATTAAGGCAGGAATATCAAAGTTATCAAGCAAAATAATATCTGCCTGTGCCATTAAGGCTTGTTCTAATTCATCAAAGCTTTCAACTTCTACCTCAATGGCAATGCCTTGATGTAATTGTCGTGCTTGGTTTACCGCAGCAGCAATCGAACCCGCGGCATTGATATGGTTTTCTTTGATTAAAATACCATCATACAAGCCCATACGATGGTTATATCCACCGCCACAACGTACTGCATATTTTTGCGCCGTACGTAGACCAGGAATCGTTTTACGGGTATCTAGTATTTGAACCGCTAAGCCAGTTACTTGATCGGTGTATTGTCTTGCTAAGGTGGCAGTAGCTGAAAGGGTTTGGATAAAATTCATTGCGGTTCGTTCGCCAGTAAGCAAGGTTCTCGCCGGACCATGCAAGGTGCAAATTACATTATTTGCTTGCATCTGTTCGCCATCATTAAAAAACCAGTTAACAGTGATGTTAGGATCAAGCAGTTTGAATACATTTTCTAGCCATACTTGTCCGCACAGCGTGGCATTCTCACGTGTCATTATCGATGCATTTGCTAAGGTATTAATTGGGATCAAATCTGCAGTTAAATCTTGTGCTCCAAGATCTTCGAGCAAGGCTAACTTGGCTTGAGCAATTATAAATTCATCCGGTATGGTGTTTTCGATTGTCATCAGCAAAGCGCCTTTCAATAAATATTAAAGGTGCTAAGGGTAACGGGTGACAGCAAAATTTTCTATCTTTTTTGCCTAATCGATGTCTTTTGGAATAGCCTTTTATCCCGAAGGTACGAACTTATTGTCGATAATGGTAAATTAGTCTGCGTAACGGTTTGAACGATTAAAGAGGTCATATGGTATTACAACATCACGCTCAACTAGTTTGCGTAAATAACTTACTTAAAGGCATCACTTATCGTGCGTCACCTAATCAAGATCTCCGGCCAGTAAGTGATGATATAAGTGGTATTGTTATCCATAATATTAGTTTACCGCCGGGTGATTTTGGTGGTGGTTGGATTGATGATCTTTTTTTAAATAGATTAGATCCAACTGCCCATCCTTATTTCGAGCCTATTGCAGAAATCAAAGTGTCGGCGCATGTGCTGATTCGACGTGATGGCGAAATCATTCAATATGTGCCGTTTGACAAGCGAGCTTGGCATGCTGGCGTTTCATGTTGGAACGGTAGAGAACGTTGTAATGACTTTACTATAGGCATTGAATTAGAAGGCTGCGACGACCAACATTTTGAACAACAACAATACATGGGATTAGTTGAAGTGATTCAATGTTTATCTCGAACATATCCCAAAATAACGCCTAAAACGATTATCGGTCATCAACATATTGCGCCAGATAGAAAAACTGATCCAGGCCCTTATTTTGATTGGGATTATTTATCTGCTTTATTAAACAAATAAGATCATTGTCCTTAGCGGTTAATTGTATTCCAAACACCGTTATTACAGACATTGTTTACTTGAAAAATATTGGTTGATAATAGCCGTTAATAAATAAAAACAGCAAATAAAGCCTCGCGATATCGAGCGATATCGCGAGTGATCTGAACTTATGGATTTCATTATTGTATGATGACCTTTTATCCTGATACTCTTCGTACAAAATAATTAAGAAGTTGCCCTGATGATGAATGAATATAATGCTTCGGCGATAGAGGTTCTAACTGGCTTAGAGCCTGTACAAAAACGACCGGGCATGTATACCGATACCACGCGCCCTAACCATTTAGCACAAGAAGTCATTGATAACAGTATCGATGAGGCCGTCGCTGGTCATGCGCGGCAGGTGCAAGTTATTTTACATGCAGATAATTCATTGGAAGTGATTGATGATGGTCGTGGTATGCCGGTGGATATTCATCCAGAAGAAGGCGTACCGGGGGTTGAAGTGATCATGACCCGTTTACATGCGGGTGGTAAATTCTCTAATAAAAACTATCAATTTTCAGGTGGTTTGCATGGTGTAGGTATTTCGGTTGTGAATGCCTTGTCATCGCGACTAGAAGTCAAAATTCGTCGTAATGCGCTTGAGTATGCCATTGCTTTTGAACATGGTCTTAAAGTTGAAGATTTATCTGAAATCGGTACGGTCGGCAAGCGTAATACCGGTACGACAGTACGTTTTTGGCCTGACGTTTCTTATTTTGATTTTCCCAAGTTTTTAGTTTCCCGTTTACGCCATGTTTTACGTGCCAAAGCCGTATTGTGTCCGGGTTTAGTCGTCATCTTTACCGATTTGTCAGGTGATGAGAAAAAAGAAGATCGTTGGTGTTATGAAGATGGTTTGAATAGTTATTTATCAACCATGATGACCGATCAACTTTGTGTGCCAGCTCAACCATTTGTTGGTCATATTGTGGGTGATAATGAAGAAGTCGATTGGGCATTAATGTGGCAGCAAGAACCGGGTGACGAGCTTGCTGAAAGCTACGTTAATCTTATTCCAACCGCACAAGGTGGCACCCATGTTAATGGTTTGCGAACCGGTTTATTAGACGCATTACGCGAGTTTTGTGAGTTCCGTAGTTTATTACCACGCGGCGTTAAGCTCTCTCCCGAAGATGTGTGGGCGCAGTGTTGTTACGTGTTATCGGTCAAATTACAAGATCCACAATTTTCAGGTCAGACTAAAGAACGATTATCGTCAAGACAATGTGCTGGTTTTGTTTCAGGCGCCGTAAAAGATGCGTTTAGTCTGTGGCTTAATCATCATGTAGAAGAAGGTGAGAAAATTGCTGAGCTAGCAATAAGCAGTGCTCAGTCGCGACTGAAACAAGCTAAAAAAGTTATTCGTAAGCGAGTGCAAGCAGGGCCAACATTGCCTGGTAAATTATCGGATTGTTCATCGCAAGATGTTACTCGAACAGAATTATTCTTAGTTGAAGGGGATTCGGCTGGCGGTAGTGCTAAACAAGGTCGTGAACGAGAATTCCAAGCGATTATGCCGCTACGAGGAAAAATTTTAAATACATGGGAAGTCGAATCAGGCCAAGTATTAGCATCACAAGAAGTACATGACATTGCCGTCGCGATTGGCGTTGATCCCGGTTCCGATGACTTGTCAGGTTTACGTTATGGCAAAGTGTGTATCTTAGCGGATGCGGATTCTGATGGTGCGCACATTGCGACGTTATTATGTGCTTTGTTTGTGCAACATTTCAGGCCATTAGTTGAGGCAGGTCATATCTGTGTGGCTATGCCGCCGCTCTATCGAATCGACGTTGGTAAACAAGTCTTTTATGCTCTAGATAATGATGAACAGCAGATCATTCTGAATAAGATAGAAAAAGAAAAAATTAAAGGTAAAGTGAGCATTCAGCGTTTTAAAGGTTTGGGTGAGATGAATCCTTTGCAATTACGTGAAACAACGATGGCACCTGATACCAGAAGACTGATTAGACTCACCATTGAAGATGCTGAAGACACTTTGCAGTTGATGGATAAATTATTGTCTAAAAAACGAGCACCGGATCGGAAAATTTGGTTAGAAGAACAGGGTGATTTGGCGACCATATGAATATGATAAAGAGATCTTCACGATGACATCATTAATCGATGATTTAGAACTATTACCAGTACGCGATTTCACCGAAAAGGCTTACCTAGATTACTCAATGTACGTTATTTTGGATCGAGCGTTGCCACATGTAGGTGATGGTTTGAAACCCGTTCAACGCCGTATTATTTATGCCATGTCGGAGTTGGGTTTAAGTTCAACATCGAAGCATAAAAAATCAGCCCGTACCGTCGGTGATGTATTAGGTAAATATCATCCGCATGGTGATTCGGCGTGCTATGAAGCGATGGTGTTGATGGCGCAGCCGTTTTCTTATCGTCATCCATTAGTAGATGGACAGGGTAACTGGGGGTCAATGGATGATCCTAAATCATTTGCTGCGATGCGGTATACCGAATCAAAATTGACGGCTTATGCCCAAACTTTATTAAGCGAATTAGGCCAAGGTACGGTCGAATGGCAACCTAATTTCGATGGCACAATGAATGAGCCAACGTTATTGCCAGCTCGATTACCAAATATTCTAATGAATGGTGGTAGTGGTATTGCCGTAGGTATGGCGACAGATATTCCACCTCATAATTTACGTGAAGTGGTGAATGCCTGTTTGGCTTTATTAAAAAAACCGACTGCAAACCTCGACGAATTGATGGAACATATTCAAGGTCCTGATTTCCCTACGGGCGGCGAGATTATTTCTTCACGTGAAGACTTATTGAAAATATATGCCACAGGCCGTGGTAGTGTTCGCCAACGTGCTTGTTATGTAAAAGAAGACGGCAATATTATTATCAATGCGCTGCCTTATCAGGTATCGGGTGCCAAAGTGATTGAGCAAATTGCTGCTCAAATGAATAATAAAAAATTACCGATGGTGGCAGATTTACGTGATGAGTCTGATCATGAAAATCCAGTCAGACTGATGATCGTACCGCGTTCAAACCGTGTTGATGTTGAAGACTTGATGTTACATTTGTTTGCCACGACGGATCTTGAGCGTAGCCATCGTGTCAATATGAATATGATTGGTTTAGATGGTCGACCACAAGTTAAAAATCTACGTGATTTGTTGGTGGAATGGCTCACCTACCGTACTGAAACTGTACGTCGCCGCTTGCAATATCGCTTAAATAAAATCATTGATCGTTTGCATGTATTAGAAGGTTTGCTGACTGCTTATCTCAACATTGATGAAGTCATCGCTATTATTCGTAGCGAAGACGAGCCTAAACCGGTATTGATGGAACGGTTTGGTATTAGCGAGCGTCAAGCAGAAGCTATTTTGGAGTTGAAATTACGCCATTTAGCCAAGCTGGAAGAAATGAAAATCCGTGGTGAGATCGACGAACTTACCAAAGAACAGAAAGCACTAGAATTATTGTTAGGTTCAGAAACTAAATTAAAGAATTTAATTCGTAAAGAGTTGACTGCAGATGCTGAAAAATTTGGTGATGATCGCCGTTCAATCATTGTGGAGCGTACACTGGCAAAAGCGTTAAGTGAAAGCGAATTATTGCCTACAGAACCTTTAACGATTGTGTTATCTGAAAGTGGATGGGTACGCGCGGCTAAAGGTCATGATGTTGATCCTACATCACTCAATTTTCGCACTGGCGATCGTTATATGTCCTCAGTTAAGGCACGTAGTAATCAACAGATTATATTCTTAGATTCGACCGGGCGAAGTTACTCTGTATTGGCTCATAGCTTGCCTTCAGCACGCGGGCAGGGTGAACCGCTAAGTGGTCGATTCCAAACCCCGTCAGAAGCGCGATTTGTCGCCGTAATTGCCGGTGATTTAGAAGCAACAATATTGTTATCCAATACCGCAGGTTATGGATTTGTAACGACATTAGATAATCTATTAGCTAAAAACAAAGCGGGTAAAACCTTATTTAATTTACCCAAAGGTGCAGAAGTCTTACCGATATTATGGATGGATAATATGGAGACGGATCGACTTGCGGTGACGACGGGCGATGGCCGTTTATTAGTCTTCTCAGCGAATGAAATGCCTTTGATGAATAAAGGTAAAGGTGTGCGTTTAATCAATATTCCTCAAGCGCGATTTATTGCCCAACAAGAATCATTATATTCTGTCACATTGATTCCTACGGAACGTAGCTTAACCATTCATGCTGGCAAACGACATTTAACTCTCAAACCTACTGATTTGGCGCATTATGCTGGCGAACGAGGCAAACGTGGTAGTAAATTGCCTCGTGGTTTGCAAAAAGTAACGAATGTTGAATTATCTGAATAATAGTGTGAATACATTTCGGAATATAGAGCGATACCAGAAAAATAAACCGTCAAAGTTAAAAACTATTGGTCGCATATATTGCTACTAGATAAAAGATAAGTATGTAATTCGATATCCTTTACTTGCCAATCAAGAAAGTATCTTGCGGCTTATAAATTACTTAAAATTATGCATTTAAAGTAGTATTTTTCAAGCATAATAAAGTTGGAAAGTACGAAGACATTACACGGGATATGATGTGCTAGCTTATCTTCACGAATATAAAAAATAGCATCGTGGTCTCATGCTGGGTATGATGAGGGGATTATTTATCATAGATTGCCTGAAATAACTCATAAAGTATCGAGTTATTCCGCCATAATTTTAGTGTTTTTAGGTGTGGAAATGAGTGATTCCAGTTTGAATGAAGAAGAAATATTACGTACAGTTTTTTTTGTATCTGATAGGACAGGCCTTAGTGCGGCGCATTATGGCAAAACTTTATTAGCTCAATTTCCTAATCAACGTTATCAAATTGTTACCTTGTCTTTTATTGATACGCGAGAAAAGGCGACGATTGCCAGTAATAGAATTAAAACCGCATTTAGAATGTCAGGCAAGCAACCTATCGTTTTTAGCACATTAGTAGATGAAAATGGGCAGCGTATTCTTAAAAGTACAGAAGCTTGTATTATTAATCTCTTCAATGCTTTTTTAGATCCAATGGAACAAGCATTCGGAGAGGCCTCATCTCATGTACAAGGAAAATTTCAGGGCAGTAGTGGGATTTCTGGTAATCTAAGCTATCAGCAGCGACTTGATGCTATCGATTATTCATTATCACATGATGAC
>LAZR01002550.1_pt1 | contig 10525 bp, 11 predicted proteins | sample 329461 | NCBI WGS metagenome assembly LAZR01 (sample SAMN03002196, study PRJNA259156) | marine sediment metagenome | biome: sea floor; feature: Hydrothermal impacted sediments; material: marine sediment; isolation source: Loki non-amplified sample from Loki's castle hydrothermal vent sediment ...
TAAATATAAAAAAGGGCATTTTGTATCTCCTTTCGTTTATAAGATGAACCACAATCAGGAAAGCAGGGTGTTGAATGAAGAGGTTTTCGCCCCTCATGTAGCCATAATCCCAGTAAAAGATTTAGAAGAAGCAATAGCCGTGTATAACTCAACCCCATATGGTCTATCTTGCAGTGTTATCACAGAAGATTACAGAAAGGCGAAAGAAATACGTGATAGATGTGAGTACGGCCTTGGGTATGTAAATCTGCCAACCATAGGGGCGGAGGTCCATTTGCCCTTTGGGGGTGTCAAAAAGAGTGGGACAGGTTTGCCTTCTGCCAGTACACTAATAGATGTTGTAACTCATCGAACTGCATGGACAATTAACTACGGGGAAGAAATTAAGATGGCTCAAGGACTTAAGAGTGAGGTTTAATGAACCTCTTCCCGTCTCAAAGATACAGGATATTCATGATTTTTCAAAGAATACTCTGGTGTCTTGTATCTTTCTGCATCAGAATCAACCATCATTCTTATTAAACCTTCAAATTTAACTTTTGGTCGCCACTTAAGTTTTTTTCGTGCCTTACTTGAGTCTCCCACCAACAAATCTACCTCTGCCGGTCTTACAAACTTTGGATCAACAACTACGTATTTTCCCCAATTTAAACCTACATGTGAAAAAGCAATCTCTACGAACTCTTTGACAGAATGAGCTTCATCCGTTGAAATTACGTAGTCTTCCGGTTCACCCTGCTGAAGCATCAACCACATAGCTTCCACATAATCTCCTGCGTAACCCCAGTCACGTTTCGCATCAAGATTGCCAAGCCTCAACTCCTTTGACAATCCCATCTTAATCCTGGCTACACCATCTGAAACCTTCCTTGTAACAAACTCCAAACCCCTCCTTGGCGATTCATGGTTAAAAAGTATTCCAGAGCAGCAGAACATATCATAGCTCTCTCTATAATTCACAGTAATCCAGTGAGCATACAGTTTGGCAACCCCATATGGACTTCTCGGATAAAAACTTGTTTTCTCATTTTGTGGAATCTCTGTTACCTTACCAAACATCTCACTGGAAGAAGCTTGGTAAAACCGGATTTTTTTGTTTACCAACCTTACCGCTTCTAATAGTCTTGTAACTCCCAAGGCAGTAAATTCACCCGTCAAAACCGGCTGATTCCAAGAGGTAGGAACGAACGATTGTGCACCTAAATTATACACTTCATCCGGATTGCTTTCCTCCACCGCCTCAATCAAAGAATTTTGATCAAGCAGATCACCTTGAATAAGTTTTATATCACCTTGGATATGCCCAATCCTCTCAAAATTACTAGAACTGCTGCGACGAACTATACCATAAACCACGTAATTCTTTTCCAATAACAGTTCTGCCAAATAAGAACCGTCTTGTCCTGTAATACCCGTAATTAAAGCAGTTTTCGTTTTTTTCATAACTAAACTTTAAACACTTTATACACTTATATATCTTGAGAAGAATGTGTTAACTCGAACATAGTAAACACAACGGTAACTCCTGTCAATAATATTCTACACCATTTCCCTATAATCTGTTAAGTATTGCATGGCACAAATCTGTTAGCGAATCATCTCTTGCACCCATAACTAGTATGCTATCACCAGGTTTTGCCCTCTGCCTGACTTCTTCAATAATATCATCCCTCTCGGGGATAAAAAATGCGTCTATGCCTCTATCTTTCAAATCCTTAACAATTTCTTCGGAAGATATTACCTTGTTTGCCGTACCACCCGCGTAGAAGATTTCTGGCATAAGCAGAGTATCAGTGGATAAAAGCTTACTAGCAAACGCGGAAGTAAGCTCTTCCCTTAGAAAATTTGTTGGACCGTAACCATGCGGTTGAAAAACTACAATTACCCTCGCGCTATTTATTCTCACTGCATCAATTGCTGCCTGCACCTTCTTTGGATTATGGGCATAGTCGTCTATTACTTTTATTCCGTTCCTTTCGCCAATAAACTCCATGCGCCTTTTAATACCTTTAAATGAACATAAAGCCATTTTTATTTCGTCGTTGGGAACCCCTTCCACTCGTGCCACAGCTATAGCTGCAAGAGCATTAAAAACATTATACGACCCGGGAATATTCAACTCAAATTCACTACCATCTATCTTAAACCTTGACCCAAAAGGGTAACAAGAAATTTGGGATACTCTGATAGCCGCTCCTCTGCTCTCCCCATATTTGATAATAGTTTTGGGCTTACGATTAATCCTTATAGAACGAACACAGCTCTCATTAATTATTATTGTGCCAGACGTATTTTCGGCAAATTTGCTGAATAAATCTTTCAGTTCATTTATCGTTTTATGGTCTTTAGATAAGTCTGTAATAACCGAAACTTTTGGCGTGTAATTAACAAGGCTGCCATCGCTCTCGTCTGCCTCAATTACGACTATATCTGAAGTCCCAAACCGGGCATTACCTAAGGATTTGTCAGTAATATAGTTTTTAACATATCCCCCTCCAACGACGGTAGGATCATGGCCGGCTTTATCAAGAATCCATGATGTCATCCCGCATACCGTTGTCTTGCCGTTACTTCCTCCTATTGCAATTCCATGTTTATCGTTAAAAAAACTACCAAGCAATTCAGACCTTTTGATTACATGAACATTCCGTTGTTCCACGATTTTCAAGTCTGTATTATCTTCTTCTATTGCACTTGAAATAACCGCAAAGTCTGTTGAGTCGCAAATCCCTGAACCATCCTGTGGATAAAGTTTGATGCCTTGGGCTTCCAGTTTATGAAATATTTCTTGTGCTTGATTATTGTCTCTTCCTCTATCCGAGCCACTTACAAAGTGCCCTTGAGATTTGATAACCTGGGCAAGCGCACTCATACCAATACCGCCTATTCCTACAAAGTGATATCTTAGTCTTTTTTTTGTATCACGCATATTAACTATCGCCCATTAAGTGTCAATCTGCCAACATGATTCTGCTACACACAAAGTTGCGTCAATACCAAATCACGCTTGATTTAAGATCAGTTCTTTTAAAAAGCTCTCCCCTTCATTAAACTTTGGTATTAACAGGGCTTCCGCTACAGTCGCTCCCACATCTGCGAATGATCTTCGCACACCAAGCGATTTAGGCTTCCCTAACTTTTTCCCATAAACTAAAAGCGGCACGTACTCCCGAGAGTGATCCGTACTGGGTGTGGTAGGATCACACCCATGATCGGCAGTAATGATGATAATATCTTTTTCTTTTAATGCACTAACAATCTCCGGCAATCTATGGTCAAATGCCTCTAGCGCTTTTGCATAACCCTTTGGATCATTTCTATGCCCATACTTCATATCAAAGTCAATTAAATTCGTAAAAATGATCCCTTTAACCTCCTCTTTTTTAATCCATTCTATTGTGCTTGAAATACCATCATTATTATCGGACGTATGTATTTCCTTCGTTACCCCTTTATGTGCGAAAATATCACCAATTTTACCTATAGCAATAACTTCATACCCTTTTTTTACAGCTCTGTCTAACAGCGTTTCCTCGGGTGGAGGCAAAGAGAAGTCTTTTCTCCTCTCAGTCCGTATATATCTGTCTTTTTCTATTATGAATGGCCTTGCAATAACTCGCCCAACATTGTGTTCCCCTTTTAATATTTCTCTAGCACTCTCACACATTTCATATAATGATTCAACCGGTATAATATCCTCACACGCAGCAATCTGGAATACACTGTCAGCAGACGTATACACAATTGGGAAGCCTGTTTTAATGTGTTCCGCACCAAGTTCCTTTATTATTTCAGTCCCCGATGCTGGTTTATTGCCCAATATTGATCTACCAATAGCCTCAGTAAATCTTTGGATAACGTCTTTCGGAAACCCCTCTGGGTATGTAGGAAAAGGTTTCCTTGTGATTACACCTGCAATTTCCCAATGCCCGGAGGTCGTATCTTTGGCTGCTGAGACTTCTGACATCTTGCCATAAAAAGCCTTCCCTTCTACATCTCTAGAAACACCACAAATGTTTTCAATCTTCCCTATACCAAAATCTTCAAGATTAGGTATGTTTAACCCCCTAACTGCCTTTGCAGTATTTACCAGTGTATTGCTACCTTCATCACCGAATTTAAAAGCATCTGGCAACTCACCGATTCCAACGCTATCAAGAACTACAATGATTACTCTGTCAATCATTTAATGTCTCGTTAATTTTCACCTTTTCCCCTTCTCGAATCTCGGAAATTAATTCAACCCCTGCACTTGTACCTATTCTTTTAGCTCCAGCATCAATCATCGCCAAAGCCGTTTTTAAATCCTTAATCCCTCCTGCTGCCTTTACACCAACCCCTTCAGGAACTATCCTGCACATTAAACGGACGTCCTCGACTGAAGCTCCGCTCGTTCCAAACCCTGTTGATGTCTTCACAAATGCTGCACCAGATTTTACGGCACATTCGCATGCCTTTATTTTTTCCTTCCTACTAAGATAACATGTCTCTATGATTACTTTAACTTTTCTCCCTTTTGCAGCACTAACAACACCTTCAATATCCTTACATACTGACGCAAAATCCCCTGACTTCAATGCAGTAATATTGATAACCATGTCCAATTCGTCCGCTCCATTTTCTACTGCCCGTGCTGCCTCAAAAGATTTACTTTCAGGGAAATTATGACCAAAAGGAAACCCCACGACTGTACACACCTTTACCCCAGAATTCTTCACAATTCTAGATGCCAATGAGGGATAAAATGGTGGTATGCAAACAGCTACAAAATTAAACCTAACAGCATCTTCACACACCCTCTCTATATCGCTATCTTTAACATCTGCCCCAAGAAGTGTGTGTTCAATAAACCTTGCAAGCTCTTTGCGTGATATTCTATGGTGATATGGCTCCATGTAAGAACTCTGCTCGCTTTAGTTAAGCTGCAGAGTGTTATGAAAATTTGGTATGCCGTGAAGAAATGCCCTGCCTCGTATTAAACAAATTATATTTATACCGCCTAACCAAAAACCCTTTTGACAAAACCAAGACCTATAAACACAACTATAGGTGAAATATCTATTCCCCCTATGGATGGAATTACCCGTCTAACCGGCGCCAAAATCGGCTCAGTTATTTTATAAAGGAACGCTGCTGCCGGATGATGCGCGTTATGTGGGACCCATGTCAAAACGATCCTCACGATTATTACTATTTCATAGAGCGTTATAATTTGCCCAACAATCCAATTAATTGCCATTTATATATGAAAAAAATTCCAAATTTGTTAAGGCTAAGGCGCTAATAGTAGCAATAAATACCCCTTATGGCAACAAAAATTTAAATCTGAACATCCAGGAATTAGAATAAAAAACGATATTTATAAACTATCACATACATCCCACTTGAAATTATCATAAATAATTGATAAAATTTTACTTCGTCTACATGAAACTTACAAAACATAAAACCATGGAACTAAAAAAAAACAACCTGAGCATTAAGTCCGCCACCAAGACGATAATAAACGAAGTGCGAGCCGTCCTTGCCGAGATAAAGGAAGAGGAATTCAAAAGGTTTATAGACGCAATCAGATCATCAAAGAACATTTTCGTAACCGGACAAGGTCGTTCGGGTCTAGTTGCCAGAACTTTTGCCATGCGCCTAACTCACATAGGATTTACGTGCCATGTTGTCGGTGATACAACAACACCGAACATTGATAAGGGTGACATGCTTATTGCATGTAGTAGTTCTGGGACAACATCTATAACGTGTCACATTGCAGGGCTAGCAAGGCGTCTAAGTGCATTCATCGTAGTAATCACTGCACACCCGAATTCTGAGTTATCTAATTATGCAACCTTAACTATCGAGATACCAGCAAGGGAGATTGGTCAGGTTTTACAATCCCGCTGTTCAGTACAATTTCGCAGCACATTATTTGAACAGGCCTGTCTTGTATACCTCGATGCTGTAATTTTGACACTTGTACGCTTACTCAACAGAGAAGAAGTTGAAATGCAGAAGAGACATGCCAACTTAGAGTAAAATGCAAAACTTAAAAGGTTGTTGAGTCAACTGCGAGCCTGCTGCTGCTTCTACGACGCAAACAGGTTACTCTGTAATGCAGTATGATCTTAGTTGTTAAACATTTATAAGGCTTAATCTACGAGGAGTACAGTGCCTTTAACTGTCCAAAAATTCGGTGGGACTTCTATCGCCAACGCAACTCACATAAAGTCTGCGGCTAAGCGCGTTATCAAGACGTACTCAGCTGGCAACAAGGTCGTTGTAGTTGTTTCTGCAAGAGGAAGAATGACTGATGAACTATTGGAACTAGCCTACGAAATTAACGATCGTCCTTCGTCGCGTGAGTTAGATATGTTACTCTCTACAGGAGAGCAAATGTCTAGTGCGCTTATGGCCATGGCAATTCATTCCCTTGGTTATCCCGCAGTATCTTTTGTAGGCAGGCAAGTGGGAATTACTACGGATAGCTTCCATACAAATGGAAGGATAATTAATATAAATGCTAACCGCATCGCAAAAGAACTTTCTCAGGATAAAATTGTGGTAGTTGCTGGATATCAAGGCGTGGATGAAAACGATAACATAACAACCCTGGGACGTGGAGGTTCTGATACCACTGCAGTAGCTCTGGCCGCTATGCTTAAAGCAGACATATGTGATATATATACTGACGTCGATGGAATATATACGGCAGACCCTCACATTGTCTCCGAGGCACGAAAACTAACTAAAATATCCTATGATGAAATACTAGAACTTGCAAGCATGGGTGCGCAAGTTGTTCATGTAAGATCGATTGAACTTGCAAAGAATTACAACGTCCCCATTCGTGTAAGGCCTAGCTTTAACGACGGCACAGGAACCCTTATATGCAAAGAGGTGAGTGAAATGGAAAAAATCGTTGTGAGTGGTGCAACTGTCACAAAAAACGAAGCAAAGATAACTATTATCGGGGTATATGATAAACCTGGGCAAGCAGCCAAGATATTTCGAGAACTTGCGAAAGAAAACGTAAATGTAGACATGATAATCCAAAATATTGGTGCACATGGATTGACAGACGTAACGTTTACTGTCCTAAAGGGTGACCTCCCAATTGCCCTTGCCACAACGGAAAGGATCAAAGGAGAAATTAAGGCCAAGAAAATAATTGCTGATGACAAGATAGCAAAACTTTCAGTCGTGGGCGTAGGTATGAGGTCACACTGTGGAATAGCTGAAAGGCTGTTCAGTACACTCTCTGACGAGAAGATCAATATACAAATGATAAGCACATCCGAGATCAAAATATCCTGCGTTATAGAAGAGGGCCAAGCAGAACGTGCTTTGATTGCAGTACATAGGGCATTTGAGCTTGATAAGGAACCTCAAGCCTTTACCCGGGGCGCCTAAATTCCTTTTTTCCAACACCCTTCGCGCGTAATCTGCAACCTTTCTTAAGCCTTTGTTGCATCTTATTTCTGGTTCCCCATTCAACATGACGCAAAGACTACACGCCTAACTTACTATATGTTGACAAAAAAGACCGCTTTGGTAAAATCTGAGAGGAAATCCTTTGAAATCAAATCTTGCCGTTCATTTTTTTATTAATGAGGCTGCACATTGAAATTTACCAAAATGCAGGGAATCGGGAATGACTACATATACATCAATTGCTTTGAAGAAAAAGTGGAAGCCCCATCAAAACTCGCGGTCGCAATGAGTGACAGACACTTCGGTGTTGGTAGTGACGGCCTAATACTAATAATGCCATCACAAGTAGCTGACGTCAAGATGCGCATATTTAACGCTGATGGCAGTGAGGCACAGATGTGCGGCAATGGTATAAGATGTGTCGCTAAATATTCTTACCATTATGGATTAAGTAAGAGTGATAAAATCAAAATTGAAACCCTTTCTGGAATAAAGACAGCAGAATTAATCACAGTAAATGGTAAAGTCTCCCAAGTAAGGGTAGATATGGGTGTGCCAAAGTTACTTAGAAATGATATACCCATGTTAGGCGAAAATACACAGGTTATAAACGAACCGTTCCTTGTAGATGGCGTTTCGCTAAATATTACATGCGTTTCGATGGGAAACCCTCACTGCATTATTCTTGTTGATGATGTTGAATCCGTACAACTTCCTATCACTGGCAAGGCTATTGAAAATCACAAGGCCTTCCCGGAAAGAACAAATGTCCATTTTGCTCAGGTCGTCTCTCCCGACAAAATTAAAATGAGATCCTGGGAAAGGGGTTCCGGGGAAACATTGGCATGCGGTACAGGAGCAGTAGCCGTTTGTATTGCATGCGTCTTAAATAATGTAACCAAAAGGATAGTAACGACGTCTCTTCCAGGTGGTGAATTGAAAATAAAGTGGGCGAACAACAACAAAACGTACATGACTGGACCCGCGGAGTTTGTATTCACTGGTTGGTGGGGAGAAAACACCTTCTGATATTTTCACACATCTAGATTTTTTACATCCAGTGCATGGGTTTCTATATATTCTCGTCTTCGCTGAACGTCTTTTCCAGACAGTGTACTGAAGATCTTATCGGCCTTTATGCCATCTTCAATTTTCACCTTCAATAAAGTCCTGGTTGACAAATTCATAGTTGTTGCTGCTAACTCATCAGCATTCATTTCTCCAAGACCCTTGTACCTCTGGATACTAAGACCGCTCTTCCCCACCTCTCTCACCTTCGTTAAGAGCTCGCACAATGAGGATATGCACATCTTATTCCCGTTGTATATTAAGTTGATTGGGGGAAGTTTCCTCTTTTCTAATTCCTCGAAGTACGTCTCAATTTTTAGCCCCTCCTGCTCTATTAGTTTTACGGTGTTTTCTATTTCCTTGCTTTCGTGAAATTCCGTCACTCTGATTGAGTCCTCCCCATTCCTGCCTTTTTCGATGTCCTCTTCCACAATCTCTATGCTGCTTCCTTTCTCCTTCTGGTGGCGCTTTACCAAGTCATTTAGTTCGCCATCCGAATAAAGATATCTTTCCTGTCCATTGTAAATGACTTTGTAGAGAGGATAGCATCCTTAACTATCTGGAGTTTTTCCTCTGGAAGGTTGTCTGAATTTATAATGTTTACATAAAGAGGTTCGCCTGGAATGATTTTCCAGTATTTGTTAACATCAATAGTGTCTCCTTTTAGATTTTCAATTATGTATTTTGACTTGACTGAAATTTGTTCGTTAGAATTTTCCAATAGGTTTTCAACAGGAATAAAATTTGTTCCAACCATAATTATCAAACCAGTGAGAAGCACTATTGTTAGGATTTGAAGATTTTTTATTCTTTGGTCTTTAGATTCTTGTTTTGACGCTAAATCTGAATTATTTACCCCCCAACTGCCCACGTTCTATTATAGGAATGGATATAATTAAACAGTATAGATCGCAAAGTAATACTGTGAAAAAATACAGAATTACCGAACTGTCGATTAATCATGAATGGGTAATCATAGTAAGATTACGTTCGGATAATCCTGTATAGATTGCCCAACATAATCTTCCATAGAAAAACTAGAAGAAGACGACTAAGCTAATTTGATAATTTTTTAGCTTAATTTTGAAGAGATAGGACGGGAATAAAGTCGAAAATCCAGACATGATGGGAGGGCTAAAATATGCAAGACTCGACTTTATCCGCCTATTTACCATTACACATCTTAGAACATAAGCAGACTGGAAAATTAGTGCCAAAAATACTTCCAAAATGGTATACCTAATAGCATCCTACAATTTAGTAAACCCCACAAATTGCTTCAAAAGTTCTTTATCTCCCTTGCACTGAAATAAAAGATAATCATAACGTTTTGCTCTAGGAATAATTGGATAGGGACAAACATTGAGTTGATTGAATTTGGATTTAGAGTTCCATTTTCTACTCGTAGTTTTAGATGAACTAGATAGTTGAAGACAAGCTAGTCGATGTTTTGTTTCTAATTTGACAATTTGATCTGCATCTAAATTTGCGTGTTTGAAAAATTATCTCTGAATCTTATTCATTTATGATGATTGGAATTCCAAGCGCTGCAAGAGAATCACATCCACCAAATCCTTGAGCTGGATGAATAGCCCATAAGTAATATTTTCCAGGAGGTGCATTGAAATGGATGGATCCCTCCCAACCTGATTGACCATCTAACTGCTTTATGTTATTTCTATGTGAAAAAGATCCATTCCTGTCGTTTTGATTTTTAACAATTACATCCTCACCACTTGTAGGAAAAGGTATTGGACCATGTTCCACCAAGTCTATTTTGCTGTTTTCATCAGTTTGCTGGTAAAAAAGAATAACTTATTCGGCCCTTTATATGCCGTAAGATACGCATGCCATGCATCCCCCACCTTTTTAGATACCATCGTATCTGAAGCAAGCCAATACCAAAAAACCAACAGTACCCTGTAGTTTGAGCCAAAAATGTCCTGCCACTTGGATAGGCCCTCAATATCAGCTCGATTGACCCAGTTTTGTCGATAGCTATGGCCGGGTTTGCCCTGTCCGCCTACCTTGC
>LAZR01002551.1_pt1 | contig 10525 bp, 12 predicted proteins | sample 329461 | NCBI WGS metagenome assembly LAZR01 (sample SAMN03002196, study PRJNA259156) | marine sediment metagenome | biome: sea floor; feature: Hydrothermal impacted sediments; material: marine sediment; isolation source: Loki non-amplified sample from Loki's castle hydrothermal vent sediment ...
ACTCTCTAACCAAACACGGAGTCTATTATTGACGTCTAACTGCTTGCCAAAAATATACATATCTGCTGGTGAGCCACCAGCAAAGGCACTATCCAACTTAAACCATAGGCTAACCCACAACTTCGTAGCTGAATTAAACAATGCCCCGAAGTTAGCGTTACTTGTATTCGAACCTGTGAAATGCGGAACATAAATCCCGCCAATAGTCTTTTCCCAAGTTACCGCAGTATCAAAAGTTCCGTTTCTCTTATGGCGTGTTTGGTCATACCAATTAGCATCATCCGCAACAAGTGGTGGTTCCACGAACGGTATTTCTGGTTGTAACTCTATATCGTTTATTATCATACTGGCACCCCAACGTGATATTTCTCGGCATGATAACGGGCCCGTATTTGGGCGGGTGTCCAGATATAAGGATAGAAGCGAAAGCCACCCATAGTGCCCTCATACCAGTTAGCGGCAAGGTCGTAACGGATGCCGATAACTAATTGTTGTATAGTGGCTTCAAAGTCACGTATGCCGCCCGTTGAACTTAGTATAGCCAGGGGCACGGCGTTTCTGTAATGAATACAATCCGTTCCATTACCCTGGAATACTACGGTAAAGAAGTAGGGTGTGCCTGGCGTCCAGCCCACAGAGTTAGAAGCCGAACGGAACTCACCGTCAACCAGTGTTCCCGCATGGTGGTGCCTTTGGGTCAGATAATAAACCCCAGCATTTTCGGTAAGGTATAACTCCCAGCCGCCAACACTAACTTCATAACGCCCTGCAATTATCAAAGACTGTCCAGTGTCCGTCCAGTTTATCCAGCCCATAATAGTGTAGCCGTCATTCAACCCACCAGTGATACCCAATGCTTCCGTTGTAGCGTGTGCCCTGTGCATGTAGGCATTAGTGCCGTTATACACAGCAAGCCACATGCCCGTAGCACCTTGCACCCAGGTCACGTTATGCATGCTCAAGTCATGGCGATAGCGGCTCTTATCATAAGCCGTCACCAGGCTGGGGCTTGGCCCACCACGCTGGTCAAACAAGTCTAACGCACAATGTTTAACTATCAAGCTATACTCCTATTACGCTTATAATGCACCGTTAAACCATCAGTTTAATGCCTGGGGGCACAGCCGTTTCATTGGGGCAACGCCATGTTATTAACGCATCACCCCCCCAGGCTTCCTACCTGGTGGCCGTTGGTTCAATGACAGGCTTGGGGTCAGGTATATCCTTTTTAAGGGCGGCAATGTTCTTCGCTATTTCAACGTTGGCTTTACGTAAGGCGGCCGCCTGGGCTTCTAGGGCATCGGCATCCTTTGTGTTCTTGTCTATGCGGGCCTGTAACCGTTGCCGTTCCCGCCGGTTAATTCTCTTGGTCGTTTCACTTAATGCCATATCTGGCCTCCTTTTATACTGGTATTACTAAACCAGTTTCGTTAACAGTGGCATATTCTATTACCCATGTTATGGCACCGCTGGTGGCCACACCCGAATAGGTGGCCCTTATAAATGTGTCTGTGCCGTCACCCTGGGCACCTATAATAGGGCTAACAAATGGTTCCCGCCAATTAGTGTTTTCAGCTATGTATGGCACCACTGACGACCTGAGCACTAGGGCGTTCGTTGCATCCGTCATTTTAACAAACAGGCTACCCGCAGGAGCACTTGCACTGTCAACCAAGGTGGCAAGGGCAACTAGTGCCCCGCCCGTTGGGAACACGTCAAGACTCAAGTTGTCAACGTCAGCACTTAAATTTGTCTCCACAATGCCGTAAATATGGAGTAGCTCAATAACACCCTTTATCTGAAATAGATTGTCTGAACTCCCACCACCCCCCGCAAAGGTCTGTAGTTTCTCCTCATGGTGGTGGTGCAAATCACCAGGGCTACCAGGTAACTCTCCGTGAGACATGATTAACCTCCACGTAAGGCATCAAACCATTCACAGGCCAGGGTATTCCACCCGCCGCCTACAAGGGCTTGCTGTGCCGTTATTTTAATACCGTAAACGTTGTGCATTATCCTGGGCACAACCTGGGTGTTAATGTCACGTGGGTGCGGTGTAAGAATTGGAATAGGCACCGCTGCCGCCAGAAACACTTCATTGTATAACAGGCGATAAACGCCGCCGCTTTCAATGATTGCGTAGGCCCGTATGGTTGTGTCCTCACCAGCCCCAGCGTTGAGGCCTGTCCAATCAGTATACCCGCCACCAAAGATAAACGGGTGTATATCGGCTTGCTCGTAAAGCACTAACTCGTTACCGTCCATGAGGGTATCACCGCTTTGCGGGCTACGGGCCAGGTCGGGCATAGACTGGAATTGTTCCATTAACTCCTGGATGGTATACACCCCGCCTTGCACGTTAAGTATGTGCACGGGCATAATCACCCAGGCGGCACCGTTCCACAGGTACGTTCGGCCCGTGTCCGTTTCATAATACGTTGAGCCCACAAATCCCGGGGCCGCTGGCTTGGCATCGCCGCCAGCCACACTTAACCCTTCCCAACGTTGAATAGTTGACATCATTGCTACAGCCATGTCATACCTCCTAGTAGCCGTTTTCGTATTCGTTAAATGGCTGGATAAACCCTAGCCAGTAGACGGGGCCCACCCAGGCCACGCCGTTCCACATATAATGATAGTAGGTATTCGTTTCATAGAACATACTCCCCACTGTTATAGGTAAAGTTGCGGTGGGCGTTGGCTTGACGTCAGTGCTCAAGCCTTCCCACACGATTGCTGGATTACACATTTGAACTGCCATATCTTACCTCTTAGGTTGGGTGGGCGGCCCTGTGCTAGAACCACCCACCCGTCAAGGAGGTGACGAACTTGCCCTTACGGACAAGCCCCCACCTTTACGCTACGGTTATGTATGCCCCATCATCCATAGGCACATAACTGATTACCCACCGCCACCCACCGTTAGCCGCTGTGGCCACCAGGCCGATAATACCAGCCGCCATGAGAATACCCTTGCCAGCCGTAGAGCCAAGCACCTGTACGGTCACATGCCCACCAAGCGGGCCAGTTCCAGGTGCCCCTACTACCACAGCTATATCACCGACTACAGAAGCGGTGCCCAGGTCGGTGGTCGCAGTAATGACGTTATCGGCACCAGTAGCGGCCGCTGGGTCGTGCTCAAACGACATAGTGTTCGCTACGCCGCCATGAGTAGTGGTACACACGCCAAATAATCCTGTCACAAGGATTACCCCACCTATGATGTTGTATATAGGAAGCCCAGGGGTTCCCGTTATTGCAATTAGCTCTGCGGCTCTTGGCACCGTAATACCCATGTGTAGCTTACGGAGTTGCACGCCGTCTAAATATCCTTCTACCATGATTTTCCTCACTTTGCCACCTTCATACAGGCGGCGAATTTCGTTGGGAATAGCCAGGGCCCATAACGAGCCCTGGCCTTGTGTTCAGGTTACCTATGCAACGATGGCACTAGGCATCAGGGCTGGGTCGGCCGAGTATCGCGGCCAGTAGCAAACTGCGATACAGCTTATCAAACAGGCGACCGCATTGGAGAAGTTCGGCCCAACGTAGATATTGGTGTTTGGAGCCACCAGTTCAGAGGCATCCATTTCCACCACCATAACTTCGTTGTCGTCATTGGCGGCCGATATGGCATAACCACCAGCACCAACGGTTACCAGGGCACTTGCTAATTCTGCTACCAGTGGGGCACCGCCCGTTGACAGGTAATAGCTGTAACCCATTGCCACACCACCAGTTCCCAGGGCATCCGTTCCAGCAAGCATGGTCAGGGTGCAGTTGTTGCCAATCGCACCGATACTGATTAACCAGGTCACATGCTCAAACTTGCTGAAATTGACGTGAGCCCCCAGCCGTGCAGTAGTATTCGTATCTATGGCCGCCACACAGCTTACTATTTTAGCTACTTGTGCTAATCTCATTTTTGGTTCCTCACTCTGTTTTTATTTTTTGCCGACTACGGGGGTTCTACCCCGTGCCCACTTACGGTCTGCCGGCCAGTATAACGAACGGTGACAGGGTGTTGGTGCCACGATACGGGGTTAGGTCGCTTAACCACCAGGGTTGCCCGTCATAACGTAACACATAACGGAAGGTCTGCTCGTCATAGTTGAAGTGGTAGTGCATGCTCGTGGCGGTCTGTAAACCGCCGCCCGACTTCTGAGCAATCAGGTATTGGCTAAAGTCAGCCAGGCCAATATCACCGGCGGTGGATAGGGCTTGCATCTTCTCTGTTAAGAACAGAGGGCGGCCCATCAGGGTGCCAAACGGGGCACCAGCCACGCCGTTGGCGGGCATCCACACGGGAACACCACCGGCACCCACGGCCATAGCCATGCTGGCCAGTTGCGGGAAGCACTCAATGTTCGCTATCCATATCGCCTTGCTCATGCTGGGCGGATGCAACCGGCTCCACATGTTGATGATATTCTGCCACAGGATGGTGTTGATAGGCTGGGCGGGTTCAATCGCCTGGGTTACCAATGACGGGTTGCCAGCGTTGAAGGCACCCAGGGCGGTGTTAACGCCTGTGCCCTGTAGGTAAGCATCATCTTCCAGGAAGGCGATTGATTGGCCAAACAGGCTATCCAGGATTGGAGGTATTGAGATTGGGCTATCCTCCAATAGTTCGTCAGTGACAAAAATCATGCCCGTCAGCTTGTGAAGGGTTAGGCTGACTTGCTGTAATAGCGGCTTAGTCGTACCTTTGCTTCCGTGCTCGGCGGTCTTGGCTGGTAACACACCACCAAAGAAGTTGGTGCTGTGGTCGCTATCAACCAGGGCGGGAATACTGATGCGGTTGGTCTGCATTGGTATAACGGTGGCCCGGGACTTCACGATTGAATTTTCAAGGGCTGTCTGCAACAGTTGGTCACGGAACTCCACGGGAACCAGGTAACCACCCTGGGCCATATCGCCCTCATTCATGGTGCCAGCAATCTTGTTTACAGCGTTATGCCAGGCCTTGAGCTTCTCAATATGCGTCTGGCCGTAATACTTCGTGCCTTTACCAGTTATGGCACTTACAAACTCGCCGTGGTCACGGAACCCACCTTTGGGATCGGCGAATATCTTGTCCTCTGGGCTGTCACCCATGATTACTTCGGGGTCGGGGTCGCTGGGGTCAATACCAGCCTTGAACTTATTGTCAGGTTCAAGCACCCCGGTTGCCTTGATACTAGCCGCTACTAATTCGGCTATCTCTTTCTTCTCTTTCTCGTCCATGATTAGTTTACTCCTTTAGTTTTGTATATTCGTTTTCCCTTGAGTTGGGCGATAACTACCTGGGCCACTTCGGCCACGTCCAGGGCCCGTTGCTTTTTAAGGGCTTCGGGGTCTGGCGTTAGCTCGACTGGTTCCAGTCGTTTGTCGCTGTCGTCAGTTTGGGCACTGTCAAGAACGGCCTGGGCAAGTTCCTGTATTTGAGTTAGCCGCCCTTTGTTAATGGCATTCAGTACCGCCCCGACTTTAGCCAATATATCTTCGGGCATGTCGTTGCCCGTTGTACGTAAAATGATTTCGCTGGCCAGGGATAGGGCCGCTGGCACAGCCTTTTCAGATAAGCCTTCCCGTTCTATGGCCGCCTGGATATAGGCCAGGTCGTCAAGTATCTGTTCCTGGCCCACCTCTTTAGGCTCTGGCTTGGGTTCCTCAACCATCCCTTCCATTGCAACCTGTATGGCAAACTGTGGTTCCTCGTCACCCACAGCCGTCACGTCAACCAGGGTGTAGTTCTTGGCATGCTCATCCACCCATTCCTGTGCACTGGCCAATGTCCAGTTCTCGTCATTATCCTTGTCGAACAGATAGGTGATTATTACCTTATCGTCAATGCAGTAAAGAGCCTTAATGCCTTTCTTACTATCAATGGTAATATGCCTAATTGGATGGTCTTTGTGCTTGCCTTCCTCAGCCTTGACGGGAATGCGTATTTGGTCGTCTGTTTCCTCTGGCTTGGTAACGGTGGCCAGCAAGTAAGGGGCCGCATCCAGGGCGTGCTCTGAGGGCTCTTTGGTAACCGCCTCAAACTCCTTAACCGTTATCAGCCCGCTTTCACGTGCGGTTACTAGGGCTTCGGCATTAGCTGGAACGGGCACCGCCGACAGTTCCAGTAGTTCTTGCTTGGTGAACACGTTGCCTTCCCACTTCGGGTTCGGGTTTTCCTCGTCTTTGCCTTCCCATTCAAGCGGGATAAAGCCCACACTGGTGGCATGGAGGAAGCCGCCTTTGTATAGCTTGTAAATAGTGTCGGCAAAGGCATACGTTTCGGCATCGGCAAACTCCACTTCAAACATGAGCCGCTGGGTTTCCTTATCTATCCACACCTTGAGGGCCCGCCCGATGGGGGGCTGGTTGTAATCATGGGCCCACATGAACACGGGGTTCTTTTTGAATGGTTTTAGCAACCACCCTTTAGACTTGATAATATCGCCCATGCGGTCAACGTCCTCGGTGCTACCCGCAATCTCAAGGACACGGTCACCAAGTTCCTTTACCTCAACGGGCACTAATGTCTTTCGCATATCCATGTTATAGCCTCCTAATCAACAATAGGTATCCACGTACAGCGACAGTCTGGATGCACTGGTATCACGCCGTGGGTTTCGTTTATTGGGTAAACATTCCCATGTAACGCCTCACACTCCACGCATAAGCGTTCGTCTAGTGAAGCGTAAAACTCCGCTTTAATAATGCCCTCATGTTCGTAGCCTTGTATGGCACCTTCGTTGCTGGCGGCAATAACCTCGGTGCGGGCCACCAGGGTGGCACGCCTTTCGTAACCGTTCTGGTAGTATTGCCGTATTCGCCTGGTTAGCTGGGGCACGCTTTCGCCTTCCTCAAAGCCCTGGGCCAGTAAGACGCGTAATTCCTCTTTAGTGGTGCCGTTCACCATCTGTGCCAGGGTTAACGAACGTGTGGCAATCCACTCCAATGCTGCGGTGTCAAGCCCTTCCAGTTGCCTGTGGGCGGGTGACAATTCGCCACCCTCTGTGGCTAGGTCATAAGCCCCTTCGTATATCTCGGCAATCATGGGGGCCAGGCTTTCATTCCACTGGTTAGCGGCCGCATCTACGTCAATAGTTTCCTGGGTGATGGCATACTGTTCCACTATGGCATCCATCTGCTCAAACCACAGCCGCTTAAACAGCTTCTTAAATAGCTTCTCGTTTTCCTCAGCATGGTCAGCCATCAGCTTCCAGCGGGCTTCCTTCTGTTCCTCGCTGAACGCCCTTGTATTCAAAGCCTCATGCCGCTTGGTTTTCATGCTAAAGCCCATCGGTGCAGCTGGCTCGGCAAACGTGTCGCCAGGTGCGGGGTCGGCATCCTTGCCCAGCATTACACGGCTTTCCTGTAATGTGTAAATGCCGATGGGATAAAGCTCTTTAACCTCGTCAACAATCGCTTCCCTGTTTTCTGGCACCACACTATCATGGTCAAGCATAAACCCATCATCATAAAGTGGCACAAGCTGTTCGTTAAATGCTTCCTTAATCCTAGTCAAGGCTGGCTGGACGACATGTTTAGCAAACACGTATTCGTCAGCCTCTACCCTGGCTCTACTACCAGGGCCCTCAAGGCCAAGTAAGGAGGTCGGTATGCGGTAAACCCCTATGATGGTTTCACGGTTGATTTTACGTAGTCGCCAATACTCCATTTCACGGTTAGTCAGTGCTATGGTGTTGGCCTTTGCACCACCCCACAGAAACCCCGTTTTGCGGGCATTTCGCCAGCCCTGGTGTATCTCGTTCCATTCCTTACGTATCTTATCCCGTTCTGTCGGTTCGGGTATTTCGGGATACTCAATCAACAGCCCTGGGGTGGCATCGTTATAAAACAAACGGTTCTGATACCGCACGGCGTTCTTTTCACTATCCAGGTCAACCCCGATAGTCTGTGCCGCACCTTTACCCCTGTATGGGTTGTGGGGGTCAGGGTTCATTATGTGTATTACCTCGGGCACCTCGAGCCGTAAGCGGGCGTTACCTTTGCGGTACTCGTAATGGTCAATATAGGTTTCCTTACTCGGCACAATCGCCATGTGTTGAGGTGGTGCCAGCCACATTTCAGCGGGTACACCCAGGCGGTTAAAGTTAAGCACAATAAACGCCTCACCCACCAGGCCTATGTAAAGCTGTAACAGTTGCAAGAACTGGTACTTCGTCTGAAACGGGTTAACGTAGGCGAACATATCAATAAGCGGGTGGCTCTCTACCAGGTCGCCTTTCTGGCCGTTGTCTTTGTTGTAAAGGTTCCATTTAACATCAGCCACGCTTTCGCTTATTATATTGTTGGCCGCAAACAGCCAGCCCACTTCACCGTAAACTTTAAGATAGGCCTCGTAACTCCAGCCTGGGGGTATCTCCATCATGCTAATTGCGGTGCCCCCCAGCTTGAATGTACCCTTAAACCAATCTCTTATGCTAAATGCCATATTTACGCCTCAAATATAGGTCTGCGGCCGGTGCCACTGGCAAGCACGTAACGTTCCGCATCCATAAAATGGTATTCCGCTTTCTTGTCTATTGCGTCAGTAGGTTCTTGGCTCGCATCCAGTTTGCGGCTGTAATCTTCCTTCTGGCTCAAGGTGTGTGTCATGGTGTTAAAATACACTATCATATCCTGGGCGTGTAAGGCGTAAACCCTGTCTATGCCCACCTCAACGTCATTAATACTGCATTCCTGCACGTAGAAGCCAGCTTCGCTGTATTCCCGCCGCCACTGGCGTTCAGCCGCCACAGCACTCCCCGTCTTACGAACTATATCCTCACCCTTGCCCAGGGCGTTCAAATCCTTTGCGTGTTGCTTAATGCTCTTGTTACCTTCCAGGTATTCACGGTAAGCAAAGTATGTGCCCGCCGGCCAGCCCTTATACTTGTTAGGCGTTTTCGCAAACCACAACACCGCTGTATGCACAGGGCCATAGTCAATGCCCACATAGCGGGGCCAGGACTTCGGTATATTGAATGGCTCAATAACGCACTTGTCGCTGTTGAAGTTACCGTATATCATGCCGCTGGGCCGTTCAAACTCGGCGTCATACATCATACGGAAACGGAAGCGTTGCATAGCGTTGGGTCCGTTACGCATTTCCTCATACACATGCTTTGGGAATGCGGGGTTCGCTGTGGACTTCCACTTCTCAACGTGAACGTAATCGCCGTCAGCCTTGTCGGCAATCTCTGTCTTGAGCCAGCCCCTATTGTAGGGCGTGGTGGTTATTAGTTCCTGGCCATCAAATAGACTCACACGCTGTAAGGCTGTTTGGTGGGCAACCAGACTCATCATGCCGCCCTCATCCAGCCATGAACCTTTAACGGCGGCACCTTGCATGCTATCGGGGTTATCAGCACTGGCCAGTAGTATCTTGCCGTAATCAGTTTCAATAATCTTGTCTACAGCCTTGTAATTGGGCCTAAAGCCCATCATGCGTAACCAGGTAATTAAGTCGGGCCGTTTGGGGTCTGTACTATTTATGATTATCTTAGCCAGCATGTTAAATGTCGGCTCGGCAACTAGCCAGCCATAGCCCGGGTTAGCTTGCATCCTCAAATACAGCCACCAATAGCCTAGCTGTGTCTTACCGCCACCCGTGCCCGCTATCGCCGCCAGGGTGCGAGCCCGTTCGTCAGCCAGTATATTAGCTTGGCCGGTAAATGGTGCGAGCTTAATCCTCTGCGGGCCTATCGCCGTTACCATCATATTCCTTTACAATCGCTTCGGCTTCCTCTAATACGTGCCCATTGCGTGGCGGCTTCATAACCGTCCCATCTGGGAAGTGGAACTCTACAATAGGTGGTATCAACGGCTCGCCCTCACCACCTGTTAGCTTCACAGGTGCCAAGGTGCCTAAAATCTTGGCCAGCTTTTCCTCGGCTTCAAGGGCAATGCGTAAGAAGCTACCCCTGGCAAAGGCACTAATAATCGGTGTCCGTGAGAAGTCGGCCCAGGCCTGGTGTTGAATGTCCAGCAAGCGGGCCACCTGGTCAGAACGCTTGCGGTCAACGGGGTCTGTCATTTGCTTTAACCAACGTTTGCGGTTAGCCTCCACATCATAATGCACTGTCACATGTGTGGTTTTCTCACAGCCATGTAACTCACTGGTTGCCTTAGCCGCCTCCGTTCGCACAAGTTCAGCTATTGCCCGTTCACTATAACCACGTAGCCACAGTTGGCCAACAAGGGCTTGCCGTTTCAAACTTATGGCCCGTGGGGCTCTTGCTATTGGTTTGTTACCCATTATTCGTCACCTCTCCGTAGGCACGTTCCTTGTCAAAGATATACACCACATCGCCATGCTCGTCCAGACGGTCTGGTTTCATTACTCCTTCAAATTGCTTATATGGTGATTGCCCAGCTTTGGGATTGTTCCATAGCCAATGCAAGTATTCTTTCATAGTAAAACCCCGAAACCTAGCTGTGTTCTTTAGGTTGCCCATGTTGACAGCATTAGACAACAGGTTGTTTTCCAAATGAGCCATACCTTTTTCTATCTCTGGCCATGTGACCGTTCCGTTTTCTCTGC
>LAZR01002552.1_pt1 | contig 10524 bp, 22 predicted proteins | sample 329461 | NCBI WGS metagenome assembly LAZR01 (sample SAMN03002196, study PRJNA259156) | marine sediment metagenome | biome: sea floor; feature: Hydrothermal impacted sediments; material: marine sediment; isolation source: Loki non-amplified sample from Loki's castle hydrothermal vent sediment ...
AGTGTCCACCGGACCGAGGCGACTACGGTAGGGACCGCCAAGAACATGAAGTGGAGGCTGATAGACTTCGACTTGGTGCCTAACCAGTTCAAGCAACTTGATTCCACGGCGATAACGAGGTTGGTCAAGGCCGGGGGCACTATCGAAGGCATCCAGATATATGACGAGCCCATCCTGAAGGTCAACACGGCGGCGCCTTTACCCCAGGAGCGCCCGCAGCCACCGGCCCAAATAGCCGAGCCTGTAAAGGACGACCTACCGTTTTGAAAGCTCTGAGCCTCACCCAGCCGTGGGCCACGCTGATGGCGGCAGGATTGAAGCGGATAGAAACCCGCTCTTGGGGAACAAAATACAGGGGTCGAGTCATTATCCACGCCGCCAAAGGCTTCCCGCCGTATGCCCGCCAATTGTGTGGTAGGCACCCGTTCCTGGATGCCCTTCACGGCCTTGGCATATCCAGCCGCGATTTCCCATTTGGAGCCTTGATAGCGACAGCAGACCTCTACGATATAGTGAGAATTGTTGATGGCTTTGTGTTCCCAGATGAGCCTGAGTTATCCTTCGGGGACTATTCGCCCGGTCGATATGCCTGGTATTACAGGGATGTCAAGAAGATAGACCCAATCCCGTATAAGGGGGCCCTCGGGCTTTTCGAGGTGGACTTAAATAAGGAGGACAACTAACATGGAGCAGAAGAAACCCGACAATAAGGTGCTCATACTGGAGCCAAAGCAGATGGTGCCATCGGTGCAGCAGGTCATTGACCTTGCGCCCCTGCTGGTGGAGAGCGGACTATTCCCGGGAGTGCCCAATGAGCGCATCAAGAAGGGGGAAGCCGTGGCCAAGATGCTGATGGGCGCGGAGATGGGAGTGTCGGCAGTTACCTCTTTGCAGCTCATCGACGTGGTCAAGGGAAGGCTCCGGCCGAGATCCCAGCTCATTGCCGCCATGATCCGGGGGAGCAAGCGGTACGACTACGAGATAGAGAAGTCGGATGAGCGGGAGTGCATTATCAAGTTCTTCGACCATGGCAAGCTGGGCTATACGAGCCGTTTCACCATCGATGACGCCAAACGTGCCGGCCTCATGAAGCCGGACGGCGCATGGTTCAAGTGGCCCAAAGAAATGCTGTTCGCCCGGGCCCTGAGCGCCGGCGCCACGAAGTTCTGTCCCGAGCTCCTGGGCGGCTATCAGCCCTTGGAGGAAGAGGGCGGGTATGATGTGGTGGACGGTGCCGTGACCCAAGAGGGCCAGCCTTTCCCGAGCGACTGGACCGGGTTCTTTGTGTATGCCAAAGAGCTCGGCTATACCCGGGAGCAGGTTCACGAGATCCTGGGAGTTCCTACGGTGAAAGCCTGGCTGGACCAGGGCAAATCCCTGGCGGACGCAGAACAGGCACTCCGGGCCCACAAGGCGGCCAAGGAGAGGGAATTGTGGGGCGGCGGGAGCGGAGCCCCGATAAAGACCGTAGACCGCGCCACCGGCGAAATAACCGGGTCTGGTGAGGTTCCTGAGCCGATACCCGGTGCCGCTGATGAAGGGGATGCCATGGAGCCCCCGCCAGAAGACGGCCAGTTCCAAGATGTGCCCCCGGGCGATGCGAGTTTCGAGGCCCTGAAGTCCGCGACCGTTTCCCCCGAGCGCCTGGAACTTCTACGGGTGCTTCTCAAGGGGAGTTTCCGCCAGGATGCCAAGGGCGCGGTGAAGTGGATGTCGATACAAGCCGGCCATGACGTTGCCCATATCTCCCAGCTCAGTCCTGAAGAGGTCGAGCGGTTCATCGAGATGCAAGAGGGCATCCGGGACCGGAAGGCTCTCCAAACGAGGTAGTACGAAGGCCCCCCGGTGGTTCGCTGCCGGGGGGTCGGAAAGGGGGTGATATGATTACCTTCCCACCAATGACAAAGGAAGAGCTCGCAGCGCATCCGAATGTCCCCCAGGTTTACAAAGATGCAATGGAGGAAGCTATCCGCCAGTGGTCTGGGCTAGAAGAGGAAGACCGGATATGGCCGGACTATTTCAGAGGGGACCGGATTGGTTCAGAGTTGGGGAGTGTTTTGAACGATGGTGATGTGCTGAAGGATGATGAATACCAAGATGAGTGTATCGCCTTCCAGACCGGGTGGAAGCTAAGAGAGCAACTGGCACAGGCAAAACTTTGTTAAACACTTTGGGGGCTTGACAATTCCTGAAAGGTGGAATATGATTCCATTATGAATAGAGCAGGAACGATGGTAAAACTCAGGCTTGTCAAATGTAGGGAGTGCAAGGAGTATTGGCCCTCCCGGATGAAGCACCCGCCCCGGTGTCCCAAATGCGGCACGCGCAGAAAGAGGGAGGAAGATGGAAAACTCTGACTTCCCTTGCAGTCGCCTTTTTCGTGGCCTCGAAGCCGAACGAGAGGGCATCGACCTGGACCCCTGCCTGACGCAAAAGGAAAGGGACTTTGAACTGTGGCTCGTGGCCACCGGTGGGCCCTTGAATGAGCGGGAGTATGAGGATCTGATGGATAGGAAAGCATATCTCCAGAACCAGGAGCGGGCCAGAACCCAGGAACGGTATTTTCAGGATCAGAGGAATGTGAAGGATGCGCTGATTGAGATTGTCAGCAAGGGGGGAACGCAAAGGGCGGACGGAACCATGGGCGGAACCGAACTGTGAGCCTACCCGATATCAAAGAGGCCCTAAACGAGTACGAATTCAAATGGAAAGCGGAGCAAGTGACCATACAGGCAACATTGCTCAAGGAACATAGCGACGGTCGCGTGACCGGCGATATTACCATCACCACCCAGGCCAAAGAATACCACCCACATATTCACCAATCCCAGTTCAACTTCTCGGCCGGCCGGACCCGGGAGACCTTGGCAAAGACGCTCCATTCGAGAGTGCCCGATCTCATATCGCTCAAACAGTGGGAAGATATCATCGAGCAATTATGCGTCAAGATCGTCGCCATGATAAGGGAAGGGGAGCCAGCCCTGGAGTTGGCGATAGATGATACCAAAAACATTCCACCGGAATATCTGCTTGAGCCCATACTTCTCAAGGGCTTGCCGACCATCATCTACGGAGAGAAGGGGGCGAACAAGTCCACTCTCAGCATTCTTTTTTCCATCTGTATGTTACTCCCCTGGAAAGACAATCCCCTCGGGCTCGTGTGTCCGACAAGGAGCATAAAGTCTTTGATATTGGATTGGGAACAGGACAAAGAGATTGTCCAGTATCAAGCCAAATGCCTGAAGGATGGCATGAATCTGCCTTATTTCGATGTATATTATCGCCACTGTGCTCGGCCACTGGCCAATGACCTACCGCAAATTGCGCGGAATATCAGCAAGGTTGGGGCTGAGGTAATCATAATAGACAGCCTGGGCGCTGCCTGCGGCGGTGAGTTGAACAAACCGGGGCCGGCGCTTGACTTCTTTGCGGCGCTGCGGGAATTGAGAATCGCCAGTATTATTCTGGCCCAAACCAGCAAGGATACTGAAAGTAAAAAGAAAACCGTTTTTGGCTCGACCTATTTCACATACTATGCCCGGTCAGTCTTTGAGTTGGTGAAGGCTGACGAGATCGACAAGACATCATCGGACATTGCCTTATTCAACCGCGAGGCGAATTACTCAGCGCGGCATGATCCCATCGGTTTCCACCTCACCTATAACGGAACAGGCATTATGGTACAAAGACAGGATGTGAATATAGGCCAGTTCATCAAGAGGCACAGCACCCAGCAAGCCATCTATGAAGTCCTCAAACGTGGGGCCATGAAACCCAAAGAGATTGCCAAGGAAACAGGGGAGAATGAGAACGCTGTCCGGGTGGCTCTGAGCAGGATGAAGGCTGCTGGGAAAATAGTTATGACAGATCAGGGCTATGGCCTTCTCTCAAAGGACATTATGCAATAACTATTACTCTTGACAGCGTGGGTGTTATATGTTATACTCCTATTAAGGAGGATGATATGGTTACTAGAACTAACTTGTACGGGTGGACAAAATTGCGCTGGAAAATACTATACCGAGACAAATATACGTGCCAATATTGCGGACAGGCTGCACCAAATGTGCAACTTGAGGTTGACCACATTATCCCTTTATCGGAGGGTGGAGCGGATGATGATACCAATCTTATCACTTCTTGTTGGGCTTGCAACCGAGGGAAAAACGGATTGGCAAGGTCAATATACTTCAAGGAGAAAAATAGAAAACGAAGCCCGACCGGGCGGGAGGCTGTCCGGCGCAACGCCATTTTGGATATGCTCTCGCAAAACCCTGATGGCTTGGGGTCCAAGGAGATTGTCGAGCGATCCTCGGCATCCATGATGGCAACCCGCGTGGCACTTTCAAGGCTCCATAGAGATGGGAAGATAGAACAGATAAGTCCTGGAAGGTGGAGAATGAAGCAGGTATTACTGTAATGTTACAATGTAATTCTGGTAACATTACAAAAAACCCTTATTATGTAATAAGGGTTTGTAATGAACCCTGTAATGCCTATAGGAATTAGTAGACCCATTTGAGGTATAGAGGAGGTAGCCAATGGTTACAAAGACCCGGTGTGAAAGGTGTACCGGCAATCTATACCCTTACGAAGGAGCCATGAAGTGTTTGCAGTGTGGTCGGAGCTTTGGGGGGCCTGAGCCGGAGGGGTTGATACAGGATCGTCGATTCACGCGGGCCTTTAAGGTGAGGGCGATCCGCAGGGCCCGGGAGCTGGGGAGTTGGAGCAGGGCGGCGCAGGAGTTTGGTGTTGACCCTGGAGGGTTACAGATGTGGGGATATAAGTTGTGAAGGAAATAAAGGAGACGAGATGATTACCTTTCCACCAATGACAAAGGAAGAGCTCGCAGCGCACACAGAGATTCCCCAGGTCTACAAGGATGCACTGGAGGAAGCTATCTACCAGTGGTCCGGTCCAGAAGACGAAGAGGATAGGGTGTGGCCAGACTATTTCCGGGGGGACGTAATTGGGGGAGAGTTAGGGAATGTTCTGAAATCTGATGATGTGCTAGAGGATGATGAATATCAAGATAAATGTATCGCCTTCCAGACTGGTTGGAAGTTAAGGGAGCAACTGGCGCAGGCCAAGCTATTGTAGGCAACCTTCAAGAGATAAGGGTAACTCACTCGTAGAGTTAAGCACCAGAAAGGGAAATACCAATGGCAAAGTACGTACAGAGCTGGTCGAGGGGTAAATGAAGATACTGGTGGCTTGCGAGTTCTCTGGCGTGGTGCGTGATGCCTTTGCCCGGAGGGGGCATGATGCCTGGAGCTGCGACCTGGAGCCCTCTGAGATGGCCGGCCAACATATCCAGGATGATGTTATCAAGCACCTCTATGAAGGATGGGATTTGATGATAGCTCATCCGCCTTGCACATATCTATCAACGACGGGTAATAAATGGTTCAAGCCCGAGTATCGAGATAGGTTTCCTGAGAGGTTATCACAGCGCCATGATGCCATCTGTTTTATTTGGGCATTGGTCTACTCGGGGATTCCTAGGATAGCCATAGAGAACCCTGTGGGCATCCTGAGCACCGTTTGGAGGAAACCCGACCAGTATATACAGCCATTTCAGTTCGGGCACCCTGAGCCTAAAAAGACGTGCCTTTGGTTGAAGGGCCTGCCGGACCTTATGCCCACAAAGATTGTTGACCCCGAGTATTTCATGTCCAAGAGTGGAAAGCGATTAGCGAAATGGTACTTTCAGCCGAGTCAGACGCCTGAGCGACAGAAACTACGCAATAGAACCTTCCTGGGAATCGCCGAGGCGATGGCGGAGCAGTGGGGTGGGGAGGTTAGGCAAGGCTCATATGTTCGCAAGGGGGAAAAGCCAACCCTCTGGACGGGCAACGAATGAAACGTCAAACCATATGTACAGACTGCGGGGGTACTGCCACCATCACGGGAACCGAGGATGATTACGAGATAATCTGCAACCATTGTGACCCCCGAGGCCCGGTGGTGAAGGAAAAGGAAGGCGAGTGATGGGAGACGATTATCCTCGGTTTTTCTGCCCCACTTGCGAAAGACTTAGGGGAGGTGGGATTAAACATGAGGGCACCTACATTTGTATGGATTGCGGTTCCAAACTTGAGTCGTCCGAGCCTCACCGGGAGATGGTCGAATGGGAGCGTCGGAACACCGTGCAAAAAATGCACAATGTTCCTGGGGCTGGGGGCGATGGTGACAAAGCGGGCTAACTTTAAGAGCGACAGGAAGCACTTTGAGCAGTGGTAAGCACCAGAAATCCATGGTCATAGGGGTGATAAGGTGAACAAATACGGGGCGGTTAGAACTTTCTCGGCTCTTTGTGGGCGCCAGTTTGACTCAAAGGCTGAGATGAGGCGGGCTGAGGAGTTGGCCTTGATGGAGAAGGGCGACCTGATTATGGACCTGGAGTATCAGGTCAAGTTCGTGCTGTGCGCCAAGCCACGGATTACGATTACAGTGGACTTCAAGTATTACGATTGTGAGAAGCGGTTGAAGGTTCACGAAGATGTTAAGGGCATTCTTACGAGGGATTTCAGAACCAAAATGGCGTGGCTAGAACAGCTACACGGAATTCAAGTGATCCTGAGCGGGAATCAGGATAAGTTATGGAAGGGGTACTGAAATGGAAGCTAAAGACACATTGATAGGCCCACTGACGCTGGATATTACTGGCGGCAGCATAGTGAACGAAGCCCTCACGGAATCCATATGGGCGCACATACGCCTACAGGCCGAGCGGTCCTTAAAGGCCGGGAGGGCCGAGGTGGTGGATTGGATACAGGAACATGAAACCCTACTCCACGAGGAAGTGCTGGCCTTCTCGTATACTGAGTGGGAATCCAAGCTCAAAGAATGGGCGATGGGCAATGAGGATTCGCTTGTCTGTCCGTTCTGTGGTGATGACGGTTTTGACCTGATAGGATTAAAAGACCATCTGATTGTCTATTGTGAGATCTATGATGAAGTCCCCCAGCTAAACCATCTCTGAGCAATGGGGGCTGGGGGGTGATGGTGACCAACAGATTGATAGTTCAAGAGATTAGGGATCTGCACACGCAAGGCTTTTCACCAGAAAAACTCCGGGAAAAGAGCTAAAGGGATAAGGGAGGCACCTCGGCTAATGAATAAGCACCAGAGAAACCCCGTGGAAGGCATAGCGATAGCGGTTGCTGGGGCGTGGAAAGAATGCCCGAACTGTAAGGGGTTGAAGGCTGTCATGGAAAAGCAATTATCTGCTGGACAGGAAGGGATATTATGGGTGGAAATACCCTGCCCCACCTGCAAAGGCACTGGCCGGGTCTTCGCCCTGGACCCCTTGGGGACCATTGGAGTACGGGTGGATTGCCCAAACTCTCCAGTAGCACTTAACAAAGTCCGGCCAGGTGATGCACTCTGGCATAAAGGCTGCTCTGCCTGTCAGGACCGTGGCTGGGTGGCCACCAATGATGTCTGGGTGCTGCTGGAGGCGGTGGATGATGCTACCCGGGGGCTAATAGGTGGCAAACTCCCTGGTGCAGCGTGGAGGGCCAACATGGAGCGGGCAGCCGTTAGGGGGGACAGGGAATCATTCTTTAGGGCACTCGCTAAATGTTTGGTAGCCCAAGGCTATACCCTCGGAGGTGAGTGATGTGTTGCAAGGTTATTCCGGCAGAGGTGTTTCATCCAGGTGTATATATCAAAGAGGAACTAGAGGCCAGGGATTGGAGCCCGGATATGTTGGCTGTGGTAATGGGCTACCCGCTCATAAAGCTATTGGAAATCCTTGAGGGGGAGCGCAAAGTCACGGTGTCTGTGGTTGCCGGGCTAACTCGGGCTTTCGGGACAAGTGAGATGTTCTGGCTGAATCTCCAGCGCATCTATGACGGTGGGGGCGGCGGTGCCTTTGGAAGCTAATTCACGGGATTAGGGCCCGGCACACGTAGAGATATTCACCAGTACTTATAATTCTGCAAAAAGGCCGTTGATCTAAAAGGCGCAACTGGAAATAGCTACGGTTTTGTAAAATCATGCTTATATTATAAGCGGGAATAGGGCAAAACCTTGAAAGGTGAAACAGCATGAGCGACAGGCTATTGGACGCAGATGAAGTTGAAAACATTGGTGGGGATGCCTACAGGAAGTCGAGGAGTAGTGGGCAAGGTATAGTAATGTCACAAATAGCGGAACACCTAGCCATCCGTGATGCCCAGGACACCAAGAGCTATCCGTTGGGGGTAGAGGACGAGCGGAAACGGATAATACAATATCTGAATCAACAATGGGGTGATTGGGGCAAGAATGCCAGCAGAACCTTGCGTTATCGGATAGTCAAGGAACTGATTTTGGAACTGAGCTTAAAGGGGGTAACCGATGGAAGCTAGGGCTGTGATGAATGAGGACGAGATAGCCAGCGTAAACCAAATAGTGCAAGTGTATAAAAACTATCCAAGAACACCTGGGCCATCCGGTAGGAATGAGCTGGGGGAGATTCTTTACAGGGCCGGGAGGGATGCTGGGGTAGAGGCCGGCAAGGCTTTGGGAAGGGCTGAGGTAGTGGCGTGGATGGAGAAGCAACATCGTGACGCAGGTTACGCCATATTCCCGGTAGACCACGGCAGCGAGTGGCAGAACCAGCTCAAGGCCTGGGGGCAGGGGTGACAAAGAAGGCTAACTTTAAGTGATACGGGCAGCACTTGCGAGGCGAGTTCCGCACCAGAGAAAACCCCGACCCCTGAGAGATCAAGGACCGGGGCTTTCGTTGTGGCTCAGTCTATACCATCCCTCAAATACCCCTGAATCCAAAGACCGTAGCTTAAATTGCAGGGTTCTGCGCCATCTTCTATCTGCGCCTTCAGTTCGGCCTCCACCAATTCGTCAGTGGCATTGCTGTACCCAAAGCCACGGAGCATACGCCCTATGTTTGCCGATATGACCTTGGGTGAGGTAGCGAACAAGGACCTTATTTGGTCTGGTGTTACAGCCTTCATCATCTATGCCTCCTTTCCCGGAATCAAATACCGTCCGCACGTAGGGCACCTGCTTCTTGTGACTTCTCCTGACCATCCACAGTCGGGGCAGGTTAGTTTCATTTCAACAGCTCCGGGTTTGCGTAGATGTTGCCGACTACTTCGGAATGCAATGTATTGATGCCTATGGGATGGACGAATCTGCCCCTATCTATTTCTTGCCAGAGAAAACTACCATTTTCATAAATGATTTGTCCGTTCTCCCGAGAGCCGTTTTCCCAACGGCGGCAGGTAATGTCCCCCTCGTAAATCTCTTTGCCGTTCTTGTCCTTGAGGCCGGTGAACTCGCCCACAGTCTTGTATTTAACTGCATTAAACCTCAAGGCATTTATTGTTTTGCCATCATGATAATCGTAGTGTTTGATCTCTCCGCTTAATATACAATGCGCTTCATCTTTAGTTTGGACATAGCCGCCATATACCCATTCCCCACTTGTGAGCATACCTCGAAACTTAATTGTTCTCATTGGTCTCTCCTTTCAACCTTCACGAGATAACATGGGAAGCAATAGCCCAGCTCCAGGCGGTGGTCTGACACCGGGCCGGGTGGCTGGCCGCAGTTCTTACACACCTTGCCGTCTTTTTGTTTCGCCATCATGTCCTCCTAACTAAGTTAAACTAGCTTCAAGAGATTGGGGTATCACTTGCCGTATATTTAGCACCAGAACTAATCCTCGTTGTAGGTATCTATCCAACCTTCATCCCGGCTTGCCTTGTCACATTGAGGGCACCACTCACCGCCATCGGGGTCTAGCACCCAAGGGATACCGTGTATTGGACACTCATTAGCCATTGTGTATTCCCTCCCCTTTATGTTTATCCCAAGGGCCTACGCTTACGCTCCTGGTCCCAGTAATAGCTGTTGCATTTTGGGCACCGGCCAGGTGAGCCGGGGTTTCGCGGATACCAATCCCAAAGGCATCGTTTACAATGTCTCTGCTTTATGATCTTGACCATTATTCCGAATCCTCCAGGATATGCCTTGCTATCTCCATAAAGTTGACGTTCTGAATAGCTGTCGCGAGTAGGTCCTCATATGTGCCGGTGAGGGTCGGGGCCATCTCCTCGACAAAGGACCTAGCCAAGCAAGCTACCACGCAGGTTTTATCATCGTAAAGCTGGAGCTTTGCCTGCCTTGACCACTCGTGCTGGAGTTCCTGTGTGGCCTCATCGTTGTCTAGCCATAGCTTCACATTCCAGGTTTCGTAGTTTGTCCATCCGTTGTAGGTGGTGTCCGTTGCGGTTGTCATTGTTCCCCTCTCGTTGCTTATTTCTTCCCTGTGTGTACTACATTAACCGATGTTGGAGGGTTTGTCAAGGGGTTTGGGAACCATTTTACCGGGCCTGCCCAAAATGGCAATATCGAAGCTAAAACGGTATAGATGGAAGGTATCTATCACCCCCGGGGGGTGGGGGGTGGTGGTGACCACGAACCCACTCATTCAAGAGATAAGGGCGGTAACAATGTGGGCTATTCACCAGAACGTCTCCCGGTTGACAATCCCCTCATTTGGGTATACCG
>LAZR01002553.1_pt1 | contig 10519 bp, 5 predicted proteins | sample 329461 | NCBI WGS metagenome assembly LAZR01 (sample SAMN03002196, study PRJNA259156) | marine sediment metagenome | biome: sea floor; feature: Hydrothermal impacted sediments; material: marine sediment; isolation source: Loki non-amplified sample from Loki's castle hydrothermal vent sediment ...
ATCGACAATACGAAAGGCTACCTCAGAACTCACCGACATGGTAACTGAATGGAATAATCTTAGCAAAACTACCAAAGCTATCGCTTCATGGACGGCGGTCGTCGGGGGTGTTGGTGTGGGCGCGATCGGCGGGCTGGGATTGTTGGGATCCTCCGCTCCCAAAGTCGCTGCCGGACTTAAACTGATTGTGCCGCTTGTATCAAAGTCAGGGCCTTTGCTTGTAGGTTTTGCCGCTTTAGCATCAGTGCTATGGGCTGGCCACAGAATATGGAAGACAGCCAAAGAACCGGTAGACGATCTGCGAACATCAATGAATACTTTCAGAAAGACCAATGCGAGCACCGAAAAAACTATTCGGATCATGAGAGAGTCGTTGTTTAGGCTATACACCGAGGGCGTAGACACTACCAATCTGAGAATACAAGATCTGGACGTTTCCGCTAACACGTTAAGTATGACACTGAATGAAACCGGCAGTAGTGTTAAAGTGATGATCGATCCTATGGCGTCAGTCAATAGCCTTTTGGCTCTCCTGGAAAAGCGCGCAGGCGACACAAAAACCAAGATGGCGAACTTAGGGAAATCAACTGAAGATACAGAAACTAAGATGGAGGACTTAGAAGAAGCAGTATCGGAATTATCAGAAGAATCAATAACCACATCCACCAGTATGAGCACGCTTGACAAGGTGCTTCGGGTGATATTTAATCCGATGGATGCTCTTGCTAGGGCTATCAATGGTGTGACTTTTGAGATGTCCGCGCTTGATGCAGCGCAATTAGGTTTTTTGGGTGGAGCGAAACTTATTAAACCAACATCAGATGAAGTAATAGCGGGCTTAACGGCAGAAGCAAACGCCTTCAGAGCGCAGGGGATAGAACTCAGGAATGCTACTGACCTTTTCAAACTTACTGATAAAGAAAAAGCAGATCTGGCGCAAGCAGATCGCGACAGGGCATTTGAGCGGGGGCAAATAGCCGAAGCAGATCAACTGCTTAGAGAGCAAGAAATCAGCGGACTGCATATAGAACTGCGCGCACTTGAGATGGCAGGCGAAGCGGAAGGTAATGCACTTGAAGCAAAGCGCATGGTGCTGGCCGAACAAATCCAGATAGAAGAGGATTACGAAAGCTTACTCATGCGCCGCGTGGAAGTAGAAGAAACAACATGGCGTCAAACTCTTAATGCAACAGCCATAGGTATGAATTCGCTGGTGGACGCATGGGTGTTCCTGAGCGGGAATCAAAATAGTTTTCATGAGACATGGCTATCCCAAACGGCTGATTTCGTGACAGGGATCGCCAATTTGCTGAACGACCTCACTAACGCCTGGACAAGCGCCGTCACTATCATCAACAAAATTGCGAGTTTCTTGCCAGGCGGAGAGGCTGGTGGCGCTGCTAACATTGCTGGTTTAGCAAGTGCTGTTGGTGGTGGTACAGGCGTAGTTGGCGGTATAGGAAGTGCAATCGGCAGTATAGGGGGCGCACTCGGCACAGTTGGTAGCGCAATCGGTAGTGGCGCATCGGCGGCGATTGGCGGAGTAGGGGCGGGAGTTGCCGCTGTTGGCGGAATTGCAGGCGTAGGAGCAATTGGCGGTGGAGCTTTAGTAGCTATTAAGATAGGTGGTATGATCTCTGATTTGCTTAAAGGCGAACAGTTCGGCAATCCAGAACTACGCGCAGAAGAGAAGCGAAGAGAGGCGGTAAACGCGCAATGGCACGCAGATAGAAAGATAATAGCAACAGCAGAAGCTAAAGCTAACACAGCTGCTATTCATTCGCGATTGTCATTGGAAGCAGCACAACGGGCAGCAACTAAGGAAATAGCACAGCTAGGCGAGTACCTCAGGAGTACAGCAACGCCTACAAGAACTGCGATTGGACGCGATAGGACTTTGACTAGCTCCGGCGGATTGGGTGGTACAGGCCGGATCGAGTCTTTACTATCTCAAATACTGTCAGCGTTGACTTCTGGAGCATCTGGTGGCTCAAGGTTTAACGGCTTTGACACGATAGGCGAGGCCTCCAGGCGGTTTGACACTGAACTGGGGACACTGGCTACGTCAATGCTAGATACGACCAGAAAAGCGTTTGCTTTGTCAGATGAACTGGCTGGACATTCATTGACTTCTTCGTTAGCGCTGACGGCGGCGGAGTCAATAAAAGCAGCAGACGCATTGCGAATACTCCGGCATAGTGCAGCCTCTTTGCAAGAAGTGGGGGAGGCGACAGCACGATTAGGGCTGAGTATCACTGCAATTCAATTGCAAAAATCAACATCTCTTGAAGCATCACTACAGTTGATTTCCGCTTCTCGTGTTGCGCTTGGCGAATTAACTCGTTCAGGAGACATAACCAAAGAGCGAAACAGTGCAGAACTGGCCTTGTTGCGTAGCATGCAGATAGAGGCTGAGGCTAAGTTTAAGGATATCGCTCAACAAGTATCACGGCAAGAAATAGCAAATGAAATAGCAAACCACCAACTAGATGCGGCGCGAATAAATAATGAGGTGATTGCTGAACGTCAAAGGGTGGACTCGTTACATCAGGACATCCAAATAGGTCAAAGTAACGAACTCGCAGGACTATTACAAGCAATTTTGGATGCCCTGCAAAGTAACCCTGCGACGAATATAAGCCGCCAAGATATAGGTCTGGCATTGTGGGAAATCATAGCACCATCGGCGAGAGCGGGAGGGTTCGTGTAAATGGCTGTCAATTTCTATTTACTTGACAATGCGGGATTCTTCACTGAATTCGACGACGCCTTTAACGTGACTGCATGGACGGCAGAAGATGGCACTGTAACGCATACGCATAACCAGGACACGGTAAACCAACCAACGCATCCCAAGTGTATGAAGGTAGTATCGACGACAGACGGCAAGGGCGTTTATCAAGACGTGGCGAGTCTCACGCCAGATGAAGTTCACGTAGTGGAGTTCGATTACAAGATAGATGCCACTCAAGAGATCGACTGGAGAATCTGGGATCAGACTAACGGGGCGAATATTGCTAACGGAACGCTTGATGTAACAGCTAATTGGTTAGGCTTTTACAGGGAAGTGACAACTCCTGCGAATTGCACAACTATAAGGCTATTCCTCCGGGCTGGCACAGCAACCAGTGTCGCTTTCTATATAGATAATATAGGTTGTAGAGGGAATGTAATCAAAGAGGATGCCGAGTCGGAAGGATATGAGCGGTCATTAACGCGGCAGAGTAACACTCACACAACTGAAAGAGGCGTTATTGTCGAGGACTCATCACTCTCTCGGATGATGTTTCCGCTAACATGGCCATTCCTGGACAATACTCAATTTGCCAGTCTGATTAAGTTTGCGCGTACTCGCAATCAGTCCTACTTCAATGACGGGAACATGCCGCGGTTAATAATCAAACAACAGGTTTTCACTGAGACTCAATACACTTACTCTGGGATCACCAATCCGTCAGGGACGCACGTTGCATATATCGACACTGATGTCGATCTCCCAAATGTCGAGGGTGACTTCCAGACGACCGAATTCTCCACGGCGAATTATGTAGCAGTGGATGGCAATGACTCGAACTCGGTGGACACCAGCATTACGACAACATCCAATGTCAAGAAATATATATATCATCATTTCGTAATAGATATATCAGCAGAATATGGAGTCATCGATGCTATTCAGAGATTCAAGATAAAATACGTTGGCGAAGGTGACGATCTCTCAGATAATGATGTCAATGGCGTTGTGGTGTATATCTGGAATGGCTCAAACTGGATGCGGATCGGGGAATCCACCAGCAAGGACAAAACTACTATTGACTATTCGACGGATGAGCCAGTCCAGGCGCAGGACTTTATAGACATTGGCGATCAAACTGTAGCTATCTTGGTTCGCTCCAGGGGACATAAAGGCTCTGGCGGAAACCTGACGCTCAAAAGCTATTATATAAGCGTATGGATCAATCAGGATATGAGTTCCGGCGTTAAGTTGTTGTCTGAAACGCGACTTGATTCTGGTGGCGATGTTGTGGAAGTAAAAAACATTACTGACGATAATGTGCTGATACTAGGGACTGATTACGAAATAGGCGATGGGTTGGACAATATAAAGGCAATGAGTGAAGACGCTGGCGATTTGATTGAGGTGACATATAATCCACGAATGAAAGTCACTCAATCGGCTTCGCTATCAGATCAATGGCTAGGAACAGGAACACCAACAACGCCGCCACGGTCTGCCAGGTTGAGTCTGCAATCTACTGATGTTTTGACGGAGGAATGATGCCAGAATTCGGGAACTTAGCCAGGGGATGGACACTTGGAGATGGCTTCACGCTTGCCCAATGGATGTTGCTGGGTCAAGAAGTTGGCCGATTGGATCCGTTTTTTAGGCAAACGCGAAGCAGCCGCCGCAAGCCTGTTTTCTCTGTCTTTGTAGAAGGGCGGGGGTCAGTGACTTTAGGCGTTAAGAATGCCACATGGAATAGGCGGATTAAGGATTCGCTACATGAACCGCAGCATGGGTCAGGTTCTGTAACATTGGTGGATAGCGACGGAACATTGATAAGGAATGGCAGATCGGTAATTCAAGTTGGTGATAAGGTCAAGATATGGGCTGGCTTTGCCCGGTCTGGATTTATTGATGGCGACCTTGTGCCACGTTTTGCCGGCGTAGTTCAAGATCCAGAAGTCAATACCATTACAGGCGAAATCACGTTAGCGCTCCAGGATTATGGCTTTCTTATGAAGAACGCTCAGACCAGTGGCGACTTCTCCGCTTTCAATACTCCGAAGCTGTTAGTTGACGAATTGGTAAACAGGTTGAACCTGAAAGCCCCGACGTGGGAAAATGAGTCTGGATTGCCGTCCACTTTTGAGTTAGGCTTTACGGATCCATTATCACGGCGGAGTTATTGGGCTATCATTCATGGAGCATTGCTGGGCATAGGTTATATATATTTCTTTGATGGCTCTGGCGATCTGCAATGCAAGCGGCGGGATAATTCTTTTGAGTCTAATGAGTTGTTTACGGATTCTGATATAGGATGGATCAGACACAAGGAGATGGCGGAGCTTATTAACGAGAAGAGTGTCGCTTTAGGTGTTGCCGCACCCGTTCCATGGTCTGCTACCGCCGGCGATTCGATTCGCTGGGGGCAGTCGAATTACACTCCAGAGGATCAACAATCTCAAGCCCAATTCGGATTAGCGTCTGATTTTGAGTCAGAAGAAATGCTGACTACCTGGGATAATATATTGCCCTTTGCCCGGGATTCGGTTAAGGCTCTCAAGTTCCCTCGGCAGATATATAATATGAGTTGCCCTGCGCGTCCCTATCTGGATATACATGATACTATCCGGGTTGATTCTGACAGACGAAATATACATGGACAGATGAAGATTATAGAACTTACCGGGGCGGTATCTGCTGCATCTTATAGCCAGAGATTGACCTTATTATCCGAGCGGGAGTTATTCTGATGGCTGTCTTGAGTATTGAGAGCGGTACTACAGTATCATTTCGTGCAGTAGGTGCTAGTTATTTGGACGCCAGAAATGCTAGTGTAGCTAATTCGATGCTACTCAATGAAACTACAATGCAGTGTGGTCAATTGTTGCAAGTATCGCCACCGCTATTTATTGTGTATCGCGGTGCTGCCGTGTTCGATCTTTCGGGATTGCCCGATAATGCTGACGTTACAGGCGCAACGTTAAAACTATATGGATCGTCGGATGTCAGCGATACAGATTTTTTATTATCAGTAAGTGATGGCAATCTCAATTCACCACCGACTTATTCGGATTACTCCACAGTTGATGGGCCGCTTGGCTCGTTTGTAACGTTAAACACATCGGGCTTTGCAGTAGGAAGTTTTAACAATTTCGTATTCAATAGCACAGGGGTTGCATATATAAATGATGCCATACAGACAGGCGAGGTCGAATTAAGTGTTCGCAGTTTTAACGACTTTGCATCTGTACCGCCGACCCAAAGCGAATTTGTACTATTTAAGGGCCAAGCCGACTCTAATAGACCAGTATTAGAAATAACGTATTCTGATTGGCCCAATGAAGTATATCCCACTACACCAACATTCCCTGCTGTTGGCAAGATTGATTTGGCGACGTATGCCGTCATTAGTGATTATTTGGGCAACTTGAGTGATGACTTTTATGCAATAGCAGATAATGACGGCAATATAACTCTGGGGGAGGATAATTGGATACTGTGGGATACTACGTCCCAAAAACTAGCATACGATAGCGTCAACGACCGAGTGACATTTACAAGTTTAGACGCAGGAGCAACTACTATTGTAGATGTCTTTGCTGATAGTATGGCATTAACAAATAATAGTTCGGCTGATAATTGCAGGGCACGTGTGGTACAAATAAGCGATGTGGGATATGCTTCTATAAAAAGCCAGGTGACTGATAATGAGCGGGTGTATTCACCTTCCATCCCACCGAATCCCATCACATCGGATGACGAAGCGGATTTGTATATGGAGTCCACCACTGGTGACTTCAAGATAAAGACACGAGATGACGGACAGGCGGGAACTAAGACAGCAATATTAGCGGACTTTTCGGGGTTGTAAAATGACATTTTATCCAGATAGAGTATATCCAGAATCGCCAGACTTCCCAGAGGGACATGAGGATGTTCCATTGGGTCCCGATCTGTATTTAACTGTTACTACCTATATTCCTGAATTGGTGAACTCATTGATCCCGTTTCTGGATTTTGCCGGCAATATAGAGATAGGCGCAACTGAGGGCATATCCTGGAACGCTATTGAGCAACTAGACATTTCCGGCTCTACGATTGTCATGCAATCCTTACAGGCTAATGAGTTATTCTGTCAAGAATTGACCACGACAACCCTTATTGCCACGGGAAATTTGATTATAGATAACGACCTGGTAATGCAAGGCACTTCTGATTTGTCCGTTGCAGGCACAGTGACTCAAGATCACGTTGATCGCGGAATTGACACGCTGACACAAGCGGCGGAGCCTGGAGATCCAGCCGATAATAATGCTGTATTCTGGCTCTCAAACGGGACAGGCGCTGGCGACGCTGGCGATTTTATGTGCAAGATAACCGAAGGCGGAGGGACAACAACCTTCACAATAGCCGACTACTCGGCGCTATAAGGAGGTACTATGTCATTCCCAGCGGTCACAAATCAAGCACCCTTTGATGAAGTAATGTACAATCTAATAACGCAGATAATAACTGATCTGTCCGCTGTAGTGCCTGTGGTTTTTGACTCCTCTGGTGATATTCTTTTGGCTGCTGGCAGTGTTATTAAATTTGGCGGAGTAACTAAAGTAACATATTCAGCCCCTGATCTGATATTCGACAAACTAGAAGTGCTGGACGACTTTTCACATGCAGCGATAGCGCCTTCAGGGGATGTCACTGTTGCCAATGATGCAACCCTGCAATCAACAAGGACATTGACGATAGGCGGGAATCTGGTTGTTGCTGAGGCAATAGAAGTTGATACCGTGACAGGCTCCACGTTCACCATAGCTCAGATAGTAGAGCCAGACGACCCGGCGGATGAGCATTCTGTGATGTGGTGTAGCAACGGCACAGGAACCGGAGACGTAGGGGATATAATGTTAAAGATACAACACGGCGGGGTCGTGAAATCGACAACGTTGGTTGATTTCGTATAGGGGGATAATATGCCGATACCGACTGATGTGCAACAAGGCGATAATGCTACTCCAGTTAATCCGAATCGGTGGAATGAACTCGTTGACGGAATAAATGAAAACCGGGATTACTATTCTGCCGAAGCCGTCTTTGACGTGACCCATGAGAATTACGGAGCCACAGGTGATGGATCCACAGACGACGAGCCTGCCATTGATCTGGCGCGAATAGCGGCCACGGCCAACGGAGGGGCGCTATTCTTCCCGGGCGGGAGCGCAAACAATACATATCGCATCAGCACTAATATAGCCTTTGATAAAGATATTACATTGATATTCGCTCCGGGGGCTACCCTTGCCATAGACACCGGAGTCACTGTCACCATAAACGGCGATATTGCCCCCACGCTTCACAAGATATTCACCTTGACGGGTACAGGGGTAGTAACGCTCGCCGCTGGCTCCGTAGAGGCTGTTCTTCCCCAATGGTGGGGTGCTGTGGGTGATGATAGTACAGATAACCACGATGCAATCGAAGCCGCTATAGCTGCTGCTCTGGACGCTGTAGGCTTGGTGTATTTGCCAGCTGGTATATATCGAATTGGCGATACGATTGACAATTTCCCCTATGGTTTCGGCACCAGGTATGATGAGGGGATCACAATACGCGGCGCAGACCGTAATAATACCAAAATAAAATATACGCCAACATCCGGGTTCGCCATAAGGCTTGGAAATCCTGAGCTAGATTCTATCGCTGGCGCGCAGAGAGTAAATGGCGTCACTATTAGTGATTTGCATATTACGACTCCAAACTTAACTGCTGATGGTGGTGGTGTTTTGTTTGATGGCCCCACTTTTTCTGGTCTTGAGCGGGTACATTTTGCAGAAATCGGCGACGGCACGGTTGGTACTTCAATAAGGGGAAGGCGCAGGCATTTTCAGAAATCAGTTGCATCATTTACGCCCGATACTCATAGAGCATTTACCAATAGCGGTGGAGCATCTGATCAGTACGCTATTGGCTATACAACAGAAGCGTTACTGTTTGGGAGGATTCAGTCTGTTACTGTTAGGTTAAGAAAATTGGGATCACCAACAGGTACAATGACTGCATCAATATATAGCAATGCGGCTGGCGTTCCTGATGCTATTGTAGAGATAGCAAGTGCTACAGTAGATATAAGCACATTCAGCACTGGGGCGACTGGTGGGGATGTGGAATTTACATTTGTTTTCCCCGGCCCATCCATGACGGAAACAACAGATTTTTGGATAGTACTGATCCCCACTTACGGCACCTATAATTCAGGCGTTGACGAGGTGAGTGTCGAGGTAGAAGCGGCGGCAGATGTCAGTAACAATTTTGCAACATTTGATGGTGGTGGGCCTGGATGGGCGGCTTCTGATGATGGAAGTAATTATACATACAAGGATGGTAGATCACAAGTAGAGATGTGCTACCTGAATAATGTTTACAGTCGCGGCATTATAAGAGCTATGACTGTGTTGGATGCTACAGAAGATAGCCAATTTAACTGTAGCCAGGGGCATTGGTTGTCTGTCGGAACTACTATATCGGGTGATAGTCCTATTCTGCGAGTGATGGATATATGGGTCACGAACAGCGATAGTTCAAATAATGTTATAAATATCACAGGAGCGACTGCTGAGATAACGTTTACAAGATGCTTTCTTGAGGGGGCATCAGATACCGATCCGTATTTCTTTGGCCCTAGCGTAAATCCGCAGACGTTTACAGATTGTCATATTGCAGGAACTTTCACTCACGCTCTTGCCGCAGACCTCAGATTTCAGGGATGTTTTGGGCCGTTGTTTTCCACCGATGATCCTTCGCAGATATTTGACCCCGCAGGATTTGATATAATATTACCGGACGACCCCAGATGGCTTGAGGTTGCTACGCCTGTTTTAGAAGCTGATGCTAACGCTATTAGTGGCAGAAGATATAATCTTGATGACCGTTTTGATTTAATTCGTTTTTTGTTTCAATCTACTGTTGGCGAGGGGCTTTATGGTTTCCTGCCGCGCGCTTCTTACCTGGTGACTGTGTGGGCAAAAGATACCAATCAAGTCGCCAATGATTTCAAGATGGTATCGGGTTATTACCCCGCTGGTTCACCTACGACAATACACTCTTTAACTGCCACCCTCACGGCATCGTACGCCCCGTATAGATTTATCCATATCATTGAGGCTGCCCAGGTTGGCAAGCGAACGTATATTGATTTCTTTCAAAATGCCTCCGGCGCAAATGATATATATATTAGCCACGTAACCGTTAGGCGTATAGGGCAAGATATGATAGGCGGAGATGATATAGTATCCGCCAACCCTGTAGCGTCGGATGCTGATGATGCAAGGGGAAGCAGCCGAATTTTTATGGGTAGGCAATCCGGTGATGAACAATCTGTGTTGGCAGCTATAACAGCATCCCATGACGGGGCGGCTGATGACGAGAAGGGCAAAGTAGAAATCTACACCAATGACGGCAGCGATGGGTTCGCTCCCACCTTGCGTTGCACGCTTGACTCTGCCGGCATCTGGCAGATTGGCGATGGTGGAGCGACAAATTATATGCAAATCGCAGGTGATGGCTTTGTGGAATTGAATGGCACAGCTCGGGCGACAATAGACATCTCTTTCGATCCCAACAATATTAAACTCCCGGCGGCAAACTTCCCTGCACTTTCTGAAATTGGATTAACTCCGGTTTTTCTATTCGACAAGACTGCTGATGAAGAACTGCGCGGAGCATTTGAGATTCCACATGAGTACAGTCCGGGTACCGATTTGCAAGCTCATTTTCACTGGGCACCTGTGGATGGCG
>LAZR01002554.1_pt1 | contig 10518 bp, 8 predicted proteins | sample 329461 | NCBI WGS metagenome assembly LAZR01 (sample SAMN03002196, study PRJNA259156) | marine sediment metagenome | biome: sea floor; feature: Hydrothermal impacted sediments; material: marine sediment; isolation source: Loki non-amplified sample from Loki's castle hydrothermal vent sediment ...
CGGGCACCGCCGGTTACAAGCACCAGTTGTTGATCAAGAGAAAAAGATTGTTGCATAGACACCTCAAAATGAGGCGAAGGTAAGATGAGGCAGGTTCGGCGCCCTATTTTGTTTGCGCCTGCGGCCGACATCCCTTCGCCAGTATGAACTGGATCAGGTTCAACGGGTGTTATCTCAGTCCTGCACGCAGGACACCCCGTGTCGAATCAAAACCATAGCACACCCGGAGCACACTTATGTAGGCCTCACGCACGGGCAATGATCAAGATACCTGCAATTGACAAGTACCGTCAGACTTCTTACTCTGATTCCAATCCTGGGGGAGCCGGACAACGGCTGAGACTCCGCATTTCATGCGGTAACCCTTCGAACCTGATCTGGGTAATGCCGGCGAAGGGAAGGAAAACGCCTGTTTACGCATTCTCATGCGCCTTTCTTCCTTCGCGGACATCCCGGTAGAGCCAACTTTTGGTCACCACGCTAGCCGCGCCCGACAGGGCAAGGAAGACAACCGATGTTAAGCTTCTCTACCGCAATTGCGTGGTTGGTTCTGTTTGCTGCGCTTTTCGCCATACCCGGCCTGATCTACGCCCGCCGCAAACAAGATAATCTGGACGATTTTCTGGTCGCCCGTAACAGCCAAAGCAGTTCCGCCACTTTGCTCACGCTGCTGGCCACCACCATGGGCACCTGGATTCTGTTCGGCCCGGCACAGGCGGCAACCTGGGGTGGTATTGGCGCGGTAACCGGTTACGCCTTGGGCGCACTGGCGCCGCGCCTTATCATGATTCCCCTGGGCAACCGTATTCGCACATTAATGCCCGAGGGCCACACGCTGACCGAGTTTGTACTTTGCCGTTATGGCCGGGCGATGTACGGTTTTGTGCTGGCGATCATGATTTTTTACCTGTTTATCAGCTTAACCGCCGGTCTGACCGCCATCGCCCAGATGGTCAGCTTATTGGCGCCGGTACCTCTGTGGTTAACGGCCAGCATTGTGATGTCGGCCACCCTGCTCTACACCCTCTACGGCGGGCTGCGAGTCACCATTTTTACCGATCGGGTGCAGATGTTGGTCATTCTGCCGTTTCTGGTGGTGCTGATTGGTTTCGGCTGGCACGCCATCGGTGGATTGGCCCCCGCCTTAAAAGGCCTGCAGGAAAAAGCACCGCACCTATTGAACCCGCTGGACCTCAACGGACTAAAATCCGGCCTCACGTTCTTTATTGCAGTGGTCTTAACGGGGTTGTTTTACCAGGGAACCTGGCAGCGTATCTTTGCCGCCAGAGACAAAAAAGTCATTCGGAACGGTTTTATTATCAGCGGGTTACTGAGCTTTCCTATTATTTTTATAATGGGTCTTTTCGGATTGGCTTTTGTGGGTCTGGGGTTGCCGGGGGATGGTTCGGTTGCGCTATTCAGCGTATTATTGGCCGATGTGCCACTGTGGTTTGCCATAGGTCTTTTGCCGTTCGGGCTGGCACTTATAATGAGCAGCGCTGACTCCACCATCAGCGGGCTGACGAGCATCATGGTGGTGGATTTACGGCGGCTACTGCCCAAGCTGTCCAATCACAATCTGTTGGCATTATCGCGCTGGCTGATTGTGATGTTGTCGGTGCCAGTGCTTTTTGTCGCGGCCCAAGGCTACAGCGTTCTTTACCTGTTTCTGCTGGCCGACCTGCTTTGCTGCGCGGCGGCTTTCCCGGTCTTTTTCGGCTTCTATAACGCCCGCTACCAGGGCTATAACGCCGTACTCAGCACCTTAAGCGGTCTGGTCGCCGGGCTTGTGGTATTCCCTGCGCCCGGCGCTCCCACCACCTATCTGATGGAAGCTTTCCTGCTGGCATCGCTGGTGCCGATCGCCGTGTCGTTGCTGCTGCTGTTGTTACCCAAAGGAAAACGCTTTGATTTTTCCATAATGGCTCAGCGGGTGCGCAGTCTGGAGGGATAGAAAGCTATGGGCATTCCGCGTCTTTCTCATAGCCTGCAGCCCAACTGGTTCGGCCGAGCTTTGTGGCGCGGGTAACGTCTACCTCAGGCACCGCAGACGTATCTCCCAATTCCCTCGAGTCGTAATGAAATACGCACAAACGTGAGGCAAATTCGGCAAACGGCAGAGAAGCCTCACCATGACGCTCGCCGTGGCTCTGGGTAGAGCAGTTAATACCCTGGCCCCAATCCTGGCCGCTGTCATTGTTGGGATTGAAAAAGTAGAGGCGCATCTCACCAAGGCGATCAAGGGTGACCCGGATAATCGTTATGGCGTGGCGTCCAACGAGGCGCCCTCCACTGTCTGTGACTGCGATACCCGCTGGTTGCGGATGGATGACGGGTATATTGCCGTTGTAATAAGGGTGATAGCAGGCATAAAAGTGGCGGACAAAATCCTCATAATCGTGGATCTTTCCTGTCTGCTGATTGATAACACTGAGAAATCCATGCCCTACCCACCAGCCATACATTTCCGGGTTGATCCAACGGTGCAGATCATCGTCGCGCTCGCCGCACAAACGCCCCATCTCACCATAAATGCGATCGAGGTGAGCCACCAGAATCAATGAAACCGGGTCCACATCCGTGGGAGGCTCTGTTGCAAGGCCGGCTTCAAGATGTTGCGAGGTGATTTGTTGCCCCTCGAAACGCATGATGACATCGTCATCACGGGCTGCCCAGGCTACCAGCTGCAATAGAAAGTCGGCATCGTTGAAAGCCCACATAGAAAGACCGATGACCGACTGACACGTGGGGTTATTACCCTGGCCTACACCCAGCGGTTGTCCTAGAAGGCTTAAGACACCCGCAAGCAGATAAACCCTTGGCGGGTGCGCATCGCCGAAAACCGAACTCAGTTTTTCAGAGACGGCCGGGCATAATTTCAGTTCAAGTTGCCGCCACAGGCCTGAAGCCAGTGGAGGGGTAAACAGACCGCCACGTTCAAGAAACATGGCAAGGCCGTATACCGCTTGGCAGGTTTCCGGATGCACAGCTTCGTCGATCAGCTTGAGAACAATCGCTCGATAGCATTGGAGAACATCGTTGCCGGTGCTGCTCAAACCCAGTGCCAAAGGTATAAGGTCATCCTGACGCCCTCGCAGGTGTCGTAGCAGCATCGGATGATAGGGAGAAACCATGCCTGTCTCAAGCATTGCACTGGCAAAGCCCCGCGCCTCTTCACCGAGCGCACTTTTGTCCATAGCAGCCAGGCGTTCGCTGTAAACCGAAAAACCCGGATCGTCGCGGCAGCCCATCGTTGGGCCGAACAAAGCGCGAACAAGGCGCGCTGCCCTATCCATCCCTGCTGTCTCTATTTCCGGATCAAACAGGCATTTGGCGATCTGGCCGACCATTTGTTTGATGCTGTCAGTTTGTATTGGGCGTTGGGCCAACAGGCGCCTTACTTCATCGACCAGGCTATCGAGAATGCTCTCGTAACCAAGCCTCCCGAGCAGGTATTGATAAAGCGAATTGACGATTTGCCCCAGCCCTTGTGGCCGTTCCCGATCGGCCTCGCTCATTTGCCCCGACAGCAGGTCCAGATTCAATGCCGTCACCTGGGTCAGAAAATTACGGGCCTGCTCTGCTGAGATTCCGGGATGCCGATAATCACCCATGGCTACCGCAAGCAGGCGAAGCTCGCTCAGGGCTTCGATAGTCGTGTAGTCCGGCCCTCCCTGGCGTAACGTCCGCACGGCAAGCGCGGGCCTGAGGATGGCAGGTTTGCCCCAATCACTGTTGGCAAATACGCCCTTGGCCTCCATTGACGACACTCGGGCGTATAACGCATCAAGCCCGTCGGACGCTCGCAAAACAGGCAATGCCGCCGCGAGTACGTCCCCGTTAGACGCCATGGGGGAAGTCTGGCGAGCAAGCGCAAGCTGCTCCAGGGTTTCGTCAAATCTTACAACATCAGCGTTAATTTCTGGGTCAGAGCCAGCATCCGTCATCGTGTTTTCCTTGCCCGTTCGGTAAGCCGTTTGTAATCGCCCAAAGATGCTCTCAAGGCGTTTTGGAAGCAAACTATTCCGGGGATTTTGTTTCTTATTGTAACGATGGCGACTATATTTAGTAGAACGGCACTGACAAATCGCCCAATTTTTCGGGTGCGTTTCAATACCGGCGCCGTTTGTCTGGGCTAACCAGCAAGGAGAACTACGAATGTCGATAACATCAGAAAAAGACTTAACCCAAGAGGTAAAAGCCTGGCTGGATCCGAACATGGATTCAGTGAAAGGAACCGAGACGCCCAAAGATCCGAACAAAGGCTACATTGCTTTGCTTGGCTGGAGCGTTAATGCAATCAAGGCCGCGCAGAAGTTTGACCGGCGCTACATAGTGGTTGCTCCGGATTGGGCAGCGGATTTCTGTACGGCGAACAAGATACCCTTCATTCCCTGGGATTTTGTTCGTCTGAATGATCGGTCTCTGGAGATTGCACAAAGGCTGAAAGCGGAAGGCGTTGACGTGGCGATACCGCTATTTGAGGAAACCGTTGAGTGGTCCGGTGCGATCAACTCCGTTCTCCTCGATAGCCCGCGCATGTTCGGGCAATCAATTCTGTTCCGCGATAAGGCGTTGATGAAGCGCCGCGCACAGCTTGGCGGTATTCGTGTCGGCATCTTCGAAGAAGCTCACGAAAAAGAAGACATTGTCCGTTTCATGAAGCGCGTTAACCAGACGCTGCTGAAGCTAGATGGCGATCCGGACGACCCGATTCACGTCAAGGCGTTTGACAAGGCCGGTTGCCTCGGCCACCGAATGATTCGGAAGATCGAAGAGATTGACGCCATTCCGGACGAAGAGTACCCACTGCTAATGGAAAGTCATCTGGATGGCTGGGAGTTTGCCGTAGAGGCCTGGATCCACGATGGGAAAATCAAATTCCTTAACATTTCCGAATACGTAACGCTGGGTTATTCGGTGTTTGTGCCCGCGACCGAACAACTTGAGAGCTGGCGCAATGCGATCACCAAGCAGATCGAATTGCTGATCAAAACATTCGAGATAAAATTCGGTTTGATTCATCCCGAGTACTTTGTCACCGCAGACGGCGAGATGTACTTTGGCGAAGTTGCCTACCGGCCGCCTGGGTTCAAAGCGTTCGAGTTGATCGAACGGGCCTATGGGTTCAGCGCTTACCAGGCCTCGATGTTGGTGTTTGATCCCAAGAGTACAAAAGAAGAGGTCGATGCCTTTTTCCCACGGGAAGTGGTCGATGCGAAAGGTTACGCAGGATGCTTTGGCGTGTACCCAAGGCGTCGCGTGGTCAGCAAGCTGGAAATGCCCAGCGAAACCGTTGACCATCCCTACTTCGAGTCCCACGAACTGGTTGCGCCCACGGAAGAAACCGTGCCTGACCGGTCAGCCTTCGGAACTCATTGGGGCCTGCTCTTCTTCTTTGGAGACGATCCCATCAAAATGCGGGATTTGCTGAAAGCTCAGGAAGAGTTGGACTTTTACGTTTAGCGAATAGGCGCGTGCTTGGTGTTTCTTGGATAGAAACACCAAGCACGCGCACCCTCCATGGGTTTTACTGTGATGTTTGTTATATTCACGGGCACACCAAAAAAGCCACTAACCCAGTGCCAGCCAAACGCCTACCAGTATCATCAAACTGCCGGAAATTCGGTTCGCCAGGCGCACACTGCCGCCTTTTTTCAGTGCCTTACGCAGCGTTCGGCCGCCGTGCGCATAGAGTTGCAGGCATATAAATTCAAGAGTGAGGATAATAACAACCAAAGCACCCAGTTGCGGTGCCATGGGCAGGTCACTATCAATAAACGGCGGCAATAAAGCCACGAAAAACGCCCAACCTTTGGGGTTGGCCACGGCCGTAACAAATCCTTGTGTTGCCAATTGCCACCGGGATGCAGTACTTGGCTCTGCGTTGTTTTCAGGCATGGCCATTTTACCCCGAGACCGCCACAGCTGAATCCCTAGCCAGATCAGATAAGCACCGCCAGCGTATTTGAAAATCTCAAACGCCGTTGGGTAGCGCAACATAAACGTTGCAACGCCCACCGCCGAGGTGGCCGCAACCACGCCCACGCCTATTAGCTCTCCTGCCATCATCCACATCGCGCGCCTTACCCCGATTGTAATCCCCAGCGACAATGCCAAAGTCATACACATACCCGGTGTGATCGAGACCATAAAAAAGGTCGGGATAAAAGCAGACAATAAAGAAAGATTCAAAAATGACACGTCGTTGTGCTCATAGCGATTGAAGGAAAATTCGGTAAAAACCATGGTAATTCATCCATCTCTTCCATCCCAGCCTGTCCTGAATTATCTTGCCTCTTGAACCGCCTATGCCTCTGACAAGAATGAGAGACCCATGCCTTCGATCTCAACACACGAACAATATGTTTCGACGTCTGTCGGCAACCTCTACGTGAAGAGCTGGACGCCGGCGGACGATTTCAGATACTCCGCCTCGGCGCCTGTCGTGCTCTTTCATGATTCGCTTGGCAGCGTCGAGCTGTGGCGTGATTTTCCCGAAACCCTGGCGCTGGCCCTCAGGCGTCGGGTCATAGCTTATGATCGGCCGGGCTTCGGGCGGTCGTGCCCACGCGCCGACACACTGGAAGCCGACTTCATCCATAATGAAGCGAGCGGCCCTTTTACGGCTATACGCAATGAACTCGCGGTAGACGATTTTATCGCCTTTGGACACAGCGTTGGCGGTGCCATGGCTGCGGCGTGCGCAGCGGCTTTCCCTTTAGACTGCGCCGCGCTCATCACCGAAGCGGCCCAAGCGTTCGTGGAAGATCGCACGGTTAGCGGAATAGGTGATGCAGCGCAGGCGTTTGCGCAGCACGGCCAGTTAGACCGATTGAAAAAATACCACGGCGAGAAGGCAAACTGGGTTCTAAACGCGTGGGTTAATACCTGGCTTTCAGACGCGTTCAGTCATTGGACTTTGCATGAAACACTGCCCAATGTGCGTTGTCCCGTTCTGGCGATTCACGGTGAGGACGATGAGTTTGGCTCGGAAGCGCATCCGAAACTTTATACCTCACTGCCGGCTGGCCCTGGCGTGATGGAGCTGTTGCCTGACTGCGGCCATGTTCCCCATAAGGAAAAGCCCGAGGCTGTAACCGACCTTGTCACTGCTTTTGTTGAGCGATACGTGAATCGGTAAAGGTTTAAAGACCCCGGGTGAAGAATCCGCTCTTCTGCCGCTTTGATTCGGCTACCCCCGAAGTTTGTTGAGCAGGTCTTCAGCTATGTCTACCCTCACCTTCCCTAGCCGAACCAGGTCTTTCGCTACGGCATCAATCTCTGCGCCAAGCGCACCGGCCATCACCGCAATGTTTTTTGCATGAAGTGCCATGTGGCCTTTCTGAATTCCGGTGGTGGCCAGCGCCTTCAAGGCGGAAAAATTCTGTGCCAGACCCACGGCCGCAATGATGCGAGCTAATTGGTCAGCGCTTTTTACCGCCATGATATCCAGCGCTATCCGTGCGGTGGGATGGGATTTGGTAGCTCCGCCTATCAAACCGACCGGCATCGGCATTTCGATCATGCCCGTGAGGTTACCGGCACGATCCGCTTCCCAGTGAGTCAACGAGCGATAACGCCCCGTATTTGCAGCGAAAGCATGAGCGCCGGCTTCAACGGCGCGGGTGTCATTACCGGTGGCCAAAACGACGGCGCTGACACCGTTCATAACCCCCTTGTTGTGCGTTGCTGCGCGGTATGGGTCGATATCGGCGAATTCGTAGGCGGCAAGAATACCGTCGCGTACCGACTCGCCACCGATAGCGTCAAGCGTCCATGTTGCGCGCGCCCTTGCCAGACGACGATCCGCGAGATTAGACAGAATACGAAGATACGTTCGTCCGTTTGTCCATTGTGCAATCAGTGGGGCAACCGCTTCCGCCATGGAATTTACGGCGTTTGCACCCATGGCATCGCGAGTGTCAACAATGAGATGGGTAATCACCATCGTGCCAGTTTGCCTGCCTTCCAGTACGCGAACTTCAACGTCACGGAACCCACCCCCGTGCTTGAGCAGCACCGGGTCGGTTTCGTCGCACACCTGCTGGATTTCCGCCTTGCGCTCAAGAATTTGTAGCCGGGCAAATTCCGGATTGGGCACATCAACCAATTGAATCTGCGCAATCATCAACGAACCCGACATGGAGGTAATAAAACCTCCCGAGTCTCGGCATTGGCGAGCGGCATTGCACACGGCAGCCACGACCGACGATTCCTCTGTAGCCATTGGAATCAGCGTATCTTGCTGATCCACAATCATATTGGTGGCCACGCCAACGGGGATGTTCATGGTACCGATGGCATTCTCAATCATCGAGTCTGCGATGTCGGCGTTCAGGTTGCCGGTGTTGTTCATATGGTCTGCAACATCCGGGCTCAAACCCGCCGCTTCAATGACTTTTTCGAGCCGTTCTTGCATCGAAAGGTTATGAAAGCCGGAAATGCGTGACGTTTGGGTAGACATGGAATCAATCTCCGCTATTAAAGAATCAGGAAACCAGGCGCTGGGATAGCTGATTCGGCAGCCAGGTCACCAGATCCGGGAACAACATGAATAAAATCAACGCCAGAATTTGCAGCACCAGGAATGGCAGGATTGCGCGATACACCGTCTCCATTCCAATACCTGGCGGCAGTACGCCTTTGATGTAAAAAAGCGTGTAACCAAAGGGTGGCGTGATGTATGCCATTTGGGCGGTGATCAAGAACAGCACGCCAAACCACAACGGATCAAACCCAAAAGCGTTGATGATTGGAATGAACACGGGCACACACAGCAGAATGATCCCGATTTCGTCCAGAAACAGACCAAGCAAAACCAGAATGCCCATCATTGAAAGCAGTACCAACCAGCGGTTGATTTCCAGGTTTTCAATGAACATCAGCAGAGAGTCGGCACCGCCAATTCCGGTAAATATCGACACGAAAATCTTCGCGCCTATAGTGATCCACATGATCATCGTGGTTACGCGGAGCGTGTCCATGGCCGCGTCGCTGAGATTGCTGACGGTGAACTGGCCCTGCAACGCGGCAGACACCATGGCACCCACCACCCCGACTGCCGCCGCCTCTGTTGGCGTGGCAATTCCGGCGTAGATACTACCCAAAACGCTGAACACGATCAGAGTCGGTAAAAACAGTGATTTCAAAGACCCGAACATCTCGAGCCAACTGACATCCATGCGCTCTTGCGTAGGGGCAAGGCTGGGGTTAAGCATTGTCCGGATCACCACGTAAAATACATAGAGCCCGGAGAGCACCATGCCCGGCACGATTCCCGCGGCAAACATTTTGCCAACGGATATCTGTGCCGTGGCCGCGTACACGATGGTGATGATCGACGGCGGAATGAGGATTCCAAGAGTGCCGCCGGCACAGATAGCGCCCAGCGCCAGCTTTTCATCGTAGCCACGGTTAAGCATTGATGGCAAAGCGAGAATCCCCATGGCGGCTACAGCGGCGCCCACAATGCCCGTCATGGCGGCCATCACGGTACAGATCGCTATGGTTCCCACCGCAAGGCCACCGGGTAGGCGCCGGAACCATAGCTCCATCGCTTTGTACAATGCCTCGATAATTCCCGAGCGCTGAAGAATGCTGGCCATTAATACATAGAGCGGAATGGCCAGTAACACGTCGGATGTCATCACATCGTAGGTTTGCAAAACCGTTAGCACGAGTGCGTCCAGGCCCCACAGGGAAATGGTGAACAAAACGGCAAGAGTGATCAGAACAAAGGCCAAAGGCATCCCGCTCAGCAACAAAAGCAGGAGCGAAATGAACATTGCACCAAAGACCAGCGTGGAGCTCATGGCTGGGCCTCATCCGCATTGTTGATGCGCTGAATCGCGGTCATCAGCTCCGCTACGGACTGAAGTAACAGCAGGCAGAACGCCACGGGAATGAGCGCCTTCACAGGCCAGATCGGCGGATTCCACGATGAAAATGAGGTTTCGCCGGAATCGATGGCGTTTTCAGCGATAGGAATACTTTGGTAAATGAGAACGCAGCTGATTAATACAATGACCGTATAGATACCGATGTCGGTCAGTGCCGCCAAGCGAGGTGAAAGCTTGCTATACAGAATGTCGACGTTTACATGACCGGCGGTATGTAAAAAATAGGGTCCGGCAAGAAGGAAATAGGGGCCGAGCAGCAAGGTTGATAACTCCAGGGCCCAGACAGTTGGCGCGTTAAAAAAATAGCGGGCGACTACCTCATAGGAAATAGCGGCAACCATTACGAAAACCAGCGACGACACAGCTATGGCCAGCCATCGGTTTATCTGTGTAATGGTTTTGCAGTAGCCGTTGATAATAAGCATACAAAAATCTCAAGAGGAAAGATGATCAGCCCGGGCAAGCCAGGCTGATGAACAGCACGTGCCTGGGTGTTTTACTCCAACAGGCCCAGTTCCCTCATGAAGTCGATCTGGCTCTGTAACACTTTATTGGCGAGTTCGTCATCACCTGCTGCATCTTTCCACGCTTCCATGAAACGGGTCATCAGGTCATC
>LAZR01002555.1_pt1 | contig 10518 bp, 10 predicted proteins | sample 329461 | NCBI WGS metagenome assembly LAZR01 (sample SAMN03002196, study PRJNA259156) | marine sediment metagenome | biome: sea floor; feature: Hydrothermal impacted sediments; material: marine sediment; isolation source: Loki non-amplified sample from Loki's castle hydrothermal vent sediment ...
GCTAACATTTTGGAGATGCTGGAAGTTCTTGATAAGATGGCACCTGGCATCAATGCCCGCAACACTTTATTATATGGCGTGGAGGTCAAATTTTATTCGGCCAGAATAAATCTAAGTAAGCGACTGGAGACGAAAGTAAAGAATCTTTATGCGATAGGTGACGGAGCCGGTATAACTCGCGGACTGATACAGTCTTCGTGCTGCGGCATATTGACGGCAACCGATATTTTGAGGAAAAGAGGAAAGATCTGATGGGCGGAATCATTTGTGTAGGCACTCAGTGGGGCGATGAAGGCAAAGGGAAAGTAACGGACTTGCTTGCCGATGAGATGCATATGGTTGTGAGGTATCAGGGTGGCAACAATGCCGGTCACACTGTTGTTGTTGACGGCAGCGTTTTCAAATTGCACCTTATTCCTTCGGGCATCTTATATCCGAACATAACCTCGGTTATCGGTGATGGTGTAGTAGTCGATCCCGGAGTCTTTATAAAAGAGATAGAAGGGCTGAACAAGCAGGGCATTAGCACCGATAATCTCGTGGTCTCGGCAAATTGTCACATGATAATGCCTTACCACCGGGAGATTGATAAGCTGCGCGAGATAAAACTCGGAAAATACCGCATAGGCACGACCGGGCGCGGTATCGGGCCGGCTTATGGCGACAAAGCGGCCAGGATCGGTATCCGAATTCAGGACCTGTTTGATAAAGAAATACTTAGCCAGAAGATAGAGCAGGCACTAATCGAAAAAAACGAAGTTTTGATCAAGATATATGAGGAAGAACCGTTTAACGCAGAGGACATAATCGAGGAATACTCAGGTTATGCAGAAAAACTCAAAGACAAAGTCGTAGATACGACGAAACTTATTAATGATGCTTTAGATGTTGGCAAGAAAGTTTTTTTTGAAGGGGCTCAGGGAACGATGCTTGATCTTGACCATGGTACCTATCCCTACGTCACATCATCCAGTCCTGTTGCCGGCGGAGCGTGCTCGGGTGCCGGGGTTGGACCTACCAGGATCGAAAGAGTGATCGGTGTGACAAAGGCATATACGACCCGAGTGGGAGAAGGTCCGCTACCAACAGAACTGGATAACGAGACAGGCAAGATCTTAGCCGAAAAAGGTTCTGAGGTCGGCACGACAACAGGTCGTAGCCGGCGTTGCGGCTGGTTCGATGCGATAGTTGTAAAGCGGAGTGCTCAGGTGAACTTCTTGACCGATATTTTTCTGACAAAACTCGACGTGTTGTCAGCTTTCGATACTATTAAAGTGGCTTCGTCTTATAAATATAAGGATCAGACTTATAATGAGTTTCCGCCAAACCAGACCATCTTTAATAAGGCCAAACCGGTATATGAAGAGTTTAAAGGCTGGAAAAGTGATATCAGCCAAATAAAAGATTTTGATGAGCTACCTCATGAAGCCCGTGATTACGTTTCTCGATTAGAGGAACTTGTAAAAGTTCCTATTACTATGCTATCGGTCGGACCATCTCGAGACCAGACGATAGTAAGGAAATAACCTCTAAAGACTAGAAATCAGATATTATAAATCAGAAAATTGCGAGTAGTTATGCTGGCATCAGCGTGGGATGAGCCAAGCGCCTGATAGCAATCTTAATACATGCTATAATTAAGGCGGGATTTAGTTTGTGGTACCAATCAGTTTGGATAACTCAAATATTAATAATACTGGCATTTGTCTCCGTTTTTTTTGCACTAGTTCGTCTTGCAGATAAGCGGTGGCTTACCTTCTCCTCTATTACTATCTTTTTGATCTTGTTATCAATTTTTTCACTCTTTTTCGAGACTAAATATCGTCAAAAACTTGAGCGCTTTAAGGTCATAGAATATGACTTTGAGCAAGTCAAAGACTTAAGCGATTTTGAAGCCGATAAATACGCGGTGACGGTTGTGACTGATCCCGACCTCAGTAAAACTCAGACAAAAGCGGTAATAGACAGAGCAACTAAGCAGGTTCGAAAAGAAAGAAAAGACGCTAATGTCATCTGGGTGGCGGTATTTGACAACAGCAACGCTGATTTTCAGAAACTCAACGACAATAATCCGAGCTTTATAGCTCAATCTCAATGGAAGTCCAAGACATATCAGGGGCTGCTTCCCGAGAGCTTTGTAAGTAACGACACTTTCAAAGACATAAAAATCTACTTTAACAATAGGGACACTTAATGAGAGTCTACTTATTGGCTAGAAGACTAAGAGTTAAAAGTGCAGATATAGTTGAAAAACTTGCGTTACTAAAAATAGACGCGGCGCCAAGTTCAAAAGTAGACGACGACACGTTCAAAAAAGTCAAACTTCTTGTGGGAGAGCCGCCAAGGGTCGAACAGGTTACTGAAGCGCTTGATCTGTCGGTGGAAAAAGTCCTAAAGAAACTGAAGACTATGAATATTGAAGTGGTCAGTCATCTAAGTGTCTTACAGGGGCCAGAACTTTCTCGCTTACTGGGGCTCAAGAATCTTGACAGGCTTAGATTAAAGCCGAAAACAAGAAAATCGAAGCAAACTAAACCAAAGGTAGAGGTCCTCAAAATTAAGCCAAAGAAAAAACGGGTCTTCGAAGTAGCAGTCGAGATCGGAGTTTCCGAAGGGGCGTTGCTGCGCAAACTTCGTAAGCTAAACACACTTGCAATGCACCGCCGCAGTCCTCTTGATACTGAACTCATCGAGCTTTTAAAGAAAGAAAAATACACTCTAAAAGACAAAGTATTTTTCAGATTGAGACACATGCTTGATGCTATTCCCGGCTTATTACAGCAAACGCGCAGGGTTTTTATGATGAGCGGTTTTTATACGATTATTGCTTTATTGTTGGCAAGTTTTGCTTTTACAAATGTGCTTGGAGGTAGAACGAAGTTGTTCAGTCAAAGGGAGTGGGAAGTCGGCGAAGCAAAGCTGGGCGATTCGGCTCAAGTTTATCAAGTGCTTGAGACAGTGGCATTACTTGAAATAAAGAAGCTTAAGCTCAAAGTGCCAATAATTGAGCAAGGCAGTGCCGAATCTCCGATTATCAATGTTTTGGTAAGGCAAAACATTGCCATAGATATCGGAAGCGAAGGGACGTCTGTCCTAAAAGATAAACAAGGTGTGCTTTCAAAAACGCTGCGGCAGATTAAGGCCGGTGACATATTAGTAATAACCAACCTGGATAGAGACATGTTCTTTTACCGTGTGTTATCGGCCAAAGATCAAAAAAAGCCGAAAAAGAGTTCTTTTGGTTCGGCAATAAAAATAGTGTTTGACGAAAATAAAAAGATCATAGCAGGTTTGCAAAAGGTGGAATAGATCAATAAATCCAAAATATTTTGTGAATATAGGCAAAATACTGGCGGTTTTAGCTAAGATTGATTAGAATAAAGATGCAAATGCTAGCTTTGATTACATATTTCTGCAAAACAAGAATATCTGTTGAGAAGGTAATATTTACGGCAGAGGGAGCCACTTGAGAGTCTTAATAATAGGCAATGGAGGCCGTGAGCATGCAATCGGCTGGAAATTAAGGCAAAGCCCACAATTAAAAGAACTTTTCTTCACTCCACATAACGCCGGATTATCTAAAATAGCGGAGCCTGCCGATGTAACGGTGAGCGATTTTGATACTGTAAAGGATTTTTGCAAGAAAAATGCAATAGATCTGGTAGCTATTGGTCCGGAAGCTCCTCTTGTTGCCGGTTTAAGTGATTTCTTACAAGAAAACGGCATAACTGTTTTTGGTCCGCGAAAGGCGGATGCGAGGCTTGAAGGCAGTAAGACTTTTGCCAAAAGACTCATGCAGCAGAACAATATTTCAACTGCAGAGTTTGAGAGTTTTGATAATTTAGGTGACGCACTTGCATATATCGAAAAAAAGCCGTTTCCGCAAGTCATAAAAGCGGATGGCTTAGCTGCCGGAAAAGGCGTGATCATTGTCGAAAACGTAAAAGCTGCTAAGGAGCTATTAGAAGAGATATTTATCAAAAACAAATTTGGCTCCGCCGGCAACACTGTTGTAGTAGAAGAGTTTATGCAGGGGCAAGAAGTTTCTCTACTGGCTTTTACCGATGGCGTAACGGTTCTTCCGATGGTCGAAGCTCAAGATTATAAACCAATATATGACAATGACGAAGGTCCGAACACGGGTGGAATGGGATGCTATTCGCCGGTGCCTTCGATTTCCAAAGAGATGCTTCACAATATTATCAGCACGGTAGTCGAACCGACCGTTTATGCTTTATCGAGCAGAGGGCTTATTTATCAAGGCGTTCTTTATACGGGGATCATGCTTACCGAACAAGGACCGAAAGTACTCGAATACAATGCTCGTTTTGGTGACCCGGAAACGCAAGTTATCTTGCCCCGAATGGAAACGGATTTATTGGAAGTTATGCTGGCAACGGCTAACCAGGAGCTTAGCAAAATCGATTTAGATTTTAACGATAAAGTTTGTTTGAGCGTGGTCTTGGCTTCCGGCGGTTATCCTCAAACTTACCAGACCGGCTACGAGATAACCGGTATCGAAAAAGCGGAAAAAACCGGAGCGACTGTTTTTCACGCCGGCACGATGTTAAAGAACGACAAGGTCTTGACCAACGGGGGCAGAGTCCTAAATGTCACTGCCGTTGCCGCTGATTTCAAAGAAGCTAGAGAGACTGTTTACAAAGCATGTTCTCAAATAGATTTTAACTATAAATATAACCGGAGCGATATCGGCTTAAGAGCACTTCAGCACTTAAGCTATAGCAACAGTTAAAGGGAGACAAATAATGGCGAAAGTCGCGATTGTGATGGGATCAAAATCTGACATGGGAGTTATGGAGCCGGCTGCAGTCACTTTAAAAGAATTCGGCCTAAAACATCAGCTAAAAGTATTGTCGGCTCATCGTAATCCCGACGCGTTGACGGATTATATCAAAGAAGCTAGTGAAAACGGAGTAGAAGTTTTTATAGCGGGAGCCGGAAAAGCGGCTCATCTACCCGGGGTCATAGCTTCTCATACCGTCTCACCGGTGATAGGAGTGCCTGTCAAGACATCGGATTTGGGCGGTATGGATTCGCTGCTTTCTATCGTCCAAATGCCTAGTGGTGTTCCGGTGGCAACCGTAGCAATCAACGGAGCAAAGAACGCAGCCTTATTAGCCGTACAAATGTTGGCGCTCAAGGACGCAGAACTAAAACAGAAGTTTACTGAGTACAAAAAAGAGCTTGCAACCAAAAAGGCAGTTAAAAAGAAGGGCGAGCCAAAATACGAAGAACCGATAATCGATGGCTAAATGATTGAGCGTTATAGCCGGCCTAAAATGGCCGCGATCTGGGAACTGCAAAACAAATATTCTACCTGGCTCAAGATTGAGGTGCTGGCCTTAGAGGCGTGGCACAAGCTGGGAAAGATCCCCAAAGAATCTTTAGATGAGATAAAGAAAAAAGCCGCTTTCGATGTCGACCGCACACTGGAGATTGAAAAAGAAGTGCGTCACGATGTTATAGCGTTTTTAACGAACGTTGCCGAGAATGTAGGTGATGCATCGGGTTATCTTCACTACGGATTGACTTCTTCCGATGTCGTCGATACGGCTCAAGCCGTTTTGATGAAGCAGGCTCTTGAGAGCATTATTAAAGATACAAAAAACCTGGCGGCGCTCTTAAAGAAAAAAGCTAAGCAATATAAATCGACGATGATGGCCGGCCGGACTCACGGGATGCATGCCGAGCCGACGACTTTTGGTCTAAAATTGGCGGTTTGGTATTTTGAGATCCTGCGTAATATAGAGCGTCTTGAAGATGCGCTTGAGTCGATTTCTTACGGAAAGCTCTCGGGAGCAGTCGGCACTTATGCTAATACGCCTCCTGAAATTGAGGAATACGTGACGGATAAGTTGGGTTTAAAGCAAGCCGAAGCTAGCACTCAAGTGTTGCAAAGAGACAGGCATGCCCAGTATATGAGCGCGCTGGCGATCCTTGCTTCCTCAATAGAGAAATTCGCTGTTGAGATAAGGCATATGCAAAGAACAGAAGTTAATGAAGTGAGCGAGCCTTTTGCCAAAGGACAAAAAGGTTCATCGGCAATGCCACACAAGAAAAATCCTATAATCAGCGAGAGGCTGACCGGTCTGGCTAGAGTTGTGCGGGCCAATGTTATTCCGGCTTTAGAAGATGTAGCTCTTTGGCACGAGCGAGATATATCGCATAGCTCAGTTGAACGAGTCATTGTACCGGACTCGACGATTCTCACGGATTACATGTTGGCTAAGTTTATCGAAGTGATAGAAGGTCTTGAAGTAAATGAAGAGCAGATGCAAAAGAATATGGATATCAGCGGCGGAAAATTATTCTCGCAACGGCTTTTGCTGACGTTAGTTGAAAAGGGCGTTATTCGCGAAGAGGCTTATAAGTCAGTCCAGCGTAACGCTTTAAAAGCTGACAAGGACGGTTCAAATTTTAAAGAAAATGTTTTGGCAGACGCTGAAATCACCAAGCACATACCAGCTAAAGATATAGAAAAGTTATTTGATTACGGCTATTATCTAAGAAGAACGGACAAAATATTTGAGCGTTTAGAGTAGGAGCTCTAATTAATGGAAAAAATTGACAAGCTATATGAAGGTAAAGCCAAGATTATATACTCGACGTCTGATCCTGATTTGGTTGTTCACGAATTTAAAAATGATGCCACGGCGTTCAATGCTGAAAAAAAGGGGCAGATAGAGGACAAAGGCAAGGTCAACGCTCAGGTTTCGGCCAGTCTTTTCAAGATGTTAGCTGAATCCGGTGTAGAAAATCATTTTGTAGAACTTCTTGATGAAAGCACTCTGCTTACAAAAAAAGTCGAAATAATCCTAATTGAAGTCGTTGTTAGAAACGTAGCAGCCGGCTCTATTGCAAAACGGCTGGGCTATGACGAAGGTACTAAGCTAAAACAGCCGGTCGTTGAGTATTACTACAAAGACGACGATTTGGGAGATCCTCTGATAAATGAGGATCATATAAAAGAGCTCGGTCTTTGTGATGAAGCTACGCTTGAGAAATTGAGACAGATGGCTCTTAAGACAAATGAAGCTCTAATCCCGTACATGAGCGCAAAAGGACTAAGGCTGATAGACTTTAAACTCGAATTCGGTAAAGCGAGCAACGGGGATGTCTTGTTGGCTGATGAGATTTCACCTGACACTTGCCGTTTTTGGGATACCGAGACCAATGAGAAAATGGATAAAGACCGTTTTCGCCGAGATCTTGGTGGTGTCGAAGAATCCTATAAAGAAGTATTAAAAAGAATTACCACATGATTCATTTAAGAGGTCGAAAATAATTGGTACAAGTCAAGATTTATATTAGTCCAAAGCAAGGAATTCATGATCCCCAAGGACAGGCTACCGAAAACGCTCTAAAGCATCTGGGTTTTAATTCGACATCCGGCGTTCGGGTTGGCAAATACATCACCTTTGAGGTAGAAAATGGCATAAGCGAAGAAGAAATCCACAAAATGTGCAAAAAACTTCTAGTTAACCCGATCATAGAGGATTACTCAATCGTGGTGTCTTCGGATTGAGATTTGGCGTAGTTATCTTCCCGGGCACTAACTGCAACACGGATTGTCACTGGGCTCTTTCCTACCTAGGACAAGATGTTGGATATGTTTGGCATGCCGAGACCGATCTTTCAAAATATGATTGCCTTATCCTTCCGGGCGGGTTTTCTTACGGGGACTACCTGCGCACCGGAGCTATCTCGAGTTTTTCACCGGTTATGAAAGCAATAAAAGAGTTTGCAGCAAAAGGCGGATTGGTAATAGGCATTTGTAACGGTTTTCAAATATTGGTTGAGGCCGGGCTTTTGCCGGGCGCGCTGTTACGCAATACCTCACTCAAGTTTATCTGTAAATACGTTCCATTAAGAGTTGAAAACGTCAGTACTGCTTTTACGGCAAATCTTAATGAGGGTCAGGTAGTCAGCATGCCGATTGCTCACAACGAAGGTAATTATTTTGCCGATGAAAAGACGTTGCAAGAGTTAAAGAAGAATGAGCAGATCATCCTGCGTTATTCTAGCCCGGATGGTGATGTAGGCGAAGAACATTGTCCTAACGGCTCAGTTGAGAATATTGCAGGTATTTGCAACAAAGAGAAAAACGTTTTTGGCTTAATGCCTCATCCGGAAAGAGCAATGGAGGATTTTCTTGGTTCAGCTGATGGGCGGCTTATTTTTGAATCGATAATCGACAATACTAAGATACTCGCTGCTCAAGGTTCGTAGAGATGCAAAAGACAATGGATAATAAAAAACAAGATTCGTTATTAGCGCAAGCTTTAGAGCTTGGACTCACAGAAAAAGAATATGACAGGATAATAGAGCTTCTGGGCCGTGAGCCCAGCAAGACTGAAGTCGCCATGTATTCGGTTCTCTGGTCAGAGCATTGTGCTTATAAGCACTCGCGCTTACAGCTGAAAAAGTTACCCAATACATCGTCTTACGTACTGCATGGACCGGGAGAAAACGCCGGTGTTATCGATATCGGTGACGGATTAGCCGTTGCGCTAAAAGTAGAATCTCATAATCATCCCTCGGCGGTAGAGCCATTTCAGGGTGCAGCAACGGGTGTCGGAGGTATTGTTCGCGATATTTTTACGATGGGCGCTCGGCCCGTAGCCTTGTTAAATTCGTTGCGATTCGGGTCTTTAAATACGAGAAGGCAGCGCTATCTATTTGAGGGCGTAGTATCTGGTATCGGTTTTTACGGAAACACAATTGGCGTGCCAACGGTCGGTGGCGAGATCTATTTCGAGGATTCCTACAAAGGTAACTGCTTAGTAAACGCGATGTGTGTCGGAGTTATCAAAGCGGGCACCGAGATAATCGCCAAGGCCAGCGGTAAGGATAACTTAGTAGTTCTAATGGGCTCAAAGACCGGTCGCGATGGTATAGGCGGGGCATCCGTCTTAGCCTCACAAGAATTTGACGAAGAATCGGCTGATAAAAGACCTGCGGTGCAAGTGGGCGATCCTTTTATGGAAAAACTGTTGATAGAGGCTTGTCTTGAGCTGAATGAAAAAGGACTGATTGTCTCCATGCAAGATTTTGGAGCCGCCGGACTTACTTGCAGCACTTGCGAGATGAGCAGCAGCGGCGGCGTGGGGATGGATATCGATCTGGACAAAGTGCCGCGCCGGGAAGCGGATATGGAGCCTTACGAGCTGATGATGAGCGAATCGCAAGAGCGCATGATGGCTGTCGTCGAACCGGATAAAGTGGACGACTTCATAGCCGTATGTAATAAGTGGCAAGTTCCGGCAACTGTCGTGGGAAAAGTTCAAGATCACAAAAATGTGCGGATCTTCAGTAAAGGTCAGATCGTAGCTGATGCAAGAGCGGATACTTTTACCGAGGAAAGCCCTATCTACAAACCGAATGCAAAAAAACCGGCTTATATTGATGAGCTCAGTAATAAAGAAGTGAGTTTAGAAGAGCCTGCTGATTATAACCAAGAAATTTTGGAGCTGATATCTTCTGAGAATATATGCTCAAGGCGCTGGGTTTATCAGCAATACGATAGCATGGTTCAGACTAACTCGGCTTTGACTCAAGGTGCGGATGCATCGGTTATAAGATTAAAGGGCACCGATAAGGCACTGGCGCTTAGCATAGACAGTCAAGGACGCTATTGTTATCTGGATCCGTATGAGGGAGCAAAGATAGCTGTTGCCGAAGCAGCGCGTAATGCCGTGATGGCAGGAGCCAAGCCACTTGCCGTAACTGACGGTCTTAACTTTGGAAATCCGGAAAAAGAGGAAATATTTTGGCAGTTTAGCAAATGTATCGACGGTATAGCTGATTCCTGTAAGCATTTTGATCTTCCTGTCGTAAGCGGAAACGTCAGTTTCTATAACGAGACATCTAATAAAGACGGCGAAAGCCAAGCGATCTATCCGACACCGATAATAGGAATGGTCGGTCTTATAGAGAACATCAAAGATCTAACCACAATCGATTTTAAGTCAGAAGGTGACCTTATCTATCTGGTTGGTGAGACTTTTGAGGAGCTAGGCGGTAGCGAATACTTGCGCTTAAAAAAAGGCGTATATGGTAAGACGCCAAAGTTAGATTTAGAAAAAGAAGCGGCTTTGCATGAGTTCATCACAAAAGCGATCAAAAATGACTTGATAAAAAGCGCCCATGACTTAAGTGATGGCGGCCTGGCGGTGGCATTAGCAGAAAGCTCTATTGCCGGCGGGCTCGGTGTAGAGGTAACTCTTGATGGTAATCTCTTAAGCCAGTTGTTTAGCGAAAGCCAATCCAGAGCTATTGTGAGTATAAAGGTAAAAGACAAAGAAGCTTTCGAAAAACTGGCCGAGCATGTAAAAATAGAAAAAATAGGTATAGTTGCTGGCCAAAAACTGGTAATTAATGACAAAATAGACTTAGGTATCTCAAAGATCAAAAATGCCTACGATACTTCATTAGAGGAATTAGTTCGTAAATAAGGTCATGAAAAAAAGAAACTTTGACTCCGAACATCAAAAAGCA
>LAZR01002556.1_pt1 | contig 10517 bp, 7 predicted proteins | sample 329461 | NCBI WGS metagenome assembly LAZR01 (sample SAMN03002196, study PRJNA259156) | marine sediment metagenome | biome: sea floor; feature: Hydrothermal impacted sediments; material: marine sediment; isolation source: Loki non-amplified sample from Loki's castle hydrothermal vent sediment ...
TTTTTTTTAGTGTTGTATAAATAAATTAAAAAAGATATCTAGTATGTATCGTGGAACCGGCCCTAATCCCTAAATTTCGTTAAGTCTCTTTTTTGAGGCATTAACAAAATATTTTTTCTTTTTACTGAACTGAATCTAACAATTGATTTGTAGTTTAAGAGTAAATTTTGAATCTTTAATTATATAGATTTGTATACATAAATTTCTGTTGTTCTTGAGCATTGGAAAGGTAATCAATAGATATTCTGCATCCATTCCAGATAAAAGGCTTTGAATATTGTCGAAAAAGGTCGAAATGACTTTCTTCTCGATTATTTAAATTATGTTTTAAGTATTGCAACCATCAAGTTTATATTTATTATAGCAGTTTTCAATTTCTCAAATTTTATAAAGAGATTCATCATATATATTAACGATAATCAATTGATTATTATTATTGGGGTATTATATGAAATTAACTAGTCTTTTTTTGGATCTTTCACAAGATAATCTTCAAAAAAGATTGAATCCTTTAGTTAGCACTCTAATAGATACGATAACCGAGTTTTTAGAATTAGATTTAATGAATAATAAATATGCTTTTCTCCTAACAAACCCTGCAGTTCCAAGAGAATATAAGCCTGACTCAATTTTTAATTATGGTGTAGAGAGGATTATTACTGATAATAAACTCGAAATTAGGATTTATGAAAACCATATTAATTTCCTTCCATTCATCTTGTTGCGTGAAATCTATAACCTATTTATTCCTAGAGAAATTTGGGATTATGAATGGATACAACTCACAGTCAACCAAATGATTTTAACCGATTTATCTAATCATGATAAAGTAAAAGAATGGGGCTTGCTAATAAGAGAAAATGTAAAGCTTTATGAAAATATCCTTGATGGGTTTGAAAGAATTTCCGATTATGCTAAGCTGGAGCAGTTCTTTAAAAATCCCGCGTTAAAAAAAACGAGTTATAACCTATTTTTCAAAATGATAAGAGAAGATCCTCGTCACCTTCCTAAAAAAAATGATTATATTCACCTATTCTTTACGGATAATATGATTACAGAGCCCGAATATTATACGGATGAACTAATCGAAACTATAAGATGTCTTACAGAAATCTTTCACAAAATAAAAACTTACAGAGGTATAACAGAATATAACAAATTATTTCAACAGTTTAAGAAAAATGGATCTTTAAATACAAACTTATCTGGAAAAGATTTCGTACGAAATATGGAGATTGTTAAAAGTAAGACATCAGTAGCCCCGACTTATAAAGTTAATTGGACTCCTTCAAAATGTAGCGTTTTTACGTGTTCCTTTCAATTCAATCCTTTACTAAACAAGTCAAAAGTTTTGAGAATCATAACAAAATTACCTTTTATCGTATGGCCTCGGTTTTATTATAATGGGTTCGGTGTTGAAATCACATGTTTTTTTTTAATACCAGATAACTACGTTTCAGATTTATTATCATTTTTAGAAAACCTACATGGCTATCTTATTGAAGGATTTAATATCTACAAATTTAACACAAAAGACAATATTTACAGGAACTATAATTTTTATAGAGACGTATTTCGAAACAGCACGATCCCGAATCCAAATAATTCGCGTTATAATAATAAATATGAAGTAAGCACAGTTAGAGAATTTGCGGATAGATCATTAAGCTATAAACCGACCTTACTCGATCTCATTCTTTTTGACAGATTTCAGGCTCCAGGCAGATCAGGTTTAGGTTTTGAAAGAAAGGATGAAATCTTAAAAGCTATAAGAAAAGACATGGTGGAGGCAGTTTCTTCTCAACGAGGGATTATAAAACAACTAAGAAAAACGCTTAATTTTTTTCATTCAACAAAAAATATGAAAGACCGTATCTTACAGTTCATGAAAAGTAATGAAAAGTACGGCTTTTTCTATATTAAATATCTCATCACAAGTATAGTCGAATTAACAAGCTTCTTAACTGACTTTAAGGGAAATATCTCACAAATCCAAACATCAATCTCAAATAAACGGATTACTTATGTCCTTGAAGAAAATTTACTCTTAAATAATAAGAAACTTATTCGTAGCGTCTTAAAAGATTTACTTCCTGCTTTAAATATTTCTCGTTCAAATTATTTAAAGATAGTAGAACAATACAAGAAATTTCGTGATTTATTTGACTGCTGTTATAATTTAAAATTGTTTGACCTGAATAAAATAAAAAGATTACTTGAAGATGAAAAAGAGCTCACCACTTTATATTCTAAAAAGGATAAAAAATTAGCGCAGATCGAATCAAAGTATAAAACCTATAAAATCACAAATCAACTTCTGGATGATAGAATTGAGCACTTTTTAAAATACGATCCGCCCATCATTATCCCTAATTTAATCAATACAGTCCAGATTCAAAAAATGTGGCAGGAACACTTTTGCCGATTTGACTTGTCCCTAGAGGCTTCTCAAAAAAATATAAAATCCCTACAAAGGTTGAAATATATCTATGAAATGAATCAAATAAATGGTATAGGTTTTCTAAATGATATAAAAAAGCCATTGATTGATTATAAATCCTATACCCCACCCCTGTCGAATCTACAGACAATACTATTTTGGTCTATGGTGAACACGCAATTAGATATAAAGAATGGTAAAAGATATATTGGCCAAGGGCAAAATTATGCCACCACATTAAAAAATTTCTTTGATACCGAGACCAAAAAGTTTTTTTATACGCAAGACCTTTTCGAACATCTGTTCAAATACACAAAAGCTGTTTTTGGGGATATAACTACACAAATTAAAACTCAAAATCCGCTACATCATCTTAATCTATTTCCTATGAAACTTAGCCCAATAGAGTATATTAGTAAGGTTAATAACTTAAGGGAAAGACCTGATTATAACATCACTCATCTCACAAAATTATTACATTTTCATTCACATGTAAAAAAAACTCTGTCTCATAATGAGCAATATCCGCAGGTAAAAGAGGAGTATTTTTTTAAAAAGTATGTAAAATCCATTAAATTCAAACCGTCATTTGGCTCTTTTGGACTCAGTCAATTTTATCTATTTATTGATTGTCCCGATCTAAATGATATTGACCTTCAGCTTCTTTTCCTTAACACCTTTCAAAGCCTTAAGTTCCCTATGTGTATAGAAAATACAGTCCCCTTCTTTATTAAATATATTATGCCGTATAACCGTCCAAATGAAAGATATCTAAATTGGTTAACAAAGTCAAAGAAGACCGTTAGATCTTACTGTTTCTATTCAGTACAGAAGGAGCACCGAATTTTCCATCTTGACAAAAATCTAACTTCAAAAGGATGGGTATATGATAAAGACGATTTTAAGGTTTACACTGAAAGAATATTGTTCAGAGAAGACTATAACCCACAGTTACCAGAAATGATCGAACTTGATTTTCAAAAATCTTTTACTGGCACAATTTTCGGTCCAAATTCTCCCGAATTTCAAGCTCTAATAAAAATTTATTCTACTAAGTCTATCGATATAAAATCATTTCTAGGAACAAAGAAACATGCGACTCTCGACGCTTTAATGTCTCTTTTGGATAAAGACTTAATCTTTCCTTATTTATCATTGAAAGATTTGGGATTTTGTGAGGTGATACGTATAATATTACCCGGAAACACGCCCCCAATTCAAAAGAAACTCTTACAGATTTTCACATTTTTTAACTTTTGCACCGTATCAGAAATTGAAGGTAAATATTTTATTCAAGGTTTTAGCAAAGAAAAGCAATTTGAAAATGGAACCTCAATCAAGATTTACTTTCCTGAAACTCATGTAGGATTTTTTATTGACGTATTTATAAATCTATTTGAATATCTGGAAATCGAGCATTATATAATACTTCACGATTTAGGAGATGGAGCACATATAATTAAGTCAACGTTTGAAGACGTTAAATCATTTGATTCCTATAATCCTTTAACAAACCTTATCTGGGACGAAACAGATAAAATGTGGAAAAATCACAAACTCTACACTGAAAATCATGAGCCTATTTACCCTAATTTGTTTTTTGCAAGGAATTCTGAATAAATTATTCGTTCACTAGAGTTATAACCCAAAATTGAGAACCCATTCAAGGTAATTGAAATTTAATTACTCTTTTATTCGTTTTAATTCAATTTTTACAGCATTCCACCTATCCATGCATTCAAGTTCAACTATATCGGGATTTTGAGTCCAATTTTCTGGAAATGACCCTCCAAATTGAAGCATTAAGATGTACGGGAAAATATCATGATAAAAGAAACCACACATTCCTCCAGTATTATGTCCGCTTAATTCAATTGTATCACCTACCTTATGACCAGCATTACAATTTCCCTTCACTTCTTTAATTGTCCCAACAATTCGATATCCAATTTTTAAATTTTCTACCATTATGTACCACTTTGACTTTTTTATTATGTAATTTTAAATAAATTGAAATTTAACTTTATCTAAACCTTTTAACAATTATAACAAATGGGTAGAACTTTATAAAATTTTAAAAATTAAAATTGAAAGAAATGTTATCATTAAAAGATTTGGGGCAGCCCCTTGAATTTTGGAAATATTTCGAGCAGATTTCCAAAATCCCCCGATGCTCACGGTATGAGGAAAGAATAAGGAACTACATTCAGAGTGAAGGGGAGAGATTTGGATTCAAAACTCAAGTGGATAAAGCAGGTAATCTTGCAATATTCATTCCAGCAAAAGGTTCTCAAGAAGAGAGAATTATTTTACAGTGTCATTTGGATATGGTTTGTGAAAAAAATGAGGATACTATTCATGATTTTTTAAATGATCCTTTAAAATTGAAAATAATAGAGATAGATAATGAAAAATGGATAACTGCTGAGGGTACTTCTTTAGGAGCAGACAACGGTACAGGAATATGTTACCTTCTAACCCTCATGAAAAAAATACAAGATAAATCCTTGAAGTTTGACTCATTAAGTTTTACATTACTATTTACCATTCTTGAAGAATACAATATGGGTGGAGCAAAAAATATAGAAAAAGCTCTAGTGAATGGTAATTATTTAATTAATCTAGATTCTGGGATAGATGGTATGATTACAAATGGGTGTACGGGTGGAATAGGGTTCATTGCTGAAATAGAAACAAATCCACACTCAATTGATCAAATCATATCAATTGGAAAATTTATTCCATTAAAACTAAAGATTACTGGACTAATGGGAGGGCATTCAGGGGGGAATATTAATTTAGGTCGTGCTAATGCAATCAAGGTTTTGATCGAAATTTTATGGAAGTTAAATGATCAGTTCTCAATTCAAATTAGCTCAATTAACGGGGGAAGTGCAGCAAACGCGATTCCTCGTGAGTCAAATGCTATCATTTATGTTCAAGAAGACCAATTAGCAAAAATTAAAGAAACTTTTAAAGAAATCTCAAATGAAATAAAAACCTTATTTAAGGGCATCGAAAAAAATATGAAATTTTCAATTGAGAGTATATCATCCCCAAAGGAACATGATATAATCTCTGAAGAAGATCAAGGAAAATTATTGAACTTTTTAAATCTAATTCCTAGCGGTCCACTCTCATTATATCCAAGAATTAAAATATTAGCATATACATCTACAAATTTAGGGATATTAAAAACAGAAAAGGATTACATTAAAATGAGAATGCTACATCGTAGTTTCAGCGGATATTATAATAAGACCACGTGTGAAAAAGTCAAAACATTGTTAGAAATGTCCGGTTTAAAATCGAATATAAAAATTACAGGAAGTTATCCTCCTTGGACACCAAATTTTAAGTTAAAATTTCTGGATTTAGCTAAAAAAGCTCATTACGAGGTGTACAACCAGGAAGCAAAGATAATAGCAATCCACGGTGGTTTAGAAAGTACCTTGATAATAAATTTAAACCCTAAAATAGAAGCAATTGCAATTGGTCCCACTACCAGAGATGTTCATTCTCCGAATGAGCGTTTGCTTGTAAAATCTGTTGATAGAACATGGAACTTTCTTTTGAGTATAATTAAAAAGATAAATTAAAAAATACCCTACTACTCCCCCTACCTTTATAATCAATTTAAGGGGATATCTAATTGGATATCAGACTAAGGATGCTATAAATTCAGAATTCCATACAAATAATCCCCTCTCTATTTAAATATATATGTGTTTTCCACAAAGTATTGCTTAAAGATGTTTTAATAGGATGTGCTGTAATATATATTTTCATTACGAAAAAAAATCAGAACTTTTTTGTAATTATACAGAGTATTTCTACAACTTAATAACTCATCAAATTAAATCTTTCAGTTAGATAAAAATCAATCTATCTAAATTCTTCACCACAATTTCTACAAGCATATTTTTTGCGATATATTGGTCTACTACCCATATAGCTCAATACTTTTGATTTATCATCCACTGATTTTAAGTTGTGCCCAAATGCTCCACATTTAGGGCAAGCTAGACGTTGTTTACTCGACAAATCTTGTGATTCACTTGATTCTTCCTTGTGTTCCACTATATGGGGGGCTTCTGATTCACTTAATTCTTCCTCGTGTTCCACTATATGGGGAGCTTTTGATTCACTTAATACTTCCTCGTGTTCCACTATATGGGGGGCTTCTGATTCACTTAATACTTCCTCGTGTTCTACTACTTGAGGGGCTTGCTTTTTTGTAAATTTTAATTTCTCTTCAATGTCTTCTTTAAATTCTTGAGGTTTAGTATCTTTATGGGAATCTAAATAATTAGACTCATCAGCCATGCCAACTATAGTGAGTTTTGCAATTTGCCAACAGAGTTCATCAGCACTATTATGCTGATTAAAAATTTCCTCTCCCTTTTTTTTGATACTATCTATAGTATTTCTTTCATCTCCTTGATTTTTAATGAGTTTCTCGGCAAGAGACCAACATAAATTATTATAAGATAGCTTTTTCTCAGATATATAATATGCTTCAAGCCTAATTTTCTCTTCTAAATCTTCTTGGGCTTCAGTAACCGACATTCTTTTTCACACGTCTGTAAATTGATTTCATTTATAACAAACTTATAAAATAAATTGTATATAAATATTTTTTTTTCAAATATGTGAAAAGAATCAATGTCTTGTTATAATTCCTTGAACGGACATGGAACTTTCTTTCAAGTTGATTTAAAAAGTTAAATTAAAAAAATAGCCTACTTTTACCTATATTATCACTTTCGGGGATCAAATATGGGGAACACTATAAAATTAGCTATTATATCAGATATCCATGCAAATAAATATGCATTAGAAGGATTTCTTAAATATAATGAAGAGACGTTTCAAGCTGATAGAATTTTAAACTTAGGAGATTTTGTCTCTATTGGTCCACATCCCAAAGAAGTAGCAGAATTAATTCTCTCAGATGAACGGTTTGAAAATATTTTGGGAAATAATGAAATGTTTTTGTTAAATAAGAGAAAAGAGGATTGGCCAAAAGGAATTGGTCCTCATCGCGATTGGTTTGCTAATCAACTTGGTCCTGAATTGATTGATAAAATAGAAAACATTCCTTTATCGAGAACATTAACTGTTAATAATAAAAAAATATTGATGCTTCATTCACATTTCTATGATATTCCTGGAAGAACTATTCAAGATAATCTTCTGATATATCAGGGAAAAACATTAGAAGAATTTTTAGCTGACTATCCTGAAGAAGTTGATATTGTATTGGTGGGTCATTCTCATGTACAGCTTTATATCTCCTGGGAAGGTAAAACGATTGTGAATCCAGGATCAATAAGTATTACACGAAAACCTCTAACAGCATTTTGCGAGATGGAGATAAGTGATGAAGGTGTAAATATTAATTTTAAAAATATACCTTATGATTATTCTAACCTAAAAGAGGATTTCCTTGAGAAAAATGTTGTTGGAAAAGAGTTTTTCATGAAATTTTTCTATTCTTTTTTATAAGACATTCCTAAATTGTTTTTACTGAGGTTTTTCTTTTTGAATCTGATTCTAATTTTATAAATCTCTCTTTTACTAGTCTAGCAACTATTTATCCGATCTTACGTATGATTGACATACTTGAATCGTGAAGCATTTTAGAAACATTAGAAAGCATCTGAAGTGTTTGTTGTTGTTTTTGCAGTGCACTTTGTAAATCAATATTATCCATTTCAATTTATTTATTTTTTTTTAAATGTATTTACACTTTTAACTTTTTATTTTTCATAGAATCCAATTCTAACTTCTTTTTCTTCCTTCTAATCATCTCTACAAATGATTCTACTCTCGTCAACAGCCCTGCTTCGCCTGAATGCTCATCCATAATTATTTCTAGGAAAGGAAGCCCAACAACTCGCATATCTCGCATAATCAACTCAGAAATAAGGCTATCAGGACCACAAGCAAAACTTATAAGGAAAATAACGCCATCAATTTCATTCCTTCCTTTCGTTAAGAAATATCGAATGGCTTGCATAATTTCCTCTTCATGACGCCAATAATTTCTCAACCGTTTATTTATTATTACGGGTACTCTAAATATTGATTCGGGTAAATTTTCTATTGTTAGAACGTTAGCACCCTGATCTCGCAGTTTCTTCTGAAAATCTAAGTTAATAAAAGTGTCAAATATATTATATGCATGACCAAGAAGTAAAAATCTTAAATCTCCTTCATCTTTCTTTTTTGGGAAAGTGAATGGTCGGTTTCTTTCTACTAAACGTAAGGCATGGTTAACTGGTGCGTCATTTCGTAAAAATGTGTGATATTCACCAAAATATTTTTGAGCTTCTCTATATGCTTTTAGGGATTGGTTTTGAGTTTTCCCTAACTCTTTCCCTAATTCAATAACAGAGGTAGCTATTGGAAATTCTTTCACATTCACTTCAAAATTTAGAATTTTTGGGACACCAGGTAAGATTTTAATAATATCCGGGAGCGATATGAATTTTGGACAAAAAAAAGCTTCTTTTACTTCAGCTACATATCTTGGTACGAAAAGATAATCTAAATCGGGATGATCTCTAAGTAGTTTTAAAACTTGTCCATAGTAAATTTTAACGGGAATACATAACTCTCCGAATCCATGAGTTACCCCTGCTTCTACAATTTTTTTATTAGTTGGTGGGCTTAAAACCAGCTCACAATCTAATTCTTCAAGTAATTTTTTCCAAAAAGGGAAATATCGATAGAAATGAAGAGCTCTCGGGATTCCAACTTTTACCTTCTTTTGAGTTGTTCGTAACTCTGTTTCCATTTTATTAGATCCTCAAAAATTTCAAGCATCGGGGGTATCGTACAAAAGTAAGTCTTTGATTTGAGCCATCATATTGTTTGTCAATCGTTTAAGCTCATCAAAATCAGGCATCCGCTTGTCCCAGTATTGTTTATGCTCCATAAATGGTGAACCCGCCTTCATAATCTGACCTTTATAGAAGTTTAGCATCTTAGCTCTCTTAGGATAAGTTTTTTCGGTTCCTGTGATTCCAATGGGAATGATGGGTACTTGTGCTTCGATTGCTAATCGCATTGGACCAGTATGTCCTTCTAATAATTGACCATCTCCAAGATTTGTTGTTCCCTCTGGATAAGTAATAACTAAATTACCCTTTCTAATAATCTCTTTTGCATAATTGAAGGCATCTACATCATGTTCTCCTCTTTTTAATGGAAAAGCATGATGATCCCGAACCCATGCATTAACAAGTGGAATTTTAAATAAGGATTGTTTTGCCAGTTGATATGCTACCCGCCTGGGGGGGTGGTGAATTATGCTCGCTGCTAAAATGAGTACGTCCCATTCAGAATTATGACTTGGGCATATTACGGCACCGCCTTCTCTTGGAATGTATTTTTCAAAATCAATTACTTTATAGGGCATCATAAGATCCGACCAATTGCAAACTAAATCCCCTGAAAACCTATGTACTGGTCCTTGAAATATCTCTCGTACTCCAAATTCCTCTAAGCTCCTTAATAAAGCATACCATACATCATCAACAAGATTCATAACTCCTTTCGCTTGGTCTTTCAGATAGGTCATGAAGTTAAATTTCGATTTCCTTTCAACCTCTTCTGGGGACCCAATAGATAATTCTTCTGTGTCTTCTTTTCCATAAAGATTTTCTCGTAATTCCCAGATGGTATTTCTCAATTCATCCGTAAGTCTTCTAATATCTTGATAAGAAATTGAGTTAAAATCATAATCGTTATATAGGATTGGATCACCAACATGGACTTTAACTTGGGTAGGTTTCATAACTAAATTGCCTTTGGGTAATGCGTTCTTACTGCCGATAACCGCCATTGGGATTATAGGAACTTGCATCTCGATCGCTAATCTTACTGCGCCAGTTTTGAATTCTCCTAGGGTTCCGTCCTTAGAACGAGTACCTTCGGGAAATATACCTATACATTCACCCCCGCGTAATATTTCCTTAGCTTTCTCCCATGCTCTTTCAGGATTTTCACGATCAACTCTGAAAGCTCCAAGGTTGTTAAAGAGGGTTTTCATAAGTGGTGTTTTAAAATT
>LAZR01002557.1_pt1 | contig 10514 bp, 6 predicted proteins | sample 329461 | NCBI WGS metagenome assembly LAZR01 (sample SAMN03002196, study PRJNA259156) | marine sediment metagenome | biome: sea floor; feature: Hydrothermal impacted sediments; material: marine sediment; isolation source: Loki non-amplified sample from Loki's castle hydrothermal vent sediment ...
GACGAACGATAGCGATGGAACAAGATCGAACTACAGATGGTACGAAGCTTCTAACAACACAACGATATTGGGAACGGATTCTTTCTACGAGGTAACGGATCCGGGTGTATATTTCGCCACGTACGATGGCACAAATTGCGGACAGAACGCGACCGGTTATTTTATAGTCACCCGCTGCGGTGCCCCTTACAACGAGGTGACATTAAACATAAGTGCCAACACCCTGCCCCCTGGAGCTACCCTAACATGGAGTCCGGCCGTTACAGGAAATCAAAGTAGTCCCATAGTGACCGCTACAGAAACGGTGGCACGGTATACGGCTACCATAAACAAAGCAGGTAATAGCAAAAGTCTCCCAAATTTTACGGTGGTATGTATTAATGATGCCGCTACACTGGTCGACGATTTCGTCAGTGTCAATGAAGACGAGTCGGTAATTGCGAATATCTGTGCCAATGATTCCGATTTACCAACATCAGGTTCTTTAACAATTTCTGATGCACCAGACAACGGAACCGTGAACATTGATAACAATGGTACGCCTAACAATCCGTCGGACGATAAAGTTAGGTATACGCCAAACCCCGATTATAATGGCATCGATACGTTTGATTATACAATTTGTAATGCCCAAGGGGATTGTAGTACAGCGATGGTTACGGTCGAAGTGCTTCCAATTTTAGACGCTATCGATGATATATTCGCAACCATCGAAAACAATCTGATGGAATTGGATGTACTAAGTAATGATAACGACCTACCATCCACCGGAACAATGACAGCAAGAAACTCATCCAACGGAACCGTAATCATTAACAATAATGGTACACCTAACGACCCTTCCGATGATACCATAACCTACACTCCGAATCCTAATTTCATAGGAACCGATACGTTTACCTATACGATTTGCGATGTTTTAGGAAACTGTAGTATTGCAAGGGTCACCCTAATGGTAAACCGGAAGGGTGTCGACCTAGATAGCGATAATGACGGTATCGTAGATAGTTTTGAAGACCTCAATTTGGATGGTGATAACGACCCCGCGACAAACCCTACCGATTCAGATAATGATTCGTACGCCGATTATTTAGATATCGACAGCGATAATGATGGTATACCTGACAATGTGGAGGCACAAACTACGTTAGGATATCGTCCACCACGAGGATTGGATTTAAATGAAAATGGACTTGATGACACGTATGAAGATGATGGGGCCATAGGAATCATTCCGGAGGATACGGATGGCGATGGAATACCGGATTATGTGGATGACGATAGCGATAACGATGGTATTCCCGATAATATTGAAGGACATGATTTCGACCATGACGGTATCGCAGACGTAACCTTTATAGGGTCCGATAAAGATAACGATGGTTTAGATGATGGTTATGAAGGAAGTAGTGCCATCGACCTTGATGTCAACGACGATATCAATGACCCTTACAACGACCTGCCGAATACCGATGGGGATGACGAACTGGATTATCGGGATTCAGATGATGATGGTGACGGCATTGCATCCAAGGATGAGGATTTAAATGGTGATGGAAATCTTGCGAACGACGATAGCGATAGCAATGGTATACCTGACTATTTACAACCGAATGCCATCGAAAGCGAAATTGAGATTTTCAATGTTATTACGCCCAACGGAGATGGTATACACGATGTGCTGACTATTAGCGGACTAGAGAACTATCCAGATAATTCCATTACTATCTATAATCGCTGGGGTGTTTTAGTTTATGGAACACAGGCCTATAATACTCAAGGAAATGTTTTCAAGGGTACTTCAGAAGGACGCGTTACCGTTGATACGGATAGAAACCTGCCGGTGGGTACTTACTTCTATATTTTGGATTACGTAAATAATTTGGATGAAAAAAAGAGTTTGTCCGGATATATATACATCAACAGATAGCAAAAAATGAATATCCTAAATCATAACCTAAGCTATTGCAACTATCTAATTGCAATAATGGCCGTAACTTTTCTTTCTTTTGGGGAAGGGCTATTTGCACAACAAGATGCGCAGTATACACAGTACATGTACAATACAGTAAGCGTCAACCCAGCATATGCAGGTTCAAGAGGTCATATTAGTGCAGCGGCCTTATATCGCGCGCAATGGGTAGGACTGAGTGGTGCGCCTACAACGCAGACTCTAAATGTACATTCTCCCATCGGTTATCAAGGGGTTGGTCTTGGGGCCTCGATTGTGAGAGACCGAATAGGCCCAACAGCCGAAGATAACTTTGATGTAGATTTTTCATATACACTATATACTTCAAGCGAAGGCCGTTTGAGTTTCGGATTAAAAGCGAGTCTTAATTTGCTCGACGTGCGGTTTTCGGAACTTAACCAGTTTACGACAGACCCCATTCTAGAAAATAATGTCGATAATCGATTGTCTCCGAACTTCGGTGCAGGCATCTATTATCACAATGAAAACTTTTATGCAGGACTGTCGATTCCTAGATTTTTGGAGACTTCACATTTTGACGGGGAGTCATTATCTACTGCCAGTGAGCAAATGAACTTCTATTTTATAACCGGTTATGTATGGGATTTGAACTCATACCTAAAGTTTAAACCCACACTACTGACCAAAGTGGTACAAGGTGCTCCTTTACAGGTTGACCTATCGGCAAACTTCATGCTTAGCGAAAAGTTCATTTTAGGAGCGGCATACCGATGGGATGCTGCTGTCAGCGGTATGCTTGGTTTCAATATTGCAGATAAAATATTAATAGGAATGGCCTACGACCGTGAAACTACAGAACTGGGCAACGCAACGTTTAATGACGGTTCTTTCGAAATTATTTTTAGGTATGATTTTATATCTACGAAGGGCAGTTTGAAATCGCCCAGATTTTTCTAAAGTGCTAAGGTTTGTAAAATCAGAATTGCCAACTGCTGACATGGTAGTATAGCTTAATTCTGGAGTGCCTCACATAGGTTCTATAATGTAAATCTACCTCCTTTACTTTCCGGATTACTACTCGTTTAAAGGATACAATTAAACGATAAGAAAAATTCTTAAATTCCCTTAATACCTTATTTTACGGAGATTCTTGGTACTCGAGCGATGAAAACGTTCGGGATATCGGCTAATTTTTTAAATCGTAATGGATGACCGTAATTTTGTAGGAAAATAAGACCCCAAGTCTTACGAAAATCGAAAATTTAAAATACGTTCAGCATTGAAAGTTTAAATAGTTTCAATGAAGTTGACCGATTATAGAAATTCGAATCGATTAAAATGTAACCTATGAATAAATGCTTCACTTCGATTACAGCCTATTTAGTAGGTTTTTTAATCTTAGGTATTTTTTGCGGTACTCAGTTCGCTTCTGCTCAGGCAAATTCAATTCGAACAGATGTTACCTTCAATTGGGCAGATACCCAAACTACCTTGAACGACCCTGCAAATCTTCAGTCGATAAGCATTGATGGCGTCGACTATAACACTTTTGTCGTTCCTTCTTCCTATGAAATGACCCGTTTAGGTCCAGGTGGTCATGGAGAAAACAATATTTGGATGAACGGAACACTTTCCATATCAGGTAGTGATAAACCCAATTGGGCAACCGGGGCTCTTCAAGCATACCAATCATTAAACCTGAACAATTATTTCCAATCTGGAAATACCGGTGACAACTTTTGTGGAGATTATAGTGCTATCACTACGACCGATGCCCAGATACAGACCATAAGATACAATCCGGGTATACCTTCAAACCCAGATGGTGTTATTGCAATCACCGAGCGAGGGGGCAATAACTGTATGTATATTGAACTCTATGGTATACCAACCGCTGGAGGTAGCGAGCAATTGCTGGGTCGTACATTTATTAGAAATCAAGGCAATTTGACCGGTGTTCGGCCTCAGGCCCCGCCAACGTCAAACAGTGATTATTGGAGTAGTGGACGCAATAACGAGAACAACCAAATAATAGGAATTGCGCTCTACGAACTTTCAGAATTGGCACCCGTGGGATCGATTATTACATCGATTAGGTATATGGGTGCTACTACCGATCACGGTGACGGTAAATTCTTTTTGATGCAGACGTATGCTGAAGACGATACCCTGCGCATAAAATTAGATCGTGAGGGCAACGGCGATATCGCAGCCAATGACAATGTACCTTCCGGGAGCACCTATACGTTGAACACTTCGACTTCTAATGGAAACCTGACCTTTAATTCTGATGGTACGTTCAATTACGTTCCCAACCCCGGTTTTACGGGTAATGATTCGTTTGAGTACGAGGTGTGCTTACCAGCACCAAATACTGGTGTTTGTGATGAAGGTACCGCTGTCATTATAATCAGGCTTGAAGCGATATTTGATCCTATAAACGTTTCACAGAATTCTGTCAATACGGTAATCAATGTTCTTGACAATGATAATTTTGGTAGTTCAGGTCCTAGAATAAGTGGTGCAATAACCGATTTTACCTTACCTACACACGGAACTATTTCGCTCAGTGACAATGGAACACCAATCGATTCATACGACGATTACTTTTCGTATACCCCGAATACAGATTTTATCGGCACCGATTTTTTTAATTACGAAATAACCGATGCGGGTGGTAGCGTCGATGTAGCCAGCGTCTATATAACCACAGCTTTAGATTCCGATAGCGACGGTCTAAACGACATTACCGATTTAGATGATGATAATGACGGAATTATAGATGCGAACGAAATTACCGAGTGTATAGATGATGACTATTTTGCCTGGGAATTTAATTCGCCCGTGGGAACGAGAACGAACGATTTTATTCAAAACCCGGCAATTTCAAATTGGCTTATTTCGAGTACGACCAATGTAACAACGGGTACTGGATTAACTGGCGATTCACCAGGGGCGGAGCTACAGTTGTTTGATATTGATGCAATAACGTACGGGGAAGCCGTTCTTCAAGATGAATATGTTGAAGTAAGTTTCACTACAGCTAGTGGTCGTCTTGTCAATCCCATTATTGAGCGTATTGGAATGAATTGGTACCAAAACTCAGGGGGTTCAGCTGTTGGAAATTCTTACGACGTAGCCGTGGCCATATCCAAGGATAATTTTGTAACCTCGATGCTCTTATATTCAGATATCAAAGTACATTATCCCGACAATGGGATATCGGAATTTTTTGATTTTATGCCTACCGGATCAAGTTTTAATTTGGAAGAGAATACTACCTACGCTATCCGAATATATTCCTACAATCAACAAAATGATGGTAACGTTCCGTACTCCGTATTCGATGATTTCACCGTAAGGGTTTCTGCTTGTCAAGAACGTAATAGCGATAGTGATACCCTACCAGACCACATTGATAGTGATAGTGATAACGATGGTTGTGTTGATAGCATTGAAGCAGGGCATACAGATCCCGACGGTGATCGGTACTTGGGAAACTCTCCTGTTGTTATTGACGCTAAAGGATTGGTAACCGGACAAGGTGGATACACCGGCAACGTTGCTAGGGTAACTGAACCTAATCGAATAATCACTCTTGATAATTCACCAGTAGATGTACGTATTAATTCAGGTGAAAGCGCCACTTTTTCGGCGATATTTGGTGGCTCCGATCTGACCTTCCAGTGGCAAATGAGCACAAATGAAGGAAACAGTTGGAACCCCATATTTGATGGTGACCTTTATGCAGGTACCCAAACCAATTCGCTTGTACTTACGAACGTACCTTCTTCGGAAAATTCTAATGATTTTAGATTAGTAGCTACCGATACCAATAGCCTTTGTAATCTGATTACGATTTCCGAAAGTGCCAATTTGGCTATCAATCCTGAAATGACAATTGATCTCGATAGGGACGACGATGGGATTTTGGATAGTTTTGAAGATTTGAATCTCGATGGTGACAACGATCCCGCAACTGACCCCACAAATTCCGATGGTGATATATATCCCGATTATTTGGATATCGATAGTGATAACGACGGAATACCGGATAATGTCGAAGCGCAGACTACTTCCGATTATATTCCACCTAGCCTTCTAGATGTCAATCAAAATGGTCTAGACGATGCTTATGAAATAGGGGAGAATATGGGAATTATACCTGTAAATACAGACGGTGAGGATTTGCCTGATTATTTAGACACCGACAGTGATAACGACAACGTACCCGATAACATTGAAGGGCATGACCGAGACCATGATGGTCGCGCAGATATAAGCTTTTTATCTTCCGACAAGGATAACGATGGGCTTGACGACGGCTACGAAGGTTCAGTACTACTTGATGTGGACGTAAATGATGAGATTGATAATCCTTTTACAGATTTGACCAATACAGATGGCGACGGTGAATTGGATTATCGTGACGTTGATGACGATAACGATGGCATCCCGACACGGAAGGAAGATGGTAATACCGACCGCAATTATGCCAATGATGATATAGATAACAATGGTACCCCTGACTATTTAGAGGCAAATCCTCCCGAAGTCGAGGTATTCAACATAGTTACACCAAATGGCGATGGCGCACACGATTTCTTGATGATTTCAGGCCTCGATGAGCGTCCGAACAACAGCATCAAAATATTGAACCGATGGGGTGTGCAGGTCTATGAGACCGAATCTTACGATAGTAGCGGTAACTATTTTGAAGGTATTTCGCAGGCACGCAGCCAAATAGGTAAAGAAGAGAGACTACCGGTCGGCACCTATTTCTATATTTTAAATTATGAGGATTTGGATGGTAAATTCAAATCACTTTCAGGATATCTGTATCTGAATTAAGAGGTATGCCAAGAGATTAGTTTACTAAGTCATATACCTACATGGCATCATAAAAAACAAAAATTTCATGTTGCCTTACCTGAATCCGAAAAGTTAATATGCGAACCGCTGTCTTTAGGTGAACGTAACTATAAGACGAAGATTAAAATAGGATTTTAGCCCTTTTTTAATGAGCATTCTGAAAATTGTACTTGCTTCAAGGAATAAATAAAATTTACTGCAATAGACTTTTCTAACAATGAAAGCGTTAGCATAGTATCGTTGTCGATATATGGAGCATATAGCTTCACTAAAATCGATAAGAAACAACCTTGACCCCAATCTACAACGCTAGCAGTTAGTTCATGTCGCACATCCAAAATGCCTTTCAACTCGCTTTTTTTGGTATAGTTTTTCTGCTTTCATCATATTCTGTGCACGCTCAGCAAGATGCGCAATACACGCAGTACATGTACAACATGCCGAGTATAAATCCTAGTTACGCAGGGTCTAAAGAGAGTCTCAGTGTAACGGCCTTATACCGGTCGCAGTGGGTAGGTCTTGAGGGCGCCCCGAAAACCCAAACCCTTAGTTTGCATTCACCGATCGGCTATAGGGGCGTAGGCCTCGGTTTCGGAATTTTAAACGAGCAGATTGGACCTACTTCGGAAACCTATTTTGATATTGACTTTTCATACGCCATTTATACCTCCCGAGAAGGTCGACTAAGATTTGGTCTCAAAGGTAGTGCGCACCTTTTAGATATCAGGTATTCTAGGTTAAATCAAGATTTTTCTAACCCTAACGGTCCTGACCCGCTTCTACAGCAGGATATCGAGAATAAATTTTCCCCTAATTTTGGAGCTGGTATATATTATCATAACGGAAAGTTTTATGCAGGAATTTCGGTTCCCAGAATTTTGGAAACCACACATTTTTCATCTTCGAATATTTCTACTGCCAAAGAACAAATGAACTTTTATCTTGCCACAGGTTACGTTTATGATTTAAATACGGATTGGAAATTCAAACCAACCGTACTGACGAAGATAGTGAGGGGGGCACCCTTGCAAGTTGATGTTTCGGGAAATTTTATGTACAATGACACATTTATTTTTGGTGCGGCCTATCGTTGGAGTGCTGCCGTAAGTGGCATGTTCGGCTTCTATGTAGATGACGGTTTTTTATTGGGCGTTGCCTATGATCGTGAGATATCTGAGCTTGGGGGCACCCAATTTAACGCCGGCTCTTTTGAAGTACTGCTACGTTACGATTTTAAAAAGGCCAACAGCAGCAGACAGATACGATCACCGCGATTTTTTTAGAATGGACAATAAGCCTACCTACCAAATCCTTTTTATTGGTGATGATAGAAAAACAATACCTTCCGTTAAATACTAGTAACTGGCCCATTCTTTTTTTCGATTGCACATATCTATCCAAGAAATCCTTCCCATTTTCCAAGCTAACCTAAGCGTCAAACCATAGAAAGACCTTATTTTTGCAATATGAAGGAAGAAAATGTAATTCTGGTCGATGAGAACGATAATCAGATAGGCATAATGCCGAAAATGGAAGCACACGAAAAAGCTGTGCTTCATCGCGCCTTTTCAGTATTTGTCATGAACGATAAGGGCGAAACCATGTTGCAGCAACGCGCGGCTGACAAATATCATTCTCCTTTATTATGGACGAACACCTGCTGTAGTCATCAGCGGGTCGGTGAATCTAATATCGAGGCGGGCCAACGCAGGCTACAGGAAGAAATGGGCTTCGTGACCGGACTTGAAGAGCTCACCTCGTTTATTTATAAAGCCCCATTTGATAACGGACTAACGGAACATGAATTTGACCATGTTATGATAGGTAGGTATGATGGAGTCCCAAATATTAATAGTTCTGAAGTCGCGGACTGGAAATGGATGCGACCTGAGAAAGTGCGGAACGACATTGAAGAACATCCGGAACGCTATACGGCTTGGTTCAAAATTATATTTGAACGATTCTACAATCATATTTCAAAAAAAATCAATTAGTTAAAGCTAGCCTGGATTATGAACGTAAAAGTTAGTAGAAAAGCCCATTTTAATGCTGCGCATCGTCTTTATCGTAAAGATTGGAACGAGGAGAAGAACGATACCGTATTTGGAAAATGCAATAACCCCAATTTTCACGGGCATAACTACGAGCTTGTGGTAAGCGTTACGGGGGAAATTGATTCTGAGACAGGTTTTGTGATGGATATGAAGGTATTAAAAGATCTTATCAAAAATGAAATTGAAGATGCTCTAGACCATAAAAATTTAAATGTAGAGGTACCGGAATTCAATGATGTGAATCCAACGGCAGAAAATATATCCGTTTTTATATGGAATAAGCTGCGGCCACATATCGAGAAAACTAAAGAGCTTGAAGTTGTGCTCTATGAGACCCCGCGTAATTTTGTAACTTTTAAAGGCTAATTATGGGATTGAAAGTGGGCGATAAAATACCGGATTTCAGTCTAATGGACCAAAACGGCCAGGTTTTTAATAGCGCGGAATTGAGGGGACAAAAGAATCTTGTACTCTTTTTTTACCCGAAGGACAATACATCTGAATGTACCAAACAGGCCTGTAGTTTTAGGGATAGTTATGATGATTTTAAAGCCTTGGGGGCCGAAGTGGTTGGTATAAGTTCAGATACCGTAAAAAGCCATATGAGATTTGCCGACACATATCAATTTCCCTTCAGATTATTATCCGATACCGATAAAAAAGTGAGGCAGTCTTTTAAGATTAAGAATAGCCTTTTTGTGGTACCAGGAAGAGAAACCTACGTAATCGATAAAAACGGTGAAATTATTTCTGTTTTCAATAGTATGAAAGCCGATGGTCATATGAAGCGTGCTTTGAAGGCTTTAAACGAGGTCGGTTGAGCTTTCCCGATTCTATTTTGGTTGCTTATTATATAATATTTTAATATAAATCTTATAAACTTACAACTATGTATCCCTTAAAATTTAAACCTATTTTAAAAGAACGTCTTTGGGGCGGGAAAAAACTAAAAACGGTTTTGGGCAAATCCATCGAGAGTGATATCACTGGTGAAAGCTGGGAAATTTCCGGTGTCGAAGGTGATATTTCAGTAGTTGCTAATGGGGATTTGGCAGGAACTTCCTTGAAACAACTGATTGATGAACACGCTGAAAATCTTTTGGGAAAAAGTGTTGTTGAACGGTTTGGAAAAGAATTCCCCATTCTTATAAAGTTTATTGATGCCAAACAAGATCTTTCTGTGCAACTGCATCCAAATGACAAGTTGGCCAAAGAACGTCATAATTCTTTTGGAAAAACGGAAATGTGGTATGTAATGGATGCAGATGATGATGCGAGTTTAATCGTGGGTTTTAATCGCGACGTATCAAAAGAAGAGTATGCCGAAAGCTTGAAAAAAGATACCCTTCTAGATTTATTGAACTATGAAAAGGTCGATAGCGGCGACACATTTTTTATCAATACGGGTAAGGTACACGCCATCGGTGCGGGGGTATTGTTGGCCGAAATACAACAGACCTCAGATGTTACCTATCGCATTTTTGATTTCAATCGCAAAGATAAAGATGGAAACCTGCGTGAATTGCACACTGAACAAGCCTTGGATGCCATTGATTATAAGAAGAAAGACGATTTCAAGGTGGATTATACGTCTCGGATGAATGTGGTAAATACAATGGTTGATTGTCCCTATTTCAAGACTGACTACCTACACC